>Ga0209542_10019764_pt1 | contig 10752 bp, 11 predicted proteins | sample RifCSPhighO2_01_FD_184028 | JGI IMG/M metagenome (GOLD analysis project Ga0209542, IMG submission 184028) | Soil microbial communities from Rifle, Colorado - Rifle CSP2_plank highO2_0.1 (SPAdes) (version 2) | ecosystem: Environmental > Terrestrial > Deep subsurface > Rock core/Sediment ...
AATTGGATACAAAGTAAAGGCAAAATCAGCCTCATGTATATCACTAGTTTTGCCTTTACTTTGTATCCAATTTTGTTTTTTTCTAAATTCACCAACCAACTTGTCTTGTCCCCTAACACGAGTTAATAAAATTTCATGCATTTCATTTAAAATTTCTTTATTTATTTTTTTTCCTTCTTTTAATTTTGATAGCCCATGCTGAATTGCCTTAACAAAATTAACAACCTCTTTTACATTAGGATTAACAAATTCTGGCTTTTTACTTCCAGCCTCTGTTAAGAAAACTTCTGTCAAAGAAACAAAGGTACCTTCAATCTTTGAGCTTTCCACCGCTTCTTTTCGCATATAAGCATCAGTAAATAATTCTAAACTGCCTAAATTTTTGGTTAATCCTTGAAGTTCTCCTAACGCCCTATTTGCTTCATTTGATTTTTCAAAGAGAATAGAATCTAAACATATTGTCTTCAAATCAGGTAATTCTTTTGGTAAAAAATAATGAAATTCTACAAAGGCGTTTCCCAATTGCGCCGCCCGAGGAATAATATCTCCTGCTTTCCCATTAAATTTAGCGATATCCATAAGTATTAGGTATAAATAGGAGTATTTATACTTTTCTATTTAAACGTTAATAAAATTATCTATAGTATCATAATAAATTAATTAAGTAATTATAAAATTAGATATCTAACGTTATTATCAATTATTTATAATTATATTAACGTATTTATATAATAATATTAATATGTAAAAATTGAAGCTGTTTATAATTTTCCTTTTTTCTAAAATTTCCCCACCAATCAGGGAAAAATATCTTCCCCACCACCCAACCCAATAAACTAAAACTTGAACCGCTCGACAGAAACATTTAAATAGTATGTATCCAATACATAATGTATGGAAAACATACAGTTTATTGGAAGAACTAAAGAACTAAAGGAAATAAAAAATTTAAAGGGAAATTTCTTTCTAGTCGTAAAGGGAAGAAGAAGAATAGGAAAAACGCTCTTATTAAGAAAAGCATTTCCTAATGCAGTTTATATCTTTATATGGCCAGATAAATCATTAGATTGGATTTGTCAAGAAATTTGCAAAGAAAATAATCTGCCCGAATTCAAAAATTTAATAGATATTATCCAATATTTATTAGACAAAGATAAAACAATAATTTTAGATGAATTTCAAAACTTTCTCAATATAGATAAATCAATTTATGGCGAAATTCAAAAGATAATCGACGACCGAAAGATAAATAACAAATTCCTTAAAATCGCGGTTGCCGGCTCCAGCTATTCATTAATGAACAAAGTCTTTAATGATTCTGCCTCTCCATTATACGGCAGAAGAACAAATGAAATACTTCTCCAAAATCTCTCAATAGAAGACTTATATAATGCAATGGGCTTCTCAATTGAAGAACTTATAGAATTATGGTCTGTTTTTGAAGGTGTCCCTTATTATTATGAGTTGATAGATAAAAAAGTCTCCTCAATTGAAAATATAAAAAAATTAATATTATCAAAATCTTCCCAGCTAGGTGAAGAAGGAAAAGTAATTCTATCTGTTGAATTTGGAAAAGACTCAAAAACATATAACACAATACTCTCTGCAATATCGCAAGGAAAAACAAAACTCAATGAAATTGTGAGTTTATTTGGAAATAAAAAAAACGAGGTTGTAAAATATCTAGATATATTAAGAAATGATTTCAATTTAGTAAGAAAAATAACTCCTATAACAGAAAATCCAGATAAATCAAGAGAAGGCAAATATGAAATAATAGATAATTTTCTTTCATTCTGGTTTTTAGCAATAGACAAGCAAAGAAGTCTATTAGAACAAGAAAGGTTTAAAGAAGTCGAAGAATATTTTGATAATAATTTTAATGCATATTTAGGAAGAAAGTTTGAAAAGTTAATTATTTTTCTGATAAAAAACAATCTGCTTTTGAAAAACCATAATTTTGATAAAATAGGGAACCAATGGGGTAAATTTGACGGAGAAAGTGGCAAGAACAGCTACGAAATTGATGTTTTAGGATTAAACGAAAATAAAAAAGAAGCTCTTTTTGGTGAATGTAAATGGAGAGACCTTGTTGATGCTGAAGATATTTTAAAAGGTTTGATAAAAAAAGCAGAATATGTTTCTTGGAATAAAGACAATAGAAAGGACAGCTTTATAATCTTCGCAAAAACATTCAAGAAAAAAATAGAAAATTTTCAAGGCAGAAAAGTTGAATGCGTCGATTTAAAGGACATTCAAAAAGCTCTTGAATCCTAAAATCCCCCCGCTCTCCCATCCAAACAAACAATCAAACTCCAACTAGAACATCGAAAAGTAGAAAGACTAATGAAAAGTCTAGAGTCCAGATATGTCAAGAATACTCACAAAAAATGTATTCTTGATCACATTCAAGATGCAAAGGCATCTTGATGTTTAGGTAAAAAAATATCTTGGTGGAATAAACTATTCAGATAATTTTCTCCTGCCTCCCCTAATCAAAATCTGTTTTTTAATCAACCAAAAACCCCACCATAACCCTCAACATAAAACCAAACAGAAAGACTTATATACATAATATTATGTATATTAATACATAATAAGGATACAAAGATGAAAACTGAAAAAAAGATAATCAAATTGTTTATCAAAAATAAAAAATCTATGACCATTAGAGAAATTGCCAAAAATATCCATGCCGATTATAAAATTAGCTATACTGCCATTCAAAGATTAGCTGATAAAAAAATTATTTTATGCGAAACAATCGGAAAAAGCACATTGTGCAAGCTCAACAATTTATATTACGGAGTAGAGATATACGAAGCAGAAAACGAAAGAAAAGATGAATTGTTAAAAATAAAAAATATTAAACAACTCTACCGAGAAATAACTGAAAAAATCAAAACTTCTTCATTCATTTTTCTGATATTTGGTTCATATGTAAATGGATTACAAAGAGCCAATTCAGATATAGACATAATGATTATATCGAATGAAAAAAATCTCGAAGAAAAAATTCACCAAATACTTTCTATTATGCCATTAAAAACACATGTTCTTGTATTCACCGAAGAAGAATTTATAAACATGAAAGACTCTAAAACATCAAATGTCGTTAAAGAAACAATTAATAACAACATCATACTCTATAATACAGAAAGCTATTATAAACTAAAAAATGCTTGATGAAAAAAGAATAAAAGAAGTCGAATCAAACGTAAAACGATTTATAGACAATGGGATGATAAAAAAGCAAAAGAACGAAACTGCAAAAATAATGTATATAAAAAATAGTGAACTTTCACTAGAAACTGCCAAAAATCTACTTTCTATCGAAAGCCCCACATATAAACCATACTTGTGGGTTATTGTTTGTTCTTATTATTCTATGTATTATATCTCAAATGCTGTTCTTTTAGACATTGGATACAAAATAGGTGAAGAAATAAGCCACAAAGTTACAAGTGATGCTCTTATTGTATTTATTAGAAATAAACTCAAGAAAGGATTGCTTGAAGAATATGAGACTATAAAAGATGATGCACTTGAAATAATTTCTTCAAAGGCAGATTCCATTATTCAGTCTTTTGATTTTGAGCGAGAAAAACGTTCAAAATTCCAGTATGAAATGGGGGAAGAGGTTAAAAAAGGAAAAGCATTAACCTCTCTAGAAAGAGCAAAGGATTTTGTATTTGAAATGAAGAAACTAATTTTATAAACAAAGCATTTTCAACTTATTATTTCCCATCAAACTTCCCCACAAACACTAACAACATCTAAATAATTTCAATTCATTATATAATACAATGAAAACAACAAGCAACAACAATAAAATATCCATAGGAAAACAAATCGGGACAAATCTTCTAAAAGAGATAAAAAACGCAAAAGAATCAGTTAAAATTGTCTCACCATATTTATCTGCCATGTATATAGAAGAATTAGTTAACTTAAGCAAAAAAGGTGTAAAAATAACTTTAATAACAGCAGACGAACTAAGTGAAGATAAATATGGCTTTTCTAAATTTAAACACGAAGATATTATCAAACAAAAAAGAACAGAAAAAAGAATAAAAAATCCAGATGCAAATACAAAAAGGAAAAAACTAAAAAAAATTACGATAATCTCTGCTTTAATTGCTCTTCTTGTACTTCTCGCTTCAATTCTATTCTTTCCATTAGTCTATTTTTCCATATTTTTAGTAATTCTTAGCGGCATTAGTTTAACCCAAGGTTTATTAGTAAAAGATTACGAATCAGAATACAAATCAGAATATTATTCAATATTCAGAATAAAGGTCTTTGATTCCAGCTCAGGAAAAAAACCACAAAGCAGAGAACTCATCCACTCAAAGATTTTTGTAATAGATGAAAAAACAGCCTTTCTTGGTTCAGCAAATTTCACTTACTCTGGATTTAACAGCCACTACGAAACCCTAATAGAAATAGGAGACCAAAAAGCAGTAAATGACATCTCCCAGGAAGTCGAAGATCTATACAACTCAACAGAACTCTCTTCTAAATCAATTGATGATTGGGGAAGAGAGATTTACGGATAAAATCCCTAACCTCAAAATCAAAACCAAAAAACAACCTCCTCAACCAACAATGTCCTTAAACTTTATTATCTCCGTATCTGTCTTATAATTATCATGGTCCAAACAAACTATCATAAATTTTTCCTTATATCCATTCATATTGATTATTTTAGACAAGTTTATTAAAGATTTTTCTATATCTGCAATATCTCTCTTTGAAAGTTCTGAGAATTTTACCTCGCCAAAGATAATTTCCTTTCTTTCCTTATCTATCCCAACAAGATCGCACTCAAATCCCCTATCCCACCATCTTCCCCAAAGATAATTTTCATATTTCTTATTTCTAATAATTTCAGACAAAACAATATCCTCGAATGCCCTTCCTGCAAAAGAGTTTATTTCTGGAATTATCTTTTCATTTATTAATTTATCTTGTCTATCCTGTTCAACATATTCTTGATTATCAAAAACAAATCTAAACCAAGACTTGAAAAAATTATCTTTTATTAGATAAATGCCTTTTCTCGATTTTCTATTATTTTTTTCAGTTATTGGAACTCTTCTTTCTACGAGCTGAAGACTTATCAAAACACTTAGATATTTATTCACAAAAGACTTATCCAAACCAGTGTCATTTACAATCAAACCAATTTTACTATTCCTCTTTGCTAATGAATCAAGTATTGAAAAATAATTTCTAGGTTCTTTTAATTCTTCTTTTAATACAAATATGCTATCCTGATAAAGAAACTTGTTCTTTCTTAAGAGATTTTCTTTCAAATTTTCCTTCAGACTCTTATTAAAATCAAACTCGAGAAGATATGCGGGAATTCCCCCAAGTAATGAAAAATAGATAACCTTTTCTTTAAGTGACATCTTATCCGGAAAAAATAAACAAGCATCACTAAATTTTAAGGGTTCTAAAAGAATTTGTTCTGTTCTTCTCCCATAAAGCGGGCTTTTATGTCCTAGTAAATTTTCCATCATATTAATAGAACTTCCACAAAGAACAATGAAAGAATTATTTTTTGAAAACTTATTGTCCCAATAATCTTGCAATATAGAAGGGAGTTTCTTTGAAGCCTCAACAGCATAGGGAAATTCATCAAAAATTAGAGGCATTCTAGGTTTTTCACAAAGATATGTAAACAAAGCATCCCAACTTATAAACGGATTAACCTTAAGTACATTATCATTGAAGAATTCTGCTATTTGCGTACTAAATTTTACTAGCTGTTCTTTCTCTGGTTCTTGTCTTGCCAGAAGATAAAGCCCCTTATGTTTATTTAGAAATTCTTTTAGCAACTCCGTTTTTCCAACCCTTCTTCTCCCGTAAAGAATAATGAGTTTAGGCTTTTCACTTTTAAAAAGTTCTTCAAAAAGAGCAATTTCTTTTTTTCTATTTTTGAAATTATTTTCTTGCATTTTAGTATACTTTATATTAGTATACTTGAGAGTATACTATTTAAATCTTTCGAAATCCCCGAAATGGCTCACCTACCTCTCCCCTCCAAACAAACAATCAAACTCCAAATGTAGCAATGGACTTTAGAAATTCTCTAAAAATAAAATCAAGATATTCTTTCTATGGAAAAAGAAAAGAAAACTAAAACAACAAAAGACGAATTAGATATCTCTGATGCAAAAAAGGTGCTCTTTCATTTATATATCTTGACAAAAAACAATGATCAAGGTGAAGATAGAGCATACTTTTCTTTTGAAGGTTTAGTTAGCAGAACAAGAATGATATTTCATAAAGATGAATGGAATGAAAGCTATGTAAATAAATGCATAGATCATTACAGATGCGATTGGTTGGTTGATAGAGGAAAAATGCTCGTTGAATATATGCAGACAATAACTTACAATGGTACAATAGCAGGACTTCTCGGAGGAGGATATAGGGCAAATCTAAACCACGAAGAGGATATACTCTCAGAGATAAAAGACTTTGCAACAGAAAGAAACACAACAATAGACAAACTTAAAAGGATTCAAAAAGAACCTCCCCTGCCCTATTTTCCAGTAGAATTTCTTGAATTGAACGTAATGTTATAGGATCTTAAACCAACCCAACTCTCAACCCTTTCAATAAACCCCTCCTCAATCAAACAAAATCAAATCATCTAATAACCACCCAACCTCAAGCAAATCAAATTACAGATAATTTAATCCCCTTTCCTTCCAAACCAAAAGTTTAAATACTATATTATATACATAAATATAATATATCTATAAATATAATAAACATGAAATGACAACCCTATTAAAAAAACAGACTAGTAAAAGCATACTCTACAATCCTACCCTTAGTTCTGTCTTAATGGTGGAAGAAACAATACAAAAATATAGCCAAGAATGTGGAAAATATCAATTATGGAAAAAACTACCAAATAAAATGATGTATCAAACTTACTTAGTAATATTAGATTACCTTATTGCATCAAACAAGATTATGATAGACAAAGAAGGATGCATTATCTGGACATACAATCCAGAGAGGATAAGAAAAGCAATTTCAGAAGGGCTAATAGTAAAATGAAAGATATTTTTGTAGCATTTATTTCACAAAAAATAAAAGAAGATTTTAAGAAATTGGAAAAAGGCAAGTTTGAAGACAAGAAACTTTATGAATTTATCTTGAGGGCAATAGAAGACTTAAAAACCAATCCTCTTTGTGGAACAAAAATTCCCAAGAATCTTTGGCCTGCAAATTATATAAAAAATTATAGCATTACCAACTTATGGAAATACGACCTGCCCAACGCTTGGAGACTAATATATACAATTGAAACAGACGAAATAAAGATTATGAGCTTTATTCTTGAATGGTTTGATCATAAAGGTTATGAAAAAAGATTCAATTATTAGCCTCGCCAATCTCCCCACACCTAGCTGTATCATTCCCATATCTAAACACAGAGCCAAAACCTCCAGAAACAATCTCTTTATTCACAAAAACCTCTCCATTAACACCAGTTACATAAACATACCTCAATAACCTACCATAAGAATCCTTATCATCAACATCACTCTCAAGTCTTATCTCATTGTTCAATAATAATCCTTCAAGAAAAGTCTTGGCCTCTTCATACCCTGCCTTGCCCTTCTCAGGCGTATCAACACAAATCAATCTAACAACCTCTCCACTATCAAGTCTAAATGTATCTCCATCAATCACTTCAGCAACCCCCTCTTTAGCATTAATCTCCGAATCCCCCGAATCATATCCAATAAATAAATAAAATGAAAATCCCAATAATATCACAACAACCAAAACAAAAACTACGACCATTAGCCTCTTTTCCATCCCAACTAAAGCGTTAAATTGTTTAAATAAGTTTAGTTTTCTCACTAAAATCTCTCAAAAACAAATATGCAAATATTTAAATACTTATTTTTATTGTTTTAGATAACACTATTAAATATGGTATTAACAAAAATGAAAAAAACAAGAGAATTTGCAGGCTTAAGCCCCAATCAGGAAAGTATAATGAGTATTTTAGAATATAAAAAGATAGAGATAATTACAAGGAAAGAATTAATTGATTTGATTAAAAAACACACAGATGTCAAAGACATCTTTGACTTAATTGAAAAATTACAAAAGAAGAAAAGAATAATTACAATCAAAAGAGGAATTTATATGGTTATTCCATTTGCTTCTATAGATAAAAAATGGACATTAGATGAATATCGCATTATTGATTATTTACTCAAAAAAGATTATTATATCGGATTATACAACGCATTTAACTTGCATGGATTTACAGAACAAATTCCAAATAAGATATTCATATTTAACACAAAATATTCAGCAGACAAAAAGATTATGCATTATAACTTCAAATTATTTAAAATAAGAAAAGACAAACTTTTTGGAATAATAAAGAACAAATATCCTTATTCTGATAAAGAAAGAACAATAATTGATGCCCTAGACTATCCTGAATATTTGGGAGGTATAAATGAAGTCTTAGATAGAGTTAAAGACTCAGAATACAATAAGGCAAAGTTAATTGATTATGCAATTAAATACAATAGCATTAAAATAATGAAGCTTGTTGGCATGCTATTAGAAAGTAATAGATTATTTAGTTTATTAAAAAAGAAAAAAGCATTGTCTTATTACACTACTATTAGAAAAGCAAGAACTAAACTTTTGGATAAAAAATGGAAACTAAGATTGATTTAATAGAAGAAATTAGAAGATTGAGTATTGAAACAAAGTTTTCTTCCAGATTATTGGAAAAAGATTATCATTTAACAAGAATACTCCATAAAATTTCTGAAAAAAGAGTATGTGAAATTTGTCAGAGAGGCATTAAGGCATGATGTCTGCTTGACTTGCAAAAACCAATTTACTGCAAACTACTTAACAAACCTTGCCCATCAAGGCGTTTTTATAGAAGAATAATTTCTCTCAAATTCACAAATTTCTGCAAACCCAATAAACCCCGCTAATCACTGCCTGTCCAATCAACCAAGCAAGTCCAATGCCCCAAAGCCCATAATCTACCAATAAATAGCTCAGTCCAAGAATCAACGCCATGCTAATAACACTAATAACAATCAATGCTCTAATCCTTTTCTTAACTCTTAACAATGTCCCAAATATACCATTCATACCTACAAACACTCCGCTAAAAGCCATTAACTGCAAAAATCGAAATCCTTCAACAGAATATTCCTTGCCAAAAAGCAATAAAACATACTGCCCTAAAGACGCAACAATTAAAATAGCAGGAATTAACAATAAAGCAATTATTTTAAATGCCTTTTTAATTTGAATCTTAATGTTCTTTATATCATAGCTCCCCTCAGCAAATAAAGAATTAGAAGTCGCCTGAGGTATTGTAAAAAGCAATGTTGCAATCATCATAGCCATATAATAATAAGCAGAACTCTCTGCCCCCAATTTATTCAATATTAAAATAGGAACGACCATTGAAGGCAATCCTCCGATAAAGCCAGCAAGATAATTTCCAAATGAATATCTCCCAATTTTCCGAATAATAGAATCGTAAAATGCAAATTTGGGCTTATAATCAAATTTGAATATTAAAATAAAAAACAAAACAAAAAAACCAACAATCAATCCAGCCATATGCGAGCTGAAAATACCATAAGCTCCAAGCCAAACAAATGAAGAAAGCAAAGCAATCTTTAATAAACTATAGATGCTATTTTTCAAAAGAATAAACTTAGCACTTCTATAAGCAATAAAAACACTATCAATTAAAGAATTAAACGAAGCAAAAACCATGAAAAAAATAAAAACAAATGCAAGAATTACGTTATCATGAATAAACATCAGTTTTGGAGAAAACATTCTTACAGAAAGAAGAAAAATAGCAGAAATAATAACAGTTACAATTGCAATCAAAGTAAAACTCGTATTTATCTTCTTATCTCTCTCCTCCATTGAAGGTAGATATCTTATCAACCCGCTATTAAATCCTAAAAGGCTAAATGAAGTTATCAACCCCATAACAGAAATCAATGTAGTTGCCAGTCCAACCTGCTCTGTACTAAACAACCTCGCCCCAATCATCCAAAAAATAAATCCCAAAACAGACATAAGTAAAGTCCCAACTATCAAATAAATAGAATTGCGATAAAGAGAATCTCCCATCACATCACCATATTTCTTCTTAACAAATCCAACTGTTCTAAATTCTCTTTTCTTCATCCAATTATAAAATAAAAACCAAAACACTCCAAAATAAATCAAAAAGAATATCATCCCAGTATAACTGTGATACATCCCGAGTGCAATTTCCTTGGAAACAAACGCCCCAATAACAAAAAGCAAAAACACCCTAATAATATTGATTAAAAATGCTCCTAAAACAGCAGGAATTAAAAGTAAAACAGCCCTTTTCTTATTCACCTTATTCCAATCTAGAAATATAATAAACAAATATAAAGCGCTAAATAAAAACATAGAATAAATTCCAGAGCAAGCCTCTCCAATCTGCGCTCCAAAATCCTTAAAAATAATTGTTCTTGGAGGAATCAATTTAACATCTCCAATAAAATTCAAAAGAAAATAAACAGCTTTAGTAACAAATAAACTAAGATAAGGCCACAAACTCCAGGCAAAACCCATTAGTGATGCACAAACTGCCCCAAAAATAAAAAAATATCCTATCTCTTTCCCAAATTTCCTAAAAAATCCCCAAACAAAACTCCCCCCATAAACTCCCAGCCC
>Ga0209542_10019766_pt1 | contig 10752 bp, 13 predicted proteins | sample RifCSPhighO2_01_FD_184028 | JGI IMG/M metagenome (GOLD analysis project Ga0209542, IMG submission 184028) | Soil microbial communities from Rifle, Colorado - Rifle CSP2_plank highO2_0.1 (SPAdes) (version 2) | ecosystem: Environmental > Terrestrial > Deep subsurface > Rock core/Sediment ...
CGGCGCTCCCGGTTATACGGGCATCCGTTGGATATGGCGGCCGATGGGAAATCCGCAGTATATGAACCAAATGCGTCCACGCCGTTGGGGCAACCCTTTCGACTGGCCGTGGCAGGATTTCAACAGTATCCGCTGGAACCTCATGATTAGGCGCTTTTTCGATGCCTATCGCCGTCGTTCGCATTTCTACTCGCCGTGGATTATGCCGCACAACATGATGTCGACGGAAGTTATCGCAACAATGTGGCATCCGCCCTCCGCCGCCATCGGAGCCCCGGGCATCGCGCGTATTCCTGCAAAGAAAGCCGAACCACCGTCAAATTTACCCAAGTAGCTTCCAGCTTCGAGCTTCCAGTAGTATGAACAAACTCTGTATTTTCCTGGCAGCTGGCACCTGGCAGCTGGAAGCTCACTAACTATGGAACCTCCTGAACAAAAACTTGAAAAGCTATTCGATAGAGGTCACGGCCTGCTCGGCCGGCTCGGCGACCGTTGGGACCTCCATGCAAACAGGCGCACCGTCGTTATTCTTATTATCATAGGCGCACTCGCCACATACCTCTACCTGCAGGTGATACAGGCGCCCGATGCATTTCCGCTCAACCAGCTCGTCGCGGTGCCGCAGGGTCAGTCGCTCGAAGAAGTGGCGCAAGCGCTCGAGGAGGGACAGGTCGTCCGTTCGGCTTTCGCGCTCGAAGTCGTCATTAAACTCCTGGGAAATGAGCGCAGCGTGCACGCGGGCGACTACCTTTTCAAAGAGCCGCTGGATGTATTTAGCGTCGCGCATAAGCTCGCTATCGGTGCCTACGGTCTCGAACCGACCAGGGTCCGCATCCATGAGGGAGCGACCACCAAAGAAATGGCCTCACTCTTGGGGAAGCAATTCGAACGCTTCGATTCCGGTAACTTCCTCGCACAGACACAATCACAGGAAGGCTACCTTTTCCCCGACACCTATTTCTTCCTGCCCAACGTCACGGAAGACACGGTCATCCAGGCGATGCGGCAGAATTTCGATGCGCAGATAGCCCCGCTCTTGCCGCTAATAGCGAGCTCGACGCGCTCACTCCCGGATATCGTCATCATGGCTTCCATCATCGAGCGCGAAGCTCGCAACAGTGCCGACCGCAGGATGATATCGGGCGTGTTGTGGAACAGAATCGACCGCGGGATGGCGCTGCAGGTGGATGTCACTTTTCTCTATACCATCGGTAAGGGGACATTCCAGCTCACCAACAGGGATCTTCTCACCGATTCACCCTACAACACCTATATGCGCAAAGGCCTGCCGCCAACCGCTATCGGCAGCCCGTCACTCGATTCCTTGCAAGCCGCGATAAGTCCGACCAAGAACGACTACATCTACTTCCTCGCGGACCACTCGGGCGTGACTCACTTCTGCAAAACCTACGCCTGTCAGCTCGCCAACAAAGCAAGGTATTTTTAACGCCTGTCTTTGTCGTCCGTTTGCTATGATGCGGCGATGGCTCACAAGGTTTTTGTCGGATTGTCAGGGGGCGTGGATAGTGCGGTCTCGGCCGCGCTCCTGAAAGAGCAGGGATATGACGTCATCGGAACTTTCATCAAAATATGGCAGCCGGAATTTATTGAATGTACGTGGCGTGAGGATAGGCTCGACGCAATGCGGGTATGCGCCGCGCTCGGTGTGCCATTTTGTGAGATAGACCTTTCGGAGGAATACAAAAGGGAAGTCGTCGAGCGGATGGTACGGGACTACGCGCAAGGCATTACCCCGAATCCCGACGTTTTGTGCAACCAACACATAAAATTCGGCTCGTTCGCGCAGTGGGCGAAGGAGCAAGGTGCGCACGCGATAGCGACCGGCCACTATGCGCGCAAAAGGGAAGTCGGCGGTCATCTGGAGCTCCTGCGCGCGCGCGACCTATCGAAAGACCAGTCGTACTTCCTGTACCGTCTCACACAGCTCGATTTGGCGCGCGCGATGTTCCCTATAGGCGGCATGCTGAAAACGGACGTGCGCGCGCTCGCACGCAAATTCGATTTGCCTATCGCGCAAAAACCCGACAGTCAGGGGTTGTGTTTTGTCGGGGAAGTCTCGATGGCTGAATTCCTGAAACGCTTCATTCCCGTGGAGCGGGGAGCAGTGCTCTGCGATGGTGAGGTGGTCGGCGAACACGAAGGTGCCGCACTCTACACTATCGGGCAGCGGCACGGTTTCGCGCTCCGCTTGACGCCTGGTGCGGAAGCAAGCCCGTATTTCATCACGAGTACGGATGTTGCCAAGAACCAAGTGCACGTTTCCGCACGGCGAGAAGACGCGGAACGTCCTTCGTGCCCCTTAACCGACGTCCATTGGGTGTACCGGGAACCCGAGCTGCCGTGCGCTGTGCGGGTGCAAGCGCGCTATCACGAGCAGAGCGTCGGCGCGACGATACGTAAAGAGCCTCATGGATTTGTCGCCACGTTTGGGTCTCCGCATATCGCATCGCCCGGCCAATCACTCGTTTTCTACCAGCCGTCGGGCAGAACGGATGAAGGAGATATCTGCATCGGAGGAGGCGTAATTAGTTCGTAGTCAGTAGAACGTAGAATGTAGTTACATTGCGGTGTTCACTTTTCCGTAGGCTACGCGCTACGCGCTACATTCTACGTACTATACTGTGTCTATGGGTGCGATACTTTCCCGGACCATCTGGTTTTTTGTCGTTGCCAGTCTTCTGGCATACGCGACCTACCTCGTGGCGGGCAGTATCGTGAGCGCGCAAGCCAGCGGTGAGAACGCCCCCGTCATCGTACGGGATGAGCTTGGCAAGGGGGTTCACCATCTGTCAGGTATGGTGATGGTGCCGACACCGTGCGACCAGCTTTCGGTCCGTGTCGAACCCGTATCTGCCGTTCAGTATGTATTGGTATTCCGCACCTGGAGAGAGCCTTCGGTGGACTGTACGGAGGATGAGGTCCCGCGTTACTTCCGCGCCATTCTCTTCGCCCCTTCGACGGGAATCGGATTCAACGCAACGCTCGACGGCATCGGATTTCCTATCGTCGTCCTTCCTGTTCTGCCGGATCGTGTGCCACTTCAATAATATATGACACCCGTCGCAGCCGACTCCCATAAAGCTCATGTACCCGCGTCCAATCTCCGGCCGCATCCGCATATGCTCGTTACCAAAGCCGATGGCGAGCAGGAGGTATTTGACCCGGCAAAGCTCGAGCATTCGCTCGCACTCTCGGGTGCCTCGACCACCATGCGCGCGAAAGTGCTCGCGCACGTCTTGCGTGAACTGAAGCCGGGTGTGACGACGGAAGAAATCTACCGCCACGCGTTCGATATCTTGCGGCGCGAGGAGGTCACGCCCGTCGCGGCGCGCTACTCCATCAAACGCGCAGTCTTCGCGCTCGGGCCCTCGGGTTTTCCATTCGAACAATTTCTCGCCGAAGTATTCCGCGGCCATGGATGGAAAGCGCAGACGGGAGTGGCGCTCAACGGCCGCTGCGCGCCGCATGAGGTGGATGTGCTCGCGGAGAAAGGCGGCAAGCGGATCGGCATCGAGGCGAAATTTCACAACGACCCCGGCGGAAAGACGGATATTAAGGACGCACTCTATGTACATGCGCGCTACGAAGACCTCCGCAATACGCCCGAGGCCTCGTCGCATGTGGATGAAGGATGGCTCGTCACGAACACACGCTTTACCCGCAACGCCATCAGGTATGCGCAGTGCTCGGGACTCTCACTCATCGGCTGGGATTACCCGCGCACGCGTAATTTGCTCACGCTCATTGAGGAAGCGCGGGTGCATCCGCTCACATGCCTCACGACTCTTTCCGAATCGGAAAAGCACCGCTTCCTGGACCAACGGATAGTGCTCTGCAAGGACGTGAGCACGCCGCACCTTCTCAAGGAGTTCGGCGTGAAGCCCGAGCGCGTCGACGGCGTCCTCAATGAGGCCCGGCAACTCTGCGGCATATAAAAAAGTGCGATATACTTATCCGTATGCATACGCCAGCGCTTTTTATAGACCCGACGTTCGTGATGTTCGCCAAATTGCTCCTCGCAATAATTCTCGGCGGCATCATCGGTACTGAGCGCGCGGTTCTCGCCAAGCAATCTGCGGGCACACGCACCTTCGGTTTGGTCGCCCTCGGCGCGTGCCTCTTCATCGTCACGGGAAATTACGTGGATACGGCGTACCTGAGCGTTGTCAGTCTCGACCCGATGCGTACCGCGGCGGCAATCATCATGGGCATTGGGTTTCTCGGGGGCGGCATTATCGTATTCCGCGGCGATGCCGTGCATGGCACGACCACCGCGGCAGGGCTGTGGATTGCCGCAGGCGTCGGCATCGCAGTAGGCTTCGGCTTGTATGCGGTGGCGATTTTCACAACGATTCTTTCACTTCTGATGTTTACGGGCATGTGGTATCTCGAAAACCGTTTCAAGCACTGGTTCACCGACCACGTTCCCGAAGTACAACCCGGAGGCGCTCAGAAGTCGTAAAGCAGAGTGATATACTGTCGCGATGTCCGATTACTATAAGCCTGATAGGAACCCCAATTGGAACTACGGCGGTGAGCGGTTCCGCCTCTCCCGCTCCAAGATAAGTCTCTACATGGAATGTCAGAGGTGCTTTTATATCGACAACAAACTCGGCACCGCCCGTCCGCCGGGATTTCCTTTCAACCTCAACTCGGCGGTGGATGCGTTGCTCAAGAAAGAATTTGATACGCATCGCAACGGAAAAACAACACACCCGCTTATGAAAGCGTACGGGCTTGATGCCGTGCCATTCGACGACCCGCGCATGGACGAATGGCGTGATGCGCTGAAGCGGGGCATCCAGCTCAAACACAAATCAGGTCTTCTTATAAGCGGAGGCGTGGATGACGTCTGGGTACGCCCCAACGGGGAACTCATTATTGTAGATTACAAAGCGACGAGTAAGGGTGAAAAAATAGTGGAACTCGACCAGGACTGGCATATCGGATACAAGAGGCAAATCGAAATATACCAATGGCTCTTCAGGCAGAACGGATTCAAGGTTTCCAATACTGGTTATTGGGTATATGCAAACGCCGACAAGGATAAAAAAGCGTTCGACGGGGTGCTCGAATTCGAATTGACCCTTGTACCCTACGAAGGCGACGATTCCTGGGTAGAAGGAGCCATACTCGACATTAAGAAGTGTCTGGATAGCGGCGAGCTGCCGGCTGCAGATGACGCCTGTGATTATTGCAAGTACCGCGAGGCGGTGGGCAAAAAAATGCTCGCGTTTGCCAAAAAAAGAACGTAAAAAGGTTCACAGGTCGTCATCCCGCACATACATAATAAGGCTGCGACCGCAGAGTTATTATGTATGTCTCAAGATGGTAGAATCGCCGTATGAAAACGTTTACGGATAAAGTCCGTGCAATCGTCGCCAAAATCCCTAAGGGCGGGTCCATGACCTACAAAGAGGTGGCGACCAAGGCGGGGAATCCGAGAGCCGCGCGCGCTGTGGGTGCGATTATGCGCTCCAATTTCAATCGCGATATCCCGTGCCACCGCGTCGTCAAATCCGACGGCAGTCTCGGCTCATACAACCGCGGCGGAACGGTGCGCAAACGGGAACTCTTGAAAGCCGAGGGTGCCCTCTAAGAGAAAAGAATATTCTTGAACTGCCAGGGGTCTGATTTATCAACATCCTGTTCGAAGGTACTTGTGCGTCCTTCAAGCGGCGTCCAGTCTGTATACGCGCCTTTCATGGTTCCGAGGTACGGCTCGATTACTTCCATCACACGCTCGTAGTCCATTTCATCTGCCTCGACGATTCCCTCGCGCGGATTCTCTATCGCCCATATCATGCCGCCCAATACACCGACGGTTACCTGTAGACCCGTCGCGTTTTGATACGGGGCAAGCTTACGGGTTTCGTCCATCGTGAGCTGCGAGCCGTACCAGTAGGCATTTTTCTTGTGACCCATGAGGAGCACGCCGAGCTCATCCATGCCGCCGGGCAGGATGTCCTCCATGAGAATGCGCCACTCGCTCTGCAAGACCGAGTTGCGGCCGAAACACTCTTCGATGGAAAGTATCGCAACATCGCAGCAGCGGTAGGCGTAGTGCACCGTGGGGCGATATACCGCCTTCTTGCCTTTTTTCACCGTATAGTAGTCGGCGATAGAAACCGATTCGTTGTGCGTGACCGCGCGGCCGAGGAAGTGGCCGTGTTCGGGTGTCCACGTGCGTACGAGCGTGCGTGCGCCCGGCTGGTCGAGGTAGATAGCCGCGTCGCAACCTCCTTTGTGACGGTGACCGTTCTTCGGAAAATGCTTTTCGTGCGTGCCCCAGCCCATTTCAGAAGGCTGCAGCAAGCCTTCGGAGTGGAATCCGGGAACAGACCACGTGTTTTCGAACTGGCCGATTTTCTTGGGCTTGTGGGATTTTTGCGAATCGTACTCTGCCACATGCACGGCTTTCACGCCGAGGTCTTTCATAAGCTTCGCCCAATCCTCGCGCGAGACGGGTTTCTTGTGCTTGAGCTTCGTGTCCTTGGCTATCTGAATAAGTGCGCGCTTGAGGAAGTGGGAGACAATCCCAGGGTTGGCGCCGTGGGTCGAGACTGCTGTCGGCCCTTTGCCGAATTTCTTCTTCGCGGCGAGCAATGTCTCGCGCAAACCGTAATTGGAGCGGTCGGTAATCGAAAGTTTGGGGTCGGTGTAGCCGCCGAGCCACGGCTCGACCACAGTGTCGAGGTAGAGGATGTCCTTCTCCTTGCAATACCTCATAAGGTCGACCGAGGAGACGTCGACCGAAAGATTGAGAAGAAAGTCGCCTTTTTCCAAATGCTGATCGAGCACTTCCTGATAATTATCTTTGAGGAGCGGTTGGATTTTGAAGGGGATGCCTTCTTTCTTGGCGATGGCCTTACCGGAGTTGTCGGCGGTGATGATGGATATGTTTTTTCTATCAATGCCGATGTGGCGGAGTATCAAAGGCAGCACGCCCTGTCCGATAGAGCCGAAGCCCACGATGAGCAGCTTGCCGGGGAACTTTACGTACACGGGATACTTGCCTTTCTTGCTGACGGTATTTTTCATGCGCACTTTTGTAAATCGAAATGATAAAGGGGCCTTCGCCCGCCTTTGTATACCACAATAGGAAGGCCTTTTCGAGGGGGCTGGTTACCAGGCGTGCATAACCCATATGCTTGACCTGTTGGCGGGTACTACATACCATCAGCAGCGGAATGGGTGCCTGGCAAGCCGCGTCACCCGGCGGCGAATAATGGAAAGGGGACAGTCATGTCCATCATCATCTCCTTTATCGTTCAGTTCTTTGTCGAGGGCGCTGTTGTTTTGCTCAAGCCGCAGATTGTCGCGGCGGGCATAGGCGCGGTTCTTCCGGCGCTATTCGTGTCGCAGATGATCTTCGCCGGCCTCATCGTCGTGGTCGTCAAGCGGCACACCGAGCATTGTCGTGCTGCGGCCGGGGTATCGATTAAAGAAGAAAACACGTCGGCGGAGATGTCACGCTATGTGGTCGTCTACCTCGCCACGATGGCCATTGGCACCGCTTGGGCCGCAGTAAAATATCCGAACAGTTCCCTGGCGGGCTTGGCGGCGATCATCGTGCTGGCGAGCTGTGTCGGAGGCTTCATCGGGCTAGCGATCCGCAAATGTGAGTCAGTAATTCAAGACGCGGCCATCGTCGAATTCAAAAGCCGCGCGAAAGAAGCAAAGGCTAGCGGACAAACAGCCGAAGCTTGAGCGACAACAACTGCCCCTGGGCCCCGCACGGTTTGCGGGGCCTCAGGTTTTTATGAAGGTTCGGTATACTGCCCTTATGGAGGAGAACAAGGATGACGTGAAAATAGAAGCCTCATGGAAAGAGGCCTTGAAAGACGAGTTCGGACAAGATTATTTCAAATCTCTGAGGGAGTTTGTGAAAGGGGAGTATCAGCACGCCATCGTCTATCCTGCGCCGAAGAATATTTTCCGCGCCTTCGACCTGTGCCCTTTCGACAAAGTGGAGGTTGTTATCCTCGGACAGGACCCATACCACGGCCCGCAGCAGGCCAATGGTCTCTGCTTTGCAGTGAGCGAAGGCGTGCCTTTGCCTCCCTCCCTCCAGAACATCTTTAAGGAGCTGGCGACTGACATCGGACCTGTGAAAAATAAAACGGGGGATTTGGAGCGCTGGGCCAAGCAAGGCGTCTTGCTACTCAACGCAATGTTAACTGTTCGAGCGAGAACAGCCGGCTCGCACCAAGGGAAGGGCTGGGAAGAATTCACCGACGCGGTCATCCGAAAGCTCTCCGAGGAGCGCGAGAATCTCGTTTTCATCCTCTGGGGCAACTACGCCAAATCCAAAGGGGCGCACATAGATCGAAGCAGGCATTTAGTCATCGAATCCGCCCACCCCTCGCCCTTCTCAGCCACCAAATTCTTCGGCTCCAAACCCTTCAGCAAAACGAACGAGTATCTGGTCGAAAACAACAAAAAACCGATTAATTGGCTTTAGTAAAGAAAGGGTATACTTCCAATATGTCTTGGGAGGATGGTGGTAAAGAGCTTCTGCCGGTAGTAAAGACTTTGGAGGAGGTATTGCGGGGCTTAAAAATCCTTCGTCCTGATTCCTACAAAAGTTATTCCATAAGACAGAGCCAAATTGGCGGTGTGATGGGAGTACAAATAATGATTGGAGAAAATTCCATAATTTGCGAGAGAAAAGATGGCCAGTATGAAATATTTCCAAAGGTCAACGGAGAAACGATAGTGGACTTGTTCGGAGATTACCCTGATACAGTTTGTCGTTATTTGACCTTGGAACAAGCGGTTAAGATTGCTGAGGCGGCGCAGGAGGCAAAGGGCGACCCGAGCAGACTCCCTAATCTGAAAAAGACGATTGACGATTGCTACCCCGACGGCTTTGCCGAGTCAGCAATCGCTATGACTATTAACCAGGCACGCGCGCATCTATACGTTAAACCGGGATTTCCTGGTTTTATTGAAGACAGGATTAACAAGCAATTCAAGAGGCACATTGAACAGCCTCGTCTGAAAAAGGAGAGGGAGGAAGGGGAAGAATAAAATCCTCTATATACGCAAAAGTTTGAAAAAAGATTCTTTGTTCAAATGTGGGCCGATGATGGCTAAGTTCAATTTGTTTGTTTGAAGGACGTCTTTTGCCACTCGCTGAATGTCCGCTGCCGTCACTTTGTCTATCGCCTTGATGACATCCTCAATCGGGCGGATACGGCCGATGGAGATAAGTGATGTGGATGCGTGCTGCGCTACCGCATCGCTCGTTTCGAGGGCGAGCGTCATCGTGCCTTTCATATAGGATTTTGCCTTCTCAAGCTCCTCTTTCGAGACCTTGGTGCGCTTTATCTTGCGGAATTCTGCAAGAATCGTCTCCACCGCTTTTTCGAGCTTCCCATGCTCCACGCCCGCCTGCACGACGAAAGAGCCTGTGTCCGGGTACTTATCTACTGATGCATGCACTGAATAGGCGAGGCCGCGTTTCTCGCGCACTTCGAGGAAGAGCCGGCTGCTCATGCCGCCACCGAGAATTGTAGAGAGCACGTTGAGTGCGTATTCATCTTTGTGCAAATACGGATATGCGGGGACACCGATCATGAGCTGCGTCTGGTCAGTGGCCTTCTCCTTTATTGAGATGCGTGGCATGTCCTGGATTGCCGTGAAGGGGGTGAGGCCAGGTGCTTCGGCCTTTTTCACGCGCCCGAACTCTTTCTTTATTTTTGCGAGCACCTTGGGCGAGTTGAATGCGCCCGCGACACAGACCACCGTGTTGGCGGGGACGTAATTTCTCTTGAGATAAGTAGAGAAATCCGTACGCGAGAATGCGCGGATGTTTCCCTTTGGTCCGAGAATCGTCCGGCCAAGCGGGTGCTCCTTGCCGTAGATAAGCGCGTCAAAGACGTTGTCTATTGTATGCATCGGCATATCTTCGTACATATCTATCTCTTGGATGATGGCGCCCCGCTCCTTGGTTATCTCTTTGCCGGGCAGCGTGGAATTAAGAAAGATGTCGCTAATCACATCGAGTGCGGTGTCTATATAACGCCCGCTCACCTTGGCATAGTAGGCGGTGCGGTCTTTTGCGGTGAAGGCGTTGTAAATACTGCCGACGGTATCAAGTTCCTCGCTAATTTCCCGCGCGCCCTTACGCTTCTTCGTACCTTTGAAAAACATGTGTTCGAGGAAATGCGCGAGGCCGTTCTCCCGCGCATTCTCGTAGCGAGAGCCCGTGCCCGTCATCACCACCACCGTAGCGGTAGCCGTCTGCGGCATGGGGACGAGCACGACCCGCAGGCCGTTTTTGAGTGTGTGGATGTTGTACTTCATGTGTGGCGCATAGTATCGCCTCACGGTTGATATAGCAAAAGGTAAAGGTTATATTGCCGCGGGACGTCTTGAACGTCTTTCGGGGGATACTGTCATGACGCAGGAAAGGTCTTGGGTCCACCGCAACTTCTGGTGGATGTTCGGCGTAGCTATCGCGACTATTCTTTTGTTCGGTGCTACCTACATGGTAACGAACATCAGAAGCCTGTCGCCGGCGACGCAAAAGGTCGCACACACGGAGCGCACAATCGCGCTCGAAAGAGAGGGTTCCGCGGTGCGGAACCCCTTTTCTTTTCTAAAAAACACGTTACTCTCTTCTAAATGACTATCAACGAGATACGGACCAAGTATCTGGAATTTTTCAAGACTCGCGGGCACACGATTATTCCTTCCGCACCCATCGTCCCGCAGAATGACCCG
>Ga0209542_10019767_pt1 | contig 10751 bp, 7 predicted proteins | sample RifCSPhighO2_01_FD_184028 | JGI IMG/M metagenome (GOLD analysis project Ga0209542, IMG submission 184028) | Soil microbial communities from Rifle, Colorado - Rifle CSP2_plank highO2_0.1 (SPAdes) (version 2) | ecosystem: Environmental > Terrestrial > Deep subsurface > Rock core/Sediment ...
GAGATAACAAATAAGAGCTTCCAAGGGTATGGCTGTTCGCCATTTAAAAAGTTACATGAGCTGGGTAAGGATTCCTGAGCCCAGCGAATTCTCATCGAGAGAAAAATAAAAAAGAATAGTAAACTGACTCATAACGGTGAAGTCCGGTTGTTTACATGTTAAAATGTAAGTGATGGATAATATCGTGGGAAGATTACAATCTGCATTTCCGTTACATCAACTTGATGTGATTATAGGGTCATTGCTTGGAGATGCGCGGCTTGAGTGCCGATCGAAAGGTATACGAGCTTCTTATACCGCTCGCTTTCGAGTGCATCATGGGGATAAACAAAAGGAGTATGTTTGGTGGAAGTACGAGATCTTAAAAGATTTAGTTTCTAAAGAACCAAGGGAAATATCTTGGACAAATAAGAAGCGAAATTTGCATGAGATATCCTGGTATTTTCACACAAAAACTTTAAAAAGTTTTGGGATCATTCACGAAGTCTTTTATAAAGATGGAGTGAAAAAGTTCCCGACAGAAATACTACCGATTTTTTCTGACAAAATGTTGGCATTATGGTATATGGACGATGGTTCAAATAATGGTGGAAACATCACATTGAATACACATTCGTTTTCTCTAGAAGATCAAAAAATAATTGTTGATTTTCTAAAAGAAAAATATTATATACACCCGACAATTGTAAAAGATAGAAATCAATGGAAAATTTCAATTGGCCGATACGATTACGATCGTTTTCTTTCAATTGTTACCCCGTTTATTCCAAAAGCAATGAACTATAAGATTAATAATCCCCGTATCGACTTGCCAATTGTATCGGCAGAGCCCAAGTTGGGCTAACACGTCAGTTCCAAAATAGGAAAATTTTGGAAAAGGTATAGTCAGTACCCCTAGTAATAGGGGAAGAAATGTCAGACCGTTCAGGAGTCATTTATGACTTTTGAACAATCTGAATCCTCAGAGGCAATTAAAACTGTTATCAAAACATTTTTGTTTATTTAAAGAGTATAGAAGTGTTCGTAAAAGTTTACGAACAAGACCAACCATATTGCGGCGGTCTTTTGTAGAAATACAAAATGTACAGAGCTGATTAATATCGGTGAAGTCCAAAGAGACAAAGTCTTTTGGATAATACCGAGGGAAGTTTATAGACTTAATTGAGTGTTCTTTTTTGGGGGTGTAGCTTAAAGATCAATATCACGCTCGGAGCGGTGAAATGCTGTGATGAGTGTGATACAGAGCAGCGGATGCGGAATCCGTACGCACAGGTTTAAATCCTGTCATCCCTACCATTAATTTGAGCTGAGATTTTTTCTCGGCTCCTCAATTAAGTCTATAAACACCCGTAGAGACTAAACATCAGATGTCTTAACTCATACGAGAAAGACAAAGTTATAGTCCATTCCTCACAGCAATGTGAGAAAAGAAGCGTGAGACAGGTTGGTCTCCTATCTACTGCAGGCGTTGATTCTTGAGAAGATTTCTCCCTAGTAAATAATATTGCTACTTTCATGAGTAATCATGATTGAAAATGCTGCTCATAACGGTGAAGCCTTCATATGATTTTGGTTTAGAATTGCAATATTCAGGTCCGAAGTTGCAGTTTGTTTGAAAATCGAAATCCTCTTTAAGGTAATACCGTGGGAAGTTGTCCGTTTTGACGGATTAACCCCGTAACGACTTTATCCCAAACTAATAAAGTAGAGGATAAGACTTAGATGTCTCTGGAAAGCCTTAGAAAAAGTTTAAGGCAGGAACAACTAGGTAAGATGCAGCCCTCCATGTGATTTTGGAGGAAGGTATAGTCTGTGCTCCTAGAAATAGGGGAATAAACGACGAGAGGACCGGGAGGAACTGACCTCTGGTCTATCTGCTGTCCTGCCAAGGGCACCGCAGAGTAGCTATGTCAGGAATGGATAACCTCTGAAAGCATCTAAGAGGGAAGCCAACTTCGAGATTAGGAATCGTTATAAGGCTCGTGGGAGATGACCACGTCCCGGTTTACCGGGGTCCTATACACGTAAGTGTGTGGGATGATAGGCGTGAGGTGTAAGCTGAGTAATCAGTTGAGCCGACACGTACTAATTTGCCAAATCCTATCGGGAAATTCGAAAATCGCTCTTTCTACTCTCTTTAATGGAATTGTTAATTTTTGCACTACAAAAATTACGCATCATGTTTTATTTTGCGTAAGCAAAATAAAAATGAGGTGCATATAACCTTCATCGCGCGAAAATTCTTTTTTTAGTTCTGTGTTTTGGTGGTTTAACGCAAGGGCCACACCTCTTCCCATTCCGAATCCCAGAAGCAAAGCACAGCTTGCTACGGGACAGGCAGAGAAGCATGCCCCGTACTAAAATTTTTCAAACTTTATGTCTTGGTGATTTAACGCAAGGGTCACACCTCTTCCCATTCCGAACAGAGAAGTTAAGCCTTGTAGTGGCGATGATAGTCCTTCGGGGCGAAAGTAGCTAGTCGCCAGGACATAGTGTTTGAAAACTTATCTCGAAAAATTTTTAGTACGGGGTTAAGCCTTTTGAGTTGCGATGACCACAGTAGTACCATTCGACAAACTCATGGACTACGTGGCAAGTAGTCCATTGATGGAAAACGAAAGCATGTCCCGTAGGAACTTTGGTTTTTTCAAAGTTTCCTACTGGGATAGCTAGCCGCCAGAACATAGCACTAAAGACTCCTTTGAAAACAAGAAACCCGGTTCGCTGCTGCGAATCGGGTTTCTTGTTTTTATTTTGGGATGAGTTCTAGTATCATATAAGCAAATGCCTCCACTTAACACCGAAAACAATTTCAATAATCATCTAAGTTGGTCATTAAAACGTCGACTAATTTATATCGCTGTTGTTCTTGGTGTGGTATTTTTTACTATTATAATTCCGGCATTTCTAAACTTTTCCAAAGAACCATCTTGTATTGATAATAAAAAAAACCAAGATGAAAAGGGAGTCGATTGTGGTGGATCGTGCTCAAAAATATGTGAATCCGAAGCTTCTCTTCCTTCAGTCTTGTGGAGCCAAGCTTTCGAAGTCGCTCCAGGAGTCTACAATGTTCTTACTTTGGTTGAAAATTCTAATATAAATTCTGAAAGCAATTCCGTGTCTTACGCTTTTATTTTAAAAGATAGTGAAGGCAATATTATCGCAGAAAGAAAGGGACAAACTTTTATTCCAAACAGCCAAACAATCGCGATTTTTGAGCAAGGACTCCGCCCAAATGGAGAACCTGTCACTACCGAATTTGAATTTGCCGGCACACCAACATGGATAAAGAAAGTTGATCCTATTCCTGATATTGCAATAAGAAGCCAAACGCTTTCAAGTGTTGCGACCGCACCTCGTCTCGAGGTTGAAATAGAAAATAAATCTCTCGAGGATGTAGAGAGGCTTGAGGTTGTTGCTATAATTTTCGACAGTCAAGCAAAACCAATAGCTTTTTCTAGAACTTTTGTCGATAATTTTGATGCAGACGAAGTGTCTAAAGTTATTTTTACTTGGAACCAGCCTTTCGACACAGAAGTTTGCGATGCACTAGGGACGGAATGCTTTGCGGGACCGACAACGATTGAAATTATCACCAAGGTAGTGCCTCGTGTTAGATAGGAGGATGAATCCCGTAGTAGAAAATGGCATAACTCTAATTTGCTAGAGATGGTGCTTGGGAAATAAAATTGGTTGATCTCACAGTATAAAATTATTGACTAAACTAAAATTGGTGAGCAAATAATGCCATTTTTCACTACGGGATGAAGATAAAAAATTTATTCAATATTGACTGGATTCTTTTTACTGCTTTCTCTCTTTTGTCGCTTGCGGGTCTTTCCACCATGCATTCCTTCTCAAAGGAGAGCTTATTTTTTGAAAGGCAAATTATTTGGCTCTTAATTTCTGTGGGAGTCTTTTTTCTTTTCAGTCTTATTGATTGGAGTTTTTTGCGTCGGTCTGGAGTCGTTATAACCATATTTCTTATCTCATGTTTCTTTCTTTTTCTGGTTTTCTTCTTGGGAAGCGTTATAAAAGGATCAGAAAGATGGATAAGTTTTGGTTTTTTCAATTTTCAGCCCTCTGACCCCGCTAAGATCGCTTTGATAATTCTACTGGCCAAATATTTTTCCCGCAGACACGTAGAAATTGCTCATTTCAAACACATTATAGTTTCCGGCGCCTACGCCTTTTTGCTTTTCATTTTAATTTTTCTTCAGCCGAATTTAAGTTCATCTATCATAATTTTTATTATCTGGTTTGGCATGGTGATGGTTTCGGGCATTTCCAGAAAACACATTTTCTTTGTTCTAGCTTCTGTTTGCATCGCTTTTACTTTCCTGTGGTTTGGGGTCTTGGAAAATTATCAAAAACAAAGAATTGAAACTTTTATCCATCCGCTCGCAGATACCCGTGGCGCAGGATACAACGCTTTGCAGTCGGTTATCGCTGTAGGTTCTGGGCAATGGTTTGGCAAGGGAATTGGTTTTGGTACTCAGTCCCGTCTGCGTTTTTTGCCGGAATATCAAACTGATTTTATCTTCGCTGCTTTCGCCGAGGAATGGGGCTTTGTTGGCACGATACTTCTCATTTTACTTTTTGGGGTGGTAGTATTTCGAGTGGTTAAAAATGCTATGTATGGCAGTACTAATTTTGAAATATTATTTGGCGTTGGGGTTGCGATCTGGCTCATTACCCATTTTATGATTCACGTAGGAATGAATATCGGACTTCTTCCAGTCACCGGTATTACATTTCCATTTCTAAGTTACGGAGGAAGTCATCTTTTAACTGAAGCCGCCGCGCTTGGAATTTTAATGGGAATGAGGAAATACAACCGCACTTTTCATAAGGGGGAGAAGGAGGAGAGGTTGTTGGTTTAATTACGAAACTCTTACTCGGCGCACTTTTTGGAAAGCACAAAAATTTCTTGCTAGAAATTTTCTCTGTCCGTCGCCGTCGCTCCTCCCAAGGCTTTCCAAAAAGTGCGCCTGCGACGAGTTTTGTGATTAATCGTTTATTGAGTTGAATAAGTTTAAAAATCGCGTGTCTTTTTGACTTTTATGGCAAGCTGTGCTACACTCTTTGTTAGATAGCAAGATGTTCTTGCTTCTTGTTTCTACGTTGAAACGGGCTGATTTCTGGCAGATTCCAGAAAATTCCGTGAGTAACGGAAGTTCTTTTACAGGAGAAAGCCATGAGTAATGGCAAAGAGATCAATCAGTACGAGCGAGCCTTCAGGTTGTGGGCCAAGGTGGCCATGATGGTTGCGGATGGCACGCGGGAACCGGAACATGTTTCCATGTACCTGCAGAAGATCGTGGATGAGGCAAAACCCAAGCCCTCACTCCTCGAACTCGTCGGACTCACGAAAGTTCCCGCAACCACTTTGCCGTTTGTCGCCAAGACCAAGTTCGTGGCCAACACCAAAGCAGATGCTGGGGTGAAGATCTCGGGCGCAGGGCACAATTTCACGGTATGGTTCCTCTCTGACAACGGCAAGATCGAAGGTCCACTTCCAGAACAGACACTCCGCTATCACAAGCTGCTCAAGGATTCTGTGGATAGTTCGATCATCGCCGAACTCGGCGGTGAGGAGAAGTCGGAGACGACGCTCTCCGAGATGTTCTCTGTCATGGAGATGCAGGGAAAGGGTCAAGCCGGTGTTCTCTGGAATAATGGCTATGCCAACATATTCTACGTGAAGGACCAGAAGGGTGTGCTTCGTGCGGTCAGCATGCTCTGGGACGGCGACGGCTGGCGCGTCGATGCGTCTCCGGTCGTTGGCTCACACACGTGGTGTGATTGGCGCCGTGTATTCTCTCGTCAGTCTGTTTCTGTGGCGGCGTGAGGACTTCGGTCTTCTAGTGTGTGAACATTCGGACCCTCGGTTTGCTTCGGCAGGCTGAGGGTCTTTTTTTATTTCTATATTTTCCACTCCACACCTAACGACTACGTAGTCGTTAGGTGTGGAAGATTTATGTGTTACAAGCTTTGGTTGTATATATACAAAGTTTCAGAGAGCATTTTTTCGAGAGAGAAGTTTTTTTCCACAAAATCTGTTAATTTTTTTCCTAAATTTTTTCTGCGATTTTCGTCTCCGACCAATTCGTGAATTTTTAAATTAATTGCATCAGGATTTTCCTTTGGAATTAAAATACCATTCTCAGAATTAATAATTTCTGGAATACCTCCGATGTTTGTGGCTATAACTGGAAGTCTCGCAAGTCCCGCTTCAAGAATAACGTAGGGCAGGCCTTCTTTGATCGACGGAAGAAGAAAGATGTCAAAAGCTGGGAGCAAGTGCGAAGCATTAGGTACAAATCCAGCCAAAAAGACATTGTGAATATTTTTTTCTTTGATTATTTGTTCGAGTTTTGAACGTTCTTCACCTTCGCCGATAATGATCCATGCGATTTCTGGGTTTTCCTTGAAAGCTTTGAGTCCCAAACAGTGCGCTTTATTTTTTGTAAGTTCGCCGATCGAGCCTACAACATATTTATATTTCGAAAATAAGTCTGGTCTTTTCAAGATGTTGCCGATTTCTTTTCTTGCCGAATCCTTGTCTTTAAACTCTGGTTTATCTATTCCATTATGAACAACCTGAATTTTTCCGAGGATAAAAGGCCACCTCACGACTTGTCTGCATTCTTTTTCTGATACGGCAATACTTTCCGTGGAAAGTAGAAGAGTAAGCCAGCTTAAAAATTTGATTAGCAGTTTTTGAATCCACGGTCGTTTTTCGTTGAAAGCAAATCCATGCGCAGTGAAGATTATTTTCTTGACCCCAGAAAGGCGAGCAGCAAGTGTACCTAAAATTCCAACTTTTGAACTATTAAGATGAACAATATTTGGTCTCTCTTTCTTGAGTAAACGCAAGAGTTCAAAAAAAAGTTTGAAGTCTGTAAATAAACCAATATCCCTCTTTGAATTCTGAAGGCGAATCACTCTCACCCCATTCTCTATAAGTTTTTGCTCCAAAATCTCTCCCTCTCCTAAGGAAACAGCTATCTCAAACTGATCTTTGGATAGGTTAGAGGCTAAATCATAGACATAGCGTTGCGCTCCGCCGAAATTCCCTTTGGTTATTATGTATAAAATCTTCTTTTTCATTCTGATTCTTAAATTGGGCTATATCTATTTACTAATCCATCAAGTCCTACTATACTAACATTTAATCAATATATGACTTTTGTAGGTAAAAGGGAAGCCATACTTCTCTTCGTGGGAGACATCCTTTGTTTCTTGGCATCTTTGTGGCTGATGCTTCTTTTGCGTTATGGGAAGGCGCCATCTTCGGATGTGTTTTCTAACCATTTGGGCCCATTCTCGATTCTTTTTGCTGTCTGGGTTTTGGTCTTTTTTATTGCCGGACTTTACGAAAAACATACGATGATTTTCCGTGGCAAACTATCTTCCACGCTTTTTAATGTGGAAATAATAAATGCCGTGCTCGCCATCGTATTCTTTTATTTGGTTCCTTATTTTGGTATTACACCGAAGACCAATCTTTTCATTTATCTCGCCGTTTCATTTATCCTGATTCATTTTTGGAGATTAAAAGGTCCTGAGCTGATTGGTTTTAGAAAAAAGCAAAATGCGGTCTTGGTTGGCAGCGGGGAAGAGATGAAAGAACTCCGAGAAGAAGTCAATCGTAATCCAAGATATGGGATAAATTTCGTATCTTCCGTAGATCTCGACTCCGTTAACAACTTAGACTTCAAAGAAGAAATATTAAAAACGATTTATTCTGAAAGAATTTCTCTGATCGCGGCTGATCTTCGAAATCCAAAAGTTGAACCGATTTTACCTAATTTATATAACCTTATTTTTTCGAAGGTGCGTTTCGTGGACATGCATAAAGTCTACGAAGACATTTTCGACCGCATTCCTCTTTCCTTGGTCAAATATAATTGGTTTTTGGAAAATATTTCCACAACTCGCCGGCCGGTTTTTGATTTTGTAAAAAGATCCATGGATATTTTACTATCTTTCTTGGGTGGAATTTTATCTTTGGTTCTTTATCCGTTTATAATTGTCGCAATTTTAATCGAAGATGGCCGCCCTATTTTTTTTAGGCAGGAGAGAGTGGGGAAGAATAATAAAATTATTAAGCTTATAAAGTTTAGAAGCATGCAGAATCATGACGAAAAAGATGGAATTGCCAAAGTGCCGATTGTCACTAAGGTCGGGTCATTTTTGCGAAAAACCCGTCTGGATGAAATACCTCAACTTTGGAGTGTTTTTAAAGGCGACATATCTTTAATCGGTCCACGACCAGAAATTCCCGCATTGGTTAAATCCTACGAAAAAGAAATCCCATATTACAATGTGAGATATTTAATCAAACCAGGACTCTCTGGTTGGGCTCAGCTGTATCACCAAACTCCGCCTAAATTTGCCGAGAATTTTGATGAGACTAAAATAAAATTATCTTACGATCTCTATTACATCAAGAACCGGTCTTTGATGCTCGATATTAAAGTCGCTCTCAAAACTCTAAAAACTGTCATATCGAGAAGTGGGGTATAAGAAAGTTTGATTTTACTGCTGTCTTGAGCTAATATTCTCTAATTCAAACTATCAATACCTTTACTATGAAGTACCGAATTACATCCATCATATTAATTATTGTAGCCCTGGCCCTTGGTTTTTTGGTAAAATTTACCGAAAGAGAAGAGTCTCGTTTTAATTTTAAACTCGGACTTGATCTTGCGGGAGGAACTGAACTTGTTTATCGCGCCGATACCACTGAAGTCGATCCTGCTGATCTTGATGATAGGTTGGATTCTCTCCGTACTTTGATTGAAAAAAGAATCAATCCTTTTGGTGTGGGAGAGCAAGTAGTGCAACTTGAAGGCGCAAATGCTTTTAATAAAAATCCCAAGCTGGTTATTGAACTTCCTGGCGTGACCAACACGGAAGAGGCAATTCAGATTATTGGTAAAACTCCCACTCTAGACTTCCGTCTTCTCACTCCTGCTGGCGAGGAAGCCATGCAGACTGGCACAACCACGAAAGAGGTAGACGAACTCTTCCAAAAAGCTGAACTCACCGGCAGGTATCTTGAAACATCCAGACTTGAATTTGGAGATTTGAATAAGCCAATAGTCGCTTTAGTTTTTGATGAGGAGGGTGCTAAAATTTTTGCAAAAATTACTAAAGAAAATGTTGGTAAAGTTTTAGCTATTTTTCTGGATGACCGAATAATTTCCCAACCTGTTATTCAAAGCGAAATAAGCGATGGCCAGGCAGTTATAACAGGTACTTTTACTGTCGCTGAAGCTAAAGAACTGGTTGATAATCTCAAAAATGGCGCTCTACCAATTCCGATTGAGCATATTGGAACGGAGACAGTTGGCCCTTATCTAGGCTCTGTTGCGTTAAAAGCAGGAGTTCGTGCAGGGATAATAGGATTTGCTTTGGTAGTTATATTTCTAATTTTGTGGTACCGATTACCTGGATTTGTCGCAGGACTTGCTCTTGTGATTTATACGATCATCTCGCTTCTTATCTTTAAACTTATACCAGTCACCTTAACTGCAGCTGGTATTGCCGGATTCATTCTCTCGATTGGAATGGCGGTGGATGCCAACATTCTTATTTTTGAAAGAATGAAAGAAGAATTGCGCCGAGGTAAAAATCTACACGACGCTATGCATGAAGGATTTAGCCGAGCTTGGCTTTCGATTCGTGATTCAAACATTTCAAGTATAATTACGGCGATCGTTCTTTTCTGGTTGGGAACTTCTTCGGTCAAAGGTTTTGCTTTAACCTTGGGTTTGGGAGTGTTGATAAGTATGTTTACCGCAATCACCATTTCCCGAACGTTCTTATTCGCTTTAAGTACCAAAAATCCAGGCAAGGTCGGCCGGTTTTTATTCGGTTCAGGAATTACTCGTTCTAACCTAGCGCCTAAAGCCTAATGCCTAGCGCCTAATATTTATGTTTGTTGTAACCTATAGAAAATTTTTCTTCATTCTCTCCGGCCTTTTGCTTTTGGTGTCTATTTTGGCGATGTGGAAATTCGGATTTAATGTCGGGATCGATTTTGAGGGGGGAACTATCACTGAAGTTTCATATCCAGCCGCGCGTCCAGAACAAACAGCCCTTGCTCCCCAAATAGATAAACTAGAATTAGGAAATTATATACTTCAGCCAAGTGGAGATAATTCTTATGTAGTAAAAACCAAAGAATTGGATGAAAAAGGAAAACAGGCTCTTCTCGCGGTTTTAGTTACTCCGAATTCGGGAGCGACAGTCGATCGTTACGATTCGATTGGTCCTATCGTTGGATCAGAACTTAAGAAAAAATCATTTACGGCAATCGCTGTTGTTATTCTCTGTATCGTTCTTTTTATCACTTATGCTTTCAGAAAAGTCTCCGAGCCTGTAGCTAGTTGGAAATTCGGACTTGCCACTATCATCTCTTTGGCACACGACGTTATTATCCCAACCGGAATATTTGCAATTTATGCCTATTTTACTGGGGCCGAGATAGACGTACTTTTTGTTTCAGCCCTCTTGGCCGTGCTCGGTTATTCGGTCCACGACACGATTGTTGTATTCGATAGAATTAGAGAACATTTGAGAATCAATAAGGAAAAACACATAAAAGAAAATTTTGACATCACTGTTGGTAAAAGCGTTTCTGAAACATTCGGCAGATCAATCAACACGTCAGTAACTATTTTCCTGGTTTTGATCATTCTGTTCTTTTTGGGAGGCTCTACTACTCGCGATTTTGCCAA
>Ga0209542_10019768_pt1 | contig 10750 bp, 11 predicted proteins | sample RifCSPhighO2_01_FD_184028 | JGI IMG/M metagenome (GOLD analysis project Ga0209542, IMG submission 184028) | Soil microbial communities from Rifle, Colorado - Rifle CSP2_plank highO2_0.1 (SPAdes) (version 2) | ecosystem: Environmental > Terrestrial > Deep subsurface > Rock core/Sediment ...
TCGTCATCCTTATGATCCGTAAGAGAGCAAGGAATCTTAACCTCGAAACGAGGAGGATAGTCCAGATAAGCACATTCATTAGTAGTCTTGTCTTTCTTCGCCGCCCACTTTACAAGTCGTCGCCACTTGCCATTCAAACCACGATCATCATCGCCTTCAATAACCTCACGTCCCACCGGCTTCTTCGGCGTACCGCCCAAACCCCAGAGAACACTATTGTTAATACAAGTTTCGACAAAATATTCATCCAATTGCTGACACTTCTGAAAAAGAGGATCATTCTCATAATCCTTTCCGAACGATAGTTGGACAGAATATCCCGTAATCTTCGTGCCATTTAACTCTGTGTTGGGCGTGGCACCGAACAGTACTGTCCGCCGTGGCGTTTTCACAAGAAGACTCTTCCCTCCGTATTTAATACCTACATATTTGCCTCCATATTTGTTAGTCTTAGGGGCAGTAAAACTCAGTTGTTCAGGATCTAAATCAAATAAGTCAACAATTGTGTACGGTGTTTCCTTGCTCATCTTAGTTACTTTCTTTGGGGTCTCTCGTTGTTCCATATGCTCATATGGGGTTGTCTTTAAGAGCAAACATTTATATTTTCATATTTTTTGACTAATATATAATGGCTTCAATAGGGGAAGTATATGGCAATGATTTTAAAGAACGATCGAAAAAAGAAAAAATTGTATATTCAGCCAAACTCATAGCAACTAACTTAGCACATAAAGAATTCGCCTTTAGAAGCGAAAGTTTTGATATGTGGGAGGGACACAATATGTATCAAGATGCCATCAATACCATTGTTACTCATATTCCAACGGTCAATCCAAATTGCCGTGCCGTTTATATTGATAAGCGTACAGATAAAGTCAATATGTTACCATATTTGATAAACGGTGCTGTTGAATATTTTTCTATGGTTGATCTTTCCAATGACAAAGTAAACATATATACCGTTTATATAACACCTACAAATGTCGAACCGTTCTAACAAAAATTGTTAATTAATATGGCAGAAAAAGCAAGGTTTGTTTTTGCTCTTTTGTCCTTGGGTGCTATCTTAAAGACAATAACATTATGGAAGAAATGAAAGTATCAGTAGCCATCTCAACATATGAAGCAGGAGGTAGGGGCGTTCAAATGATAACTAAAAACCTTTCACAACTTGCCGTTCAGACACATCCCGATATTGAAATCGTAATTTCTGATCACAGTAAAGATAATAGTATTGAATCTGTTGTCCAAACATTTCAACAACAAGTACGTGACGGTATATCAATCAAATACATCCGTAACGAAAATGACAGAGGAAACTCCTCCGCTAATACTAACAATGCAATCAATCATTGTACCGGAGATATTATCAAAATCATCTTCATGGATGATTATCTAATAAATTCGATTGCTCTCGCAACAATTGTGAAATATTTTACCTTTAGCAACAAAAAATGGTTGATACAGAGTTACATTCATACAGACGATTATAAAACTTTATTTAACAAAAAATATCCAACATTAAATCGGTTATTGCCTGTTTATAATACAGTTGGCGGACCAAGTGCTATTACCATTCATAAAGATGTAACAGAACGTTTTGATCCTAATCTTATATGGTTTATGGATTGCGAATGGTACGCTCGTCTCCTCAAATTTTATGGTCCACCCATGTTCCTGTATGTTCCTATAATGCTTGTACAAATGATACATGATCAGCAAGTTACTAAAAGAATTATAAATCAAGATCTTATTGATAAAGAGGGACAATATGTATTGGAAAAACTACATCTTCCATCGAACTCAGTTCCAAGATCGGATAATATCTGTGGTCAAAATTCCTGTATTTATAAATAAATGATCCTCAAAATAAAGATGTGCACGATGGTTTATTTTCTGTTCCTCGAAACCATTATCTTTCAATAATTCAATAACATCTTTCTCATGGCATTGACCATCATATAAAGGTGTTGATATACCATCAATCATAATATGATGAATAAGTTCTGTTATTATATATTTGACATTTTTTAAGTATGTTCCCATCCCTTGTAATGCCATTAATTCCGCTCCCTGCAAATCCATACATATTAAATCAATATTGGGTATGTTGTTGTTTTCAATAAATGTATCCAACCGTATAGCAGGTACAGAAATTTTATTTTGCCGATGGTGATCTTCATATCCGTATTTTTTTGTTTGCCAGTTTCTGTTCATGAGAAAAACTGATGAAGCCCCGATATTTGCATATCTGTCTTTTGACATTAATAACAAATCACCACCATTTTCTAATAACGAACGCTCCGCAGGTTCTTGTGTCAAATTAGTATGTTCGACAGGAAAAAAATCAATATTTTCATTCTTGTCAAAAACAGCATTTTCTACTAATATAATATCATTAGAGCCGTATATTGCTAGGTTCTTTTTACATATCCCTATGCTACATGGATTACATTCAAAGGCATAAATTTTAAGTTGTTTTTTATTATAAAATTCATGGGCTTTAATTGCGTCAAAACAATCACGTGAACCCAGTTCGAAAATGGTAAACACCTGATTTTTATCAATATATTTGATAATATCTGGATTTAAATAGCATCCTGGCATATAAATTATAAAAAAATGATGTACCGCATGATTATGTGTTCTAAAGATTGTATTTGCGAAATGACACGTAGATTTAAATGGTCACATTTAACGCTATTATTCATTCCCCTTATTATTACCTTAACTCTGGCTTTTCACGAAAAGCATTCGCTAATATATACCCCATTCGCCTTCGCCGTAGCCGCTCTCATTTTGTTTGTTAACTTTCCGTATATTGTTCTGGTTCTTCATTCGCGTCCCATTTATTATGACGATCTTATTGTCAAAGATTTTAACAGTGAGGACGAATCTGTTAAAATTTATGATTCAGATTTTCGGAAAAAGTATCAAAATATTTTCCGTTGGGTTACCACCATAACGTCGACCGTCATGGTTGGTCTCATTGCAGAGTTATGGTATTTTCGTGCCGATTATTTTCCCAACGCACCCAAAAATGGCGTCGTTACTGGAACTGTGCTTATCAGTATTATTGGTGGTCTTACGCGTATATATTATGGTGCGTCATTACTTATTGGGCGCATTATTATGTGGATTCTCCGACATTATAAACGCCGTGAAATTGAAAAACAAAGACAGCAAAATCAAGAGGAAGTTCAATTAGAAATAACTAATACGGGCGTCATGGTTTCTCAGCCAGACGATGATCCTCTTCTTCATAGATCACATTCGTGTAGCGACATTCAAATTGTTTCATTAAAACCTACAGTAATGCCGGATGTTTTTAATTAATATTTTTCTTATTAATTAACAAGAAAAATCCGTTTCCTTTCCTTTCCTTTCCTTTCCTTTCCTTTCTAGGAAAAGCATTTTCCTAAGAAATTATTCATCAACAGATAATTGAATATTTGACTCAGTAATATTGTCGTTAAATTGAGAATAATTGTTGAGTTTTTTCTGAACAAGTGTACAAATATCATCTTCAATAGTGCCTTGACAATAGACAAGTTTTTGAATGCATGGTGTTTTGGCACCGGCACGATGTATACGTCCTAATGATTGCATGAGGTCTTGACCGCTCCATGAAGGGCTGATAATCGAGACACGGGGATGACCGCCATGAATATCGTGTAAACTGATGCCGACCCCACCGCTTTGAATAGTGGAAATGATAAGTTTTTCCTTGTTACTTTGAAATAAGTCAATCATATCATCACGTTCTCTAATTTTTTGACCACCATGAATAAAACACTTACATTTTAATTCATTGGACAAAAGCCGTAACGTGTCCAAATAGTTAACAAAAACAGCAACCGATAATCCGCTATTTAAATGATCTTCAACCATGTCAATTATAGTTTTAACTTTTAGGGCTTCAATACGTTGCCTAGCCCTAAGGATCGCAACCAAACGACAGGACGCCATTTCTTCTCGGTGCTTGGCTTCTTGTGCTACGAATTTAATATACTCATACTGTTCCTGAATTTTATGGGCGATATCATCACCCATAAAATAGGTATCAGCAATAATAAGATTTTTAGGAAAACGGTCTCCCAGACTGGCAATAGTCATTCTAGCACCGTGATGCGGAAATACACGTTTATGTAATGTTATCATGTCAGTCATGCCCGTAAGGGCAATAAGTTTGCGTAAAAAAATAGGATACACTTTAACACTCTCACATAATCCAATAGCCGTTGCCAATACCGCAAAAAATTCTGGCTTATCGGCGATCGTTGCAGATAGAGCCAAAATCTTAATTCCGGCATCCTTAGCCGCCAAAAGCATTTTGGCATTATGTGTATTAGGATTTTTACATTTATGAGCCTCGTCAAATATCACAAGCATGTCGGCACATGAATTCCAAGTACACAGATGTTTCGTACTATTGATATAAGGACAGGGTTCTTTTGTTAAAGAAGTTTTATTAGGATACCACGAACCACATCGTAACAATTCATAATTACTCACACCATAATAGTTCACACCAAACTGATGCATGACACGAATCCACGTAGATAAAACCGGCTTAGGACATACAATTAACGGACGCAATCCCATAGTCTGGGCTACAACCGCAGCACAATAAGTTTTTCCAGTTCCTGTATCAGATGCGTCAATAACGGCAGTTCCATTATCAAATGCATGTATTAAATCGTTCACATGTGGTTTTTGATAATCAAGAAGTTGACCGGTTTGCATATATATTTCTAAATACATTTCTAAATTCACTTTTTGCAGGGGGGTATCGCCCCCTCCCATAATATATACCGGCTCTTTCTGTCGCACTTTTCCAGCAATATACACTATGAACTTGGTGCTTGTACGGACTGTTGTACAGTCCCTGTACTATAGGGAAGATTGCGACGACTAAGAGTAGTATAATTAATTGCAACGGCAATGGGTAAATAAAACATATACGTGTTTTTAATAAGTGTCCATAAACTAAAAACTTCTTTGGTCTCGGATTTATTGCCCGTACAAGAACATGTTGTTATCGTAGAATATCCAAAAATATAGAACAATATGAAAAAAACAGTAAATAATACTAAATTTACGGGCGTAAAAGGAATAAGAGACAAAGTAATGCTACCTAATGCACTGGGTAATTCAGCAATAGCACGTGGAATAAACATACGTAAAAAAGTGTCAACTTCAAGCCAGAGACTCATACTTTAGGCGAAAAGTATTTTGAAAGGATTATTTTGAAAGGATTATTTTGAAAGGATTATTTTGAAAGGATTATTTTGAAAGGATTATTTTGAAAGGATTATTTTGAAAGGATTATTTTGAAGAATTTTAATCCCGAATATATAACCGATCATAACTTTGGTTAATTAGTTTGCGTCCAACCGGATGATAGGGATTTAAACGAATTTCCATCCACCAATTTTGAATACGCCGTGCCGCCCAGTCCCTCTTCTCCCCTAAGAAAGGATTAGCAGAAAGCCATAACCAATTCCAAGGGCGATCATTATTCTGTTCTAAAAAACGAAAAGTTAAACTAGGATTTTTGCTTAACTTTTTCCAATCCCAAGAAATATCGGGTGGGGATGATACCTCTGTCCGATCAAGCATATGTGACACAGGGGGCGATACTCCCACAATGTCTATGTTTCTTGACAACTCTGACCAATCCCATGATAATGTTGGATTGGTTAACATAAATTCTGGTTTTGCAGTGCGTGATAATTCACACCAATTCCATGGCTTGTTTAAATTATCTAAAATAAATTCTTCCGTTGTGTTTGGATTGGATGATAATGCGTCCCAATCCCAAGGTTTGTCAGAAAGTTTTTGAATGCATGAGAGGGATATGTGCCATGATAGAGCCGACCAATCCCATAAGTTATCAGGATGGTTCAATACATATGACGAGACATTGCGATTCTGTGACAATGCCCAGAAGACCCAAGGATCTTTAGTCCGTCGTAACGGATATTCCCGCAAAACGGCAGGTGCATAAGTTACCACAAATTCTGGCGTTATTTTAAAATTTCTCGCTAATGCTAACCAATCCCATGGGCATTCAAAATGTTTCAATACCATGCTTTCTGTAGCATTACCTGATATTCTAGTCCAGTTCCATGGCAAATTTCGATACTGTAAAACAAACTCAAAATCTATGGCCCGATGTCCAGACAGGGTAAACCAATCCCATACAATGGATAAATGAGACTTAATAAAATCCATTGTAAGATGAGGATTTTGAGATAACCAATACAAATACCACGGATCATGCCATTTAAGCGTATTTAACGCACAATGTGGGGTAATAATTTTGCCACATAATGTGGCATGATCCCATGGTTTATGCTTATGTTTCACTACAACATCCTCCGTAATGTTACAATTGTTAGATAATGCTAACCAAAATATTTTATCCTCATGTTTCACAACAAAATTAGTCCAATAATGTTGCGACCATGATTTCATAAACTGAAAAAAAGTTTCATTTTTGCAGGGGTATCGCCCCCCGCAATATATATACCGACTTTTCCTGCGGGGGTATCGCCCCCCCCCGCAATATATACCGACTCTTCCACAAATTTGCAGAGGGGTGGGGAGTATCATCCCTCACAAAATTGAAAAAATACGATAATTATGACGGATAAGAACGATGTATGGATGTCGAAAAATTATCCTATTATAAACCGACGACTTTTAGCAACCAAAGGGTCTGGTGACATAGTTAAATTGTTACAAAATAAAGATATTGATCCTGCAGACAAAATGTTATTGTCACATAAAATCAACGCATTGCTCAAGAGCGAAAATAATAGCGATAAATTGATTGAATTAATTCAATCTGGTTCGGGTAACGGTACACCGGAAGTTAAAGATCCTTCAAAAGGCACTGAAGAATCTGAGGGATCTTCAAAAGATCCTTATATAAAGCCGTTAGAACCTTCAGAAAGTTCGGTTACGGAAAGTGCTGAGGAAAGTTTGAAAGAGCCTTCGGTTAAGGAAAGTGAAGAAGAAAGTTCGAAAGAACCTTCGGTTAAAGAAAGTGATGAGGAATCGGCAAAAGTAGCAGTGGATGTCACGTCATCTGCTGAAAAAAGTACAAAACCGAAAATTTCTCTTCTAAGACTCAGAAAGAAAATAAAAGCCGTACCCGCAGACATAGCGAAAGTACTTATTCAATATGAACGTGGTACACCCACATATCAAGGCGTTAACATGCTCGACATATACAACGAAAGCGAGGTATTATTTATTGTTGACATACCGTCATGTGCTGATAAAATTTTCCCCATACCCGTGCGTCTTGGTAAAAATTCAACATTCAAATATGTATTGGAAAAGATGCACCAAATTATTATGACATGTGACCAAGATTATGAATGCCTATCACGTGTTTCCGTAACGTATAAAATATCTTTTGAAGAGGTTCAAAAAGACCGAATTCATCTGTGCAATATTAAAGAAGCGTAACGGAAAGGATAAAATTGATTACTTCGTGAATTATATGAAACTAAGTTTGAGAACCGTATTATATATTGCAGATAAATGGCATCCATGGAGTACAAACGTTGAATTTAGATCAGGCGAAAGGAATATTGGAAATGGAGAGAGAAAATTAGCATGTGAACTAAAAATAACAAAACCAGTCGGTGGGCAAAATAATACATATGATCTGATTCATGATAAGTTAGGATATATAAGTGTCAAAGATGTAACGAAAGATGATTGTATATTGGGAGCCGAAGGATCGCAAAATCTACGCATAATATTTGAAAAAACAGTAAATTTGCTGAAAATGTGGGTTGAAAAATATAAAAATAGAGATAAATATGTTGAGAAATTATTTTATAGATTACAGAAAAAGTGCGGACAATCAAGACTCACTCTAATGCAGGGAATATCTAGGTTAGAATTATCAAAAAGTAGTTTAACAGAACTTAATGATATCTTTATTGATGTAAGGAAATCTATTGATTCAAAGGACAACTCTAGTTCATTAAAAAGCGAATACATTGAGGATATTTTTCAATATCTCGGCGATATGTCGCTAAGAGAAAAGTGCGACGAATGTGTCCGTAACGAGGCTATTAACAATACTCTAATCATTGTTCATAAGGACAATGGTTGGATGATTATTAAAGATTTATCAAGAATTACCTGTCCTCGTATCACAAGAGGATCGCCGAGAATTAATATCAATTATAATTAATATTATAATTAATATTATAATTGATTATTAATGTCGCATATTATTTTTGATAAAACAAATGAAAATTTCGGTGGAACGGCATTACCAATTTGTCGATACATTGAAGAAACTGATCCCGTAAACACAAAATCGTCAGGAAATGTCTGTATTCTGGCATATTCTCTGACAGTCATTCGTCTTTCGCCACTTGGATGAACATTTATCACAGGTCCTCCAGTTCCTCCTCCACGTCCAGTTATTGTTGGACCAACTTTATCCCAATCCAATTTACGGTTTCCCATGTATCCAGTTATTTCTACTTTGTGTTTAGTTCCAATATGTTGGATACGGTCATCATATTTTATCGGTAAGTCAGCAATAGCATCTCGTAACGTTTTAGTAATTGTTTGATTCTCTCTAGGCCAATTGAACATGACATTTTTAGAAATATCGTCACGAATCCCGATAAATATGACTCGTTCTCTGTTTTGTGGAATTCCGTACCATTTAAGTTTAAATAATTTTGTGTGAACAATGTATCCACATTTCTCTAAATCAGAGACGATCATCTTAAAAACTTTACCATCGCCAAGGCTCATTATTCCTTTTACATTCTCGAATATAAAATACTTCGGTTTCTTTAATTTAAGCAACCTTACTAATTCCAGATATAGACTATTTCTTGTATCGGATTCTGTTCTATTAATATTCGCAACAGAGAATCCTTGACATGGAAATCCACCTGTCATTATATCACAGTCCGGCACTGTTATTATTTTAGTTATGTCTTCACATACTGGTTTAAACCAGTAATATTTTTCATATGTATTGCATGAATCTTTATCAAAATCGTTTGCATACACAACATCATACAGATCGGATTCTTTATGGAAGGCATAATCTAATCCACCACATCCAGAAAACAGGGAAACAACCCTTAGTTTATTTTTTTTAGTTATGATCGGTTTGATTTTAACATTCATTTATTTATTAAAAATGTCAATTTTTGATTCGATCAAAGTAATTTTGGTTAAATTAATTTAACCAAATTAATTTGGTTAAAAAACTTCTTTATTACGGAGAACAATGATGACATTGTTCCTCGACGTCGGGATTCCGTGAACGATCACGACGATCGTGGTCAGGACGGGAACGATCATAACGGGAACGATCAGATCGTCCGCCATCAGAACGATTACGGTCTGGACGATCACGGTCAGATCGTCCTCCATCAAGACGTCCACTATCGGAACGTTCCGATGGGCGTCCACCATCGGATCGCTGTTGACGATTCTTTTCCCGATCTTCTTGCTTACGAAGAGCAATCGTGGCATTGTTTTCCAATGTCTGACGAATCTGCTCCTCATTTTCCTTATCCCATGAAACAACCAAGCGAAACGCCGTGCTGTTGACCGATCCAAGTTTGTGGTAAAAAACAAGGAATCTACTGTCGCCTGTTCCAGCGTATTTCTCATCCAAAAAGTCTTGCAAATAGTTGATAAGACCGTGATTATTCAATAAATCCAACAAATAAATCCCACTACTACCATAACTTGAACCAAACTTGGGGCTGTTGTTACGATCCCATGTGAGAATGGTACAACGTTTGTATCCTTCTCTAGCCGCTCGACGCATGGATGACTCAAAATTAGTACAAGCGTCGTCTGATCCCAAAAGATAATTGGTTGCCTCATTGAGGGCGTTGCTCCGCATTGAACCCATACGCTCTTCGCTCAAATTTTTCGCACCATCTGGATTTTTCCGAGCAACATCATATAGTTCCTTAAGTTCTGCAAATAAACTCGCCATAGACATCCATTCTTTATAAATCAAGTAATTCCAGTTTCATTTTTTTAAAAATAACTAGATAGACTCTGAGCCAACGGATTCTTGCGATACGCATCCAAAAGCGAGACATCCAATCGCGAATCATGTGACGGCAAATTGTTTTTATCAGAAGTATTGGTACAGGAAGTGATGGCTCTGGGATTAAAATAATTCATAGCAGAACTGTCTTTAACAGGCGGATATTGATTCAATCGATCGCAGTCCATTTTCTTAACTTCCATATTGATTTCTTGATGCCCTAATTTTACATTGCTACCCATGGGTTTGCGTCCTTTTAAGGTTTTTTCTTTTCCGGTATTTTGCCTAGCGTTATAAGCGGAATCATAACTCATCGTCTTGTCATGACTAGAACGGGCTATACCAGTATACTCATTGTCGGACATGAACTGCCGACTAGTGTTTTTAGCATACCATTTACTAGATTGGTAACCCTTGCCCTGTTGCATAACTTGACTATTGACACCGCCGATATGTGCATTGTCTTCAGTGGTTTCACGGATGGTTGTTCGTGCCACGTCATTAGGATCATAAGCAATATGTTTCTTGCGAATAGTACCGACATTACCTAAGTGATTTTGATCTTCAGTTGTTTCTCTTATAGTTGTTCGAGCCACATCATTAGGATCATACGCAGGTAACGCCATATTATGTTGTGCCTTAAGATTACCAAATGGACGGGCATGGTGAACATAATGTTGCTTA
>Ga0209542_10019770_pt1 | contig 10749 bp, 10 predicted proteins | sample RifCSPhighO2_01_FD_184028 | JGI IMG/M metagenome (GOLD analysis project Ga0209542, IMG submission 184028) | Soil microbial communities from Rifle, Colorado - Rifle CSP2_plank highO2_0.1 (SPAdes) (version 2) | ecosystem: Environmental > Terrestrial > Deep subsurface > Rock core/Sediment ...
ATCTTTTGGTTTCAAACTTGAGTGCTCTCGTGTGGTCACCGAAAATAATAATTGGTAGGCCGTCTTGATACGCCTTTGACTTGTCGTCTGTGTAGCCTCCAATAAAATCTAGACCTTGATCAATGATCGGGAATGCACCAGAGTTAGCATATCTATTACGTGGTATGCCCGATTTCTTGGGAAGTCGCTCGATACATTCTGAAACTTTTTTTGTTGGGTATATCACAGTACTCAAATAGAATAGTTGTAATACTGCGATGTTCCGTAATCAAACACAGATATGCTATTTCCATTCACATTGCCAGAAAAATGGCATGATTCTCCATAGTCAAAACCATTAAATTGACTTCCGTTAATGCTTAACGAAATATGGTGACTATCCCCATAGTGAAATAGGTTGGCCAAAGTACCAGATACGTGGCAACTCTGGGTATAATCGAATACCGCAACCTGGCTTTGGTGGACAGTACCTCCAAAAAAATAATGCTGAGACGCACTAAAATCAAATACAGAGCCTGACGGTTTACCGCTTATCGCCCTTCCTGCGATATATGCAACTGCTCGACGTGTGTGATCCTTCATTGTGGTGCAACTAAGCGCTTAATAAGAAGAATGGTAGAGGCATTTCGATAATGGGTTGATCAGCTTTCCAGTCTCCTTTCGTAACAAGAATACCAAAACTCGCTTGTCTACCTTGTGCTTCCAAAAATGAACGTACGGATAATTGATGCTTGTCATCCACCTTGTTTTGGTAGGCAATTTCAATCGGCACCATTCGACTACCTACCCGCGCAACAAAGTCTATCTCCTGCTTACCACTGGGCTCCCTATAATATGAGACATCAGAAACGCCAGGGAAAAGCCTAATAACATTATGAGCTAATGTTTCGGCTATTCTCCCGCGCTCCTCTCCCTCAAGAGACGTCACAATCTTGGTTATGCCCTGCATCAATACCAAGTCGGCGGCGTAAAGCTTGGCGTGAGTAGACCGTAAGCGTACTGGTTTACCTGTAAAACGCTCGACCTTCCTAATCAATTCTGTTTGCAAAAGAAGAGGAAGTGCCTCTGAAAGGGTCACACGAGTCGTATGGATAAGAGACGCTAGTTCCTCAAGATTGTATTCCTGCCCTGTCCTAGCAAACGCATAACGCAGAAATTGATGGAATATCTCGGGACGACGGATTTCTTTTACTAATCGCAAATCTTCGAGCGTGACACGTTCCACAAACTGTTGATCTATAAACGCGCTACGTTCAGCTGCTGTCCCCATACTCCACAATTGAGGAAAACCTCCTTTTTGCGCATACTCATCTGCATATTGATTCCACTTCGGTATTTCATCTTTGCTGATCTGCTTAGACAGAAGGGCATTAAACTTCATCACCGAAGAAACCTCGCCAATGTCCAAAACTTCTTCAGAAAGTTTTGTGAGAAAGTCCCTATGCTCAGGATGATGAAAACGAACAAACTCACGGAATGTGAATGGCGGAAGGGCAATATCAACCAAGCGACCGAGTAGGCTTTCCAGCGATTTTCTAAAAATTGTGTGTGATGCCGATCCAGAAATAATAAATCGAATTGGGTATCTCAAATCTATGTAACGTTTAATATACAACTCCCAGCGAGGCAACCGTTGTACCTCGTCCAAGAAGCAATACAACGTATTGGGGGATGTTCGTAAAGCAGTTCCCGCTACCTGAGCCCATTGAGACAGCAAAGCCTCGAACAACATGCCCTGATCTTTTTGGGGCAATTGTTGAATAATGGGGTCATCGAGCGAAAAAAATAAGATTCGATTTGGTGGAATCTTTTTTTCTTCAATTAAACTCTGGATAACCTGGTTAATGATGGTGGTCTTACCGACTCTCCTTGGCCCATTGATTAGCAGTGCAAGGCCGTGGGTGGCCTCCGCGTGTCTCATAGCCTGTGTAAAGGCGTCTCGTTTAAATATCGGAATACCAGGTATAGAGAATGATTTTGACTTCCACCATGGGTTATACTCCGCCAATGCTTGCCGGAGGTTATGTATACCAAGCGCTTCTAGATACTTAGCTGGGTTTTTTGCCATATTTTAGCCTTTTTGAGCTATGTATACCATACTATACATAGCTAGTTAAGAAGTCAAGTCTCTTTTAATACTAGCCAACATCTCTTTAATCGTCGACTCCGTTGCCTCAATACCCTCCAAAATCTCCTTCGGGTCGAGTTGGTCGGGGGTGGCGGGGGCGTTGGGGTTTGATCATATGGTTGTGGACAATTTTCTAGTAAATATGGTATGCTCTAATTGATCGCAAGATCGCGAATTCTAGAGCTTGGGGGCCCCTTTACTGGGGTCCCCTTTGCGTTCCAGCTCCTTTTTCCAGCATATAAAATCACGAATTTTCTGAATATCGAAGATCATCAAGCCTTTGGGAGTAAGCTCCGATAGCTCTCGTGAGACCTTGCGAGCGGTGGCAAATAACACGACCTTTTTGCCTGCACTCATGAGCTTCTCGATCGGATCGGCGAAATCACTATCGCCACTCCAAAGGGCGAAAACCTCGGCATTATTGCGCTCGCAATCCAGGAGCATATCGACACCGATCTCAACATCAAAATTGCACTTCATATCCTCAATAGCCAAGATGCCTCGTTTATTCATGTCCCCAAAACGAGCATTGAGATATTCTATTGTTGAAATGTCGTAATTCTTAAGTAGTGCCCGTTTAACAAATTGATCCAGCAAAATTGTTGCGTCTGATCGTATACTTGAAACATCAATGGAAAAAGACATTATCTTGACTGGCTTGGTTCTCAAAACATACTTAGCGTTCTCCGATTCTGTTTTCTCTTTTTCGGATCGTTCATTTCCTACCAAATATCCGTTATAGAAATTGACCGAATCCGGCCCGATTGTACTGAAGGAGTCCAGGAACTGCTTGAGACGCTTAATATCGACATGCCACCCGAGTTTGGTACTCCACGGACGCACATTTGCATAATCGATGTACATGCATGTAGGACCACTGAATAATCCATCGAGTTGGTCGACGACGTCTTTTTTATCTATCGCAATTTCCTTGATTCGATCTGTCTTGGGAGTAAACATAAAATTAACTTACCTTCTGATATCGGTAACCGTATTGAATAATATTTATATTCAAAAATTGTCCGGGCGACGCGGCTTGAAGTAAGCCATTATATAAATGCTCCGGCACGTTAAAATACTGATATACATCACCAGAAGTAAACTCGACCTCTAAAATCGCTGTTTGCGAATCGTAACCGATTGAGCTTATGTTTGACGATGAGACAGGATGGCGTTGCATGGTGTAGATTATACTTCTTTTTTTATTTCTCCTAAAATCTTCTCAATCTCCTTCTCTGTCTTCGCAATCCCCTCCAAGATCTCCTTGGGATCGAGTTGGTCGGGAGTGGCGGGACTGTTGGGGTTTTTGAAGTCGAGGTTGTAATCGCGGGCTTTGATGTCGGCCATGCTGACTTTCCATGCGTTGGGACCTTCTTTGCGATTTTTGAGGTCAAGGCCGCCTCCGCTACGCTTCGGCGAGCTAAACCACTTGCGGACGGGGTCGAGATGCTCGTCTCTTAGGGGCATGGTCTTGGTGAAGCCGTTTAGGCCCACGCCTTCGGGGAGCGGTAACTGGTAGAACCAAACTTCCTTGGTCCCGCCGCCGCCCTGCTCCGCAGTTCGGCCAAGTTTATCAAAAAATAGGAGGTTTACTTTGGGTGCGGCGTAGGGAGTGAACTCGCCACCGGGGAGGCGGATGATTGTGTGGAGATTGCACTTTTGCATCAGCTCTTCTTTGAGGCGACTCTTGGCACCACTGCCGAAGAGGAAGCCGTCGGGCATGACGATACCGGCTCGGCCGTAGGGCTTGAGCATTTGGATAATGAGGTAGACGAAGAGATCGGCCGTCTCCTTGGTCTGGAAGGCTTTGGGGAAGTTCTTCTCGGTGCCGTCCTTCTGACTGCCACCAAAGGGCGGATTGGCCACGATGCAATCTACGCGCTCATCATCGGTGATGTCTACGGTGGGGCGAGCGAGAGAATCTCGGCGGACGATATTGATGGGCGCGTCTATGCCGTGGAGGAGCATGTTGGTGACGGCGAGGATATGCGGGAGGGGCTTGGACTCCCAGCCGGTGATGGTGCGCTGATAGGTCTCGATGTCGGCCTTGCCCTTGGAGGATTGCTTGAAACGCTCAAGGGTGCCGACGAGAAAGCCGCCCGTGCCACAGGCAGGATCGAGCACCGTTTCGCCAAGCTTGGGGGCAACGGTCTCGACGATGAAGTTGGTGATAGGACGGGGCGTGTAGTACTCGCCCGCAGAGCCGGCATCTTGGAGCTCGCGGAGGAACTTCTCGTAGATGTCGTTCATGGCATGGCGATCGGCGCCTTGGGTGAGGTCGAGCTCGTTCATACGGTTGACCACTTGGCGCAAGAGCACGCCCTCGCTCATGTGGTTACTCGTTTCTGACATCACCTTTCTCACAACACTATGTCGGGGGTCTGTCTTGTCACCAATGGGTATATTGGCGAGCGTAGGAAAAAGATCTTCTTTAATAAATTTGATGAGGGCTTCGCCTGTCATACCATCCTTGGGACTGGCCCAGGTGCGCCACTTGAGCGGGAGCGGGATGGGCGACTTGTATGTGCCTTTTTCAAATACTTCAAACTCCTTCTCGCGATCGTCGAAGACCTTGAGGAAGAGGAGCCATGCGATCTGCTCCATGCGCTGGGCATCGCCCGACACGTTGTGGTCGTTGCGCATGATGTCCCGGATATTCTTGATGAAAGCGTCGGTGATCATATTAATGGGTTATGGTAGTAAGGGTATCACCAAGCTCGTCGAGGGCGTGGAGGAATTGTGTCTCGCCACCAAACCAGCCGAGAACCTCAAGGGGAGCACCGAGCAGGGAGACGGGCGGAGTCTTGAGGGTCTCAAACTCGTCGATGGCCACGTAGCCAAGGTCGGCATACTTATGGAGGAGGGCCTCGATGACCTCGCGGGCCTTGCCTTGGTACTTGTCGAGGTAATTGGTACGGCGCAGGGCCTCGACGCGCTCGGACTTCTTGATCATCTTCTTGTCGTAGGCCACGTGCATGACGAGGTCGAAGAGATCAAACTCGGCACCGACGTGCTTCTGCAGTTCTGCGAGTGGAATACCGCTCTGATCTAGCTCGTCGATGATGACTTGGCGACGCTCGGCCGATTGCCACGCGGAAAAGAAAGTCTCGAGCGTGGGATAGTGGTTGAGGATGTTGCGACGAGTGAAATCTTGGAGGGTCTCGGTGACGAGCTTGCCGTCAGCGCCAAGATATTGAACCTGCTCTTTGATGACGGCATAGGGCACGCCACTAAGTTTGTAGACGGGTGGGCGATCGAGAAACTCTTCGGGTGGGAAACAGGAGATTATCTTTTCGATGAGCTCGTCTTCTTGCTCCTTCTCCTCGATTGGAGTCTCTGCATCATCCTGAATTATTTGCTCTAGATCATCCCCTTCCTTAGCCTCGAAGATGCGCTCTGGCATACCGTCGAAGCGTGGATCGGCGAAAAGCTTTGTGACACCTTGGAAGTCCATGATAGTAAACCACATCTTGCCCTTGTCCTCGCGCACGCGGGTGCCACGGCCGACGATCTGTTTGAACTCGCTCATGCTCTCGATGGGCTTATCAAGGACGACGAGCTTGCAGGTCTGGGCATCGACACCAGTGGAGAGGAGTTGAGAGGTCGTGGCGATGGTGGGGAAACGCTCATCTGGATCAATGAAGCGGTCGAGCTGTTGCTTACCTTCCTCATCGTCGCCGGTAATACGCATCACGTAGCGGATATTTTCGCGAGCACGCTCACCTGCGGCATTGACGAGAGCACTGCGCATGCGCTCGGCATGCTTGGTAGTGCGACAAAAGACGATGGTCTTGGCGTACGGATCACCAATAGCCTCGAGGTACTCGATGATCTTCTCGGCTACGACCTGGTCGCGCTTGGGAAAGATGACGGTTTGGTTGACGTCCTTGAGCTCGTAGACGCGATCGGGTACGGCGTTGCCCTCGTCGTCGAGTGTGCCGGGCGCAGGTCGCCAGCCGGTGGTGTCATTGTCGAGGACGACGCGGAGAACTTTGTACGGAGCGAGGAAGCCGTCCTCAATCCCCTGCTTGAGCGAGTAGGTGTAGATGGGATCTTGGAAATAGTGCGAGGTGCTGGCGTCTTTGGTCTCCTTGGGTGTGGCTGTGAGTCCAATGTGCGTGGCAGACTGGAAGTGGTCGAGGATCTCGTGCCATTCGCTATTGAGTGAGGCAGAGCCACGATGACACTCATCTATGATAATGAGGTCGAAAAAGTCTTGGGGAAGTTTTTTAAATAATTTAGCCTCCTCGGTGGTGCCACTCATGGCTTGATAGAGACCGAGATATACCTCGTACGCCATCAACGCGCCAAGGTCGGAAAAGTTCTGGCGGGAAATCTTGGTGAGGGCGTTGCCGAAATGCTTGAGGTCATTGGTCCGCGCTTGATCAACGAGAATATTGCGATCAGCGAGGAAGAGGATGCGTTTGGCGGTGCCACCCTTCCAGAGTCGCCACATGATCTGTCCGGCGGTGTAGGTCTTGCCCGTGCCGGTAGCCATGACGAGGAGGAGACGCTTGTCACCTTTGGCCACGGCCTCGACTGTCTTGTCGACGGCAATGCGTTGAAAGTAGCGCGGCTGTTTGCGCGGGTCGTCGGTGTAGTACGGGACGTCGAGGGCTTTTTGCACTCTTGGAACCTTGCCCTTCCATGCAAGATACTTGCCGTAGAGTTCGTCTGGAGTTGGGAATGCGTCGGATGAGAGAGTCTGCTCTGTAGGTGATGATGTGCACGTACGATCATGGAAAAGGAAGCCCTGTCCATTGGCAGAGAAAACAAAGGGTACGTCGAGTACCTCGGCATAGGCCAGGGCTTGTTGCATACCGTTGCCCAGATCGTGTTGCGCTGACTTGGCCTCAATAATTGCAAGCGGGAGATTTGGTCGATACTCAAGAAGAAAATCGACCTTCTTTCTGTCTCCACGCTTAGCAACACGACCGCTCACATGAATACGCCCCATGGTGTATGGGTATTCCTCACGGATCTGATGATCCGTCCATCCAGCTTTTACTATTGCTGGGCGTATGTGGCGATTTCGTGTTTCTTCTTCGTTCATAAATATTATTTCATCAACTGATCAGATGGAACGCCCAGCGCCTTAGCAATCTTCTCAACTGTGGCAACTGTCGGATTCATATTGCCATTCTCTATGTTGCTCAAGTAGGCCGCATCAAGGCCAAGCTTTTTGCAAAACTCTTTTTGGTTAAAACCTTTTTCAAGCCGAATACGGCGAATGTTAGCCCCTAGTTTTTGGGATATTGTGGACATATCAACACTTGGCAGTATAGCGCTATTTGTAACTAATGACAATTGATATACAATACAAGCAGAGCTCTTAAAAATATCACATTGTCCCACCCAGCAGTCCCGCAAAGCTATCTATTGGGGAGGAATGGGTTTTGCGGGATTGCTCCCCGCCCATTTTGCGCTCACGCCCGACCAAGCTTCAATTTGTGACCCTACGGGGAATCTCCCTTGACTAAACACTTGCCATCGCAAGTGTTTGTCTGGGCACTGGCTCGGCATCCCGCAAGCTTGCGGGATAAGCCTGCGCCATTCGATTCCCCGCCGTAAGCAAAGCAGTTTGCTTACTTAGTCTCATTACTTCGTAATGACCCTACGGGGAATCGAACCCCGCTTCCGAGCTTGAGAAGCTCGTGTCCTAACCGATAGACGATAGGGCCTACACTCATAATCTAGCAAAAAATGGAATATAATGGAAGCCTACTTGACGAAGATTAAGCACTTGATAAACTTAACTATATGAAATCAAATAAAGCATTATTGACTGTTGAGTCACTTAGGAAGGTAATACGTGATGAGGTTATCAAGGGGGTGAAGCATCTCGCTACGCAAAAGAGTGTTGATGATCTTGGGGAAACCGTTAATGGGCTTAAAGGTACCGTTAATGGGCTTGAAGAAACCGTCAGCGGGCTTGTGACCTTGGTTGATAATTTAGCCATTTCGACGGCTAGAGGTTTTGAAGAAACAGCAACTAAGGAGGACATGAAAAAGCTTGAGAGCAAGGTTGACGCACTTATAGATGCGCCGTTACGTGATTTGAAGAGGAGAGTTACAATTCTTGAGAATCGGCCACTGGTAAGTCACTAATACTACTTTGTCTTATCATCCAGTTGTTGAAAAAATAAAAGTTTTACTTGACCAGGCGAGCATTGCCTACAAGGCCTTCGAGCATGCGCCCGTGCGTACAAGCGAGGAGGCAAGTGCACTACGACCGGAGTACACGCTACATCAGGGAGCGAAGGCACTTATTGTAGGTGCTAGGTATCAGGTACTAGGTACTAGTGGGGAGAATAAGAAAGTAGAGAGGAAGTTTGCTATGCTTGTGGTGCCGGGGGATTGTAGGTTTGATGAGAAGAAGGTCAAGCTGGCTCTGAATGCCAAGGATATAAGATTCGCCACAGAGCAGGAGGTTAGTGAGATAACAGGTGGGGTGCAAGTGGGCGGGGTACCACCATTCGGTAACCTGTTCGGACTCCAAGTATATGTGGATCCGGAGGTGCTCGCCAATGAGGAGATCATCTTCAACGCTGGAGATCGTGCCTTCTCAATTGCCATGAAGAGCCAAGATTACAAAAAGATAGTAGATCCTAAAATAGCGCAAATAATATGAGAAAAGGAGTTGACTATCCGGGTGTTTCTATCGTCTTTTGGTGCCACGATGGTAAGGGTAAATATCTCTTGCACAAACGTTCCATTAATACACGCGATGAACAAGGTAAGTGGGACTGTGGCGGGGGAGCGCTCGAGGTACACGAGGATGTACTAGATTGTTTGCGCAAGGAAATCATGGAGGAGTATTGTACTGAGGCTAGAGAGATCGAGTTCCTAACCTACTTCGACTCACACAGAGAACACAAAGGAGAGAAGGTGCATTGGATAGCACTTACTTTTCGAGTCCTTGTCGATCCCGGTACAGTCAAGATTGGTGAGCCACACAAGTTCGATGAGTTGGGTTGGTTTACAATTGATACACTTCCTTCACCTCTACATCCTACTGCTGAAGCCGAGGCAAAGTCATTGAAGGCAAAATTGACATAGCATATTGAATATGATATACTAGAAGTAGCTTAATTGTTGTTTGATAAGTTATAGAAAGTAGGATTGGACCCCTCTTGCAAGTACCTAGTACCTAACAACTAGTACCTACAAGAGGGTCAGGGACACTTTAGTTCCCTGAGGATCTGCCTAGTCAGCAGGTTACTACCCCTCGCTAAGGACAAAACAATGTTCAGGGCGATCGGTTTAGTAATCATGTTACTGGCGATCCGGATCCTTATGCCCATGGTTTTCCACGGACTTACGGATACCCTCGTTCAGTTCTTCGGGGTCTTGCAGCACACTCTTACTAAGGGTGATGCGCTAATCCAAGGAGCCGCTAGTCTTCTTCCACTAGCCCCTTTCTAAGACCCCAGACCAACCCCGTCGCTTAAATGCGGCGGGGTATCTGTGTATATGTTAAACTGTATAAATGAGCACTACCATACTTTTGATATTAGCAGGAGTTGTTGTTGGGGGGGTGGTGGCATATTTGATATTCAAGCCTAAAGTTCAAGAAGGGCAGAGTGAGATAAGCTTAATCCAGAATCAACTCAACGCCTTATCTGGAGTATTACGTGATATGACCAAGGAGGTGGCTGGCGTGCAAGCTACAAATCAGAATGTGATAAAGGTGGCCGAGCAATTACAGAACTTACAGAACGTGCTCCAGAATCCTAAACAACGCGGTGTGCTGGGCGAGTATTACCTGGAGACAGTGCTTAAGAATGTCCTACCACCCGGATCATTCCAACTCCAATACAAGTTCAATGATGGCGAGATCGCCGATGCTGTGATCGTACTAGGCAAAGACAAGCTCCTGCCGGTGGACAGCAAGTTCTCACTTGAGAATTACAATCGTATTATTTCTACTAACGATCAGACTGAACGCGAACGGTTGGAGAAACTTTTTAAGCAAGATCTCAAGAACAGGATAGATGAGACAGCCAAGTACATACGTCCCAGTGAGGGGACCATGGATTTCGCCTTCATGTTTATTCCCAGTGAAGCTATCTATTACGACCTGCTGATCAATCAAGTGGGCGCGGTTAAATCGAATACTAAAGATCTGATCGAGTACGCTTTCATGGACAAGAAGGTGATTATCGTTTCGCCCACATCCTTCATGGCATATCTCCAAACAGTCCTCCAAGGTATGCGTTCTCTCCAGATCGAGGAGACAGCCAAGGACATCCAGAAGAGAGTAGGAGAGCTTGGTCGGCATTTATCCGGTTATGACCAATTTATGCAGGCCTTGGGTAAGTCGCTTGGGACAACCGTCAGTCACTACAACAAGGCCTCTCATGAACTGGCCAAGATTGACAAGGACGTCTTGCGTATTTCTGGTGAGTCACCCAGACTGGAGAGGGAATCGCTACCAAGCCCCGACTTGCCAGAGTAGGCCATCTTCTGCTAAGATAGTTAGTATATGGTAGATAAGAGGGCAAAATTCGCTGTTATAGCCACAGGGGGCAAGCAGTACCAAGTCTCTGAAGGAGACACTATTACGGTTGAGCGTCTAGGACAGGAGTCAGGCAAATTTACATTTGACAAGGTAAATTTGC
>Ga0209542_10019773_pt1 | contig 10747 bp, 12 predicted proteins | sample RifCSPhighO2_01_FD_184028 | JGI IMG/M metagenome (GOLD analysis project Ga0209542, IMG submission 184028) | Soil microbial communities from Rifle, Colorado - Rifle CSP2_plank highO2_0.1 (SPAdes) (version 2) | ecosystem: Environmental > Terrestrial > Deep subsurface > Rock core/Sediment ...
CGTAGTCGTGCGCGTAAGGGTTCCACGTGGAATAAATATTGATTTGATGATCAGGCGAAGCATATTCGGCGCAATGATTAAACAGGTTGTACGCCGTTGCGTTTGAGTGAGCAAGCGCGATTTCATTGATGAGTTTGCGCGCAGTTTTGTCAAGCAGATCAAGACGCAAAGGTATTGTTGCAACAAATTCAGTGGCGACAAACGATTGATCTGCGCGTATTACCTGAATAGGGTAGTTTGCTACAACTGCAATGTCCTGTGAATCAGCACGGGGAATAATTGAGAACCTTAAAGGTTGAGGCGAATAAGGAACACTTGCTTGCGGGAAGTCAAAATTGATCGCTTCCCAGTCGATGGAAGGCGCGTTCACCGTGTATCCTTGTAATTCAAGTTCTGTGAAGTTGAGGCAGGAAGAAAGTTCAACGGCAATGTATCGGGAAAGCGCGGCAGTCATCGCGGGAAGTCTTCGCATGCTGCTTGCATTTCCATCCAAAACGTACGAAAGCGCATGCGCGCCCAAATAGTAATGCGCGGGGAAAGCATCCCCTTCTTCTCCGTAAGCAATGTCTCCTTTGGGGTTGATGTAGCCTCCTTGCGCGGCAAGTTTGTAAACCCCTCGTGTGGCTACGGTTGACAGGCAGGATGAGACATGATCAGTTATTGCAGTGTTATCAACAGAAAGCGAAGGTGCTGTTGTTGTTCCATGCCATAACAGTCCAAAAACAACAACGATCACGATACCAAGAATAATAAATACCGTTACCTGCCCCTTTTTCATATAGGTGACCAAAGAGGAGAGCTATTTAAATGTTGTTTTTAGATCTTCGAAGCAAAAATTTATATACTATTACTGACTATAAATCACTATGGCAACTACAATTCAAATAAGCGAAAAGTTACAAGAACAACTTGCTGCAAAAAAGATCTACGACAAAGAAACATACGAGGAAGTAATCTGGGATTTGATCGAGGATACACGAGAACTCAGCGAAGAAACGCGCAGGGAACTTGCTCAAAGTCGTGCTGAGATCAAGCAGGGAAAGTACAAGACACTTGCTCAAGTTAAGAAAGAGTTTGGGTTAGAATAGATGTACGAGATTGTTTTTTCTGAAACCGCCAAAGGACAATTTGGTAAACTTGAGAAGAACATACAAGAAAGAATCATTTCCGTTTTGGAACGTATTCGAGTCAGACCTGAAAGCTATGTTCGTAAGTTGGTGAACGAGGAATGTTACCGTTTGCGCATAGGAGACTATCGTGTCATCCTTGATATTGACAAAGGAAAGCTGATTATTCTAGTCGTAAAAACTGGGCATCGAAGCACCATCTATCAATGAAGAGTTGAATAAAATGACTGCAAGAAAATTGACGCAACTCATGCCAAGAGTCTTTGCGCTCTACCTCTTCACCTACTTGCCTACCCACAAAACGCTAATTCTCGCAGATTTGCATCTTGGCTTTGAAGAACAACTTGAGCGGGAAGGAATACTTGTTCCTCGCGTTCAGTTCAAAGGAATTATCGAGCGTCTGAAATGGGCGTTTGAGCAAGTGACAGTGAAAAAACTGGTCTTGAATGGCGATATAAAGCACGAATTTGGGCGTATCTCGCGCCAGGAGTGGAATGATATCGCAAAGCTGGTGAAGTTTGTACGTGAGCAAGGAATTGAAATTGTTGCCGTACGGGGAAATCATGATACGGTTTTCGGTCCGGTCGCACGGGAATTGAAAATAGAGGAAGTGGATGAAGTGCGCATGGGTGATGTGCTGATCGTGCACGGAGACTACATTCCAAAAGAACTGGAACCTGTAATTATCATTGGTCATGAACATCCCGCGATTGTCCTGCGCGAGAATTCAAAGCAGGAAAAGTTCAAGTGTTTTGTGAAAGCACATTTCAAGAAAAGCGTTCTTATTGTTCAGCCATCCTGCAATCCGTTCACGCAAGGGACTGATGTCCGAACAGAGAGGTTCTTGAGTCCACTGCTTGCGAAAAGCACGCGCCGCGAAGTGTTTATTGTGGACGAGAATACAAGAGAAGTGTTGAGTTTTGGGAAAGTGGACAGGTTATAGGTCACAGAATACGCAGAAGTGACACTTACAAAGAAAAAGGACCCGCCGCTTTTGGCGGGAATGTGCCATCAATAATCTTCGTCGAATCTGCGTATGTCATTTCTTGCTGCTTCTTCGCCCATCTCAAAGCCAATTTCCCAGGACTTCATCTCATCTTCTTCCGATTGCTGGCTCCAGATGTCGTCTTCATCGTCGGACATGAACTGTTCAGTGTCCACGTCCAGAACATCCTCGTCTAATAGTTGTTGTTTCATTGCCGCACCCCGCTTTTATGCTCTTGTTTGAATGTGACTTGTGCGGGGTTATGACAAACGTTTTTTTGGCGATACCCCGCTTTTATGCTCTTGTTTGAATGTGACTTGTGCGGGGTTATGACAAACTTTTTTTTGGCGATACCCCGCTTAAGCACCCTTTGCAAGCGGGGTAAATGTAGTGTAAGATATATATGTTTGGCTAAAAGAATATAAAATCTTCATAAATTTGTAAGAAAGAAGAAAAGTTTATATAGGTGAACGGTATGTTTAAAGCAATAGGGGGAAAGTATGAAACGTAAAGTAATTCAAATCGCAGAATCAACACAGCTTATTTCTTTGCCAAGGAAGTGGGCGCTAAAGTATGGTGTTAAGAAAGGGGATGAACTTGATGTTGAGGCTGAAAGTGACCATTTAATAATAAGGACAGGTAACGTTCCAGATTTAAAAGAGGTAGAAATTACAGTAAGTCAACTAGACCGTTCATCAATTTTTCACGTATTAAGAAATTTGTATAGAAGAGGATATAATGTTATAAAAGTAAGTTTTGACAAGCCAATAACACCTCATTATCGTTTAAAAGAACCCAAAAAAATAATCTCCGTCCTTCACGAAGAGGTTCACCGTCTGCCGGGACTTGAAATAATACAACAGAAAGAGAATTTTTGTCTTATAAAAAACGTTTCAGAAGTGAATGAAAAAGAATTTGACAACATCTTGCGAAGAGTGTTTATTTTGTTGACAGATATGAGTTCAGATCTTCTGACTGGAATGAAGAATGTGGATCTGGTCATGATGGAAACAATAGAAGAAAAACATTTTTCAGTGACAAAATTCATTAATCTTTGTTTAAGGATGCTTAATCAAAGAAGTTCTCTCGAAAGCTCGAAATTGCCTTTTCTGTACCACTTAATATCAACAATATGGTTCATCAGTTCATCCATAAAATATTGTGCAAGAGACTTCTTAAATTATAAGAAAGCGTTATCTCCTGAAACGTATAAGCTACTGGAACTTATAGATTATCAGATAAAACAATTTTATGAGTTCTTTTACAAGTTTGATTTTGAAAGAATACGCAAGTTAAGCGAGAACAAAGAGAAAATCAAAATAGTGGTTGATCAGCTACCTGAAAAAAATATTCCTGCAAAAGAACTTATCCTTCTTGATAAGATGGTAAACTGTCTTGAAATGATGGTTGACATGATAGGTGCAAGAGTGGCGCTACAGTTTTGAGCTAAATATTTCCTGTCAAGCTTTTTGTATGTAACGTATTATAATTTAGCACAGAGAGTTCATCATACGTGGTTTGTTCCACAGGAAATATTTGAGTATCGAGAGGAGCAAATCCAATTGCAATACCTCTCAGTGGCCAATCAGCAGGATTCCGTCCAGCTCTTTGATAGTGATCAGTTACACGATATTGGAAGAGATCAGATAGTACAGGTTGATCAGCTCTCACGTATCCAAATTGAGAACACTCTGAAAAAGCAGGAGTATTATCCCGAATTGTGTATGGAAATTCACGCATTCTTTTTAAAAGCAAACTTGTTAAAACACCACGCATAGTCCCAAAAGTATAAGTCATAGTATCTGCAGGCTGTGCCAGAAAAACAGACCCTATGCCATATGCACGGCTCACTGCGACAACTCTGTACTTGGTGAGTTCATCATATAATTCATGAGGCATGGAACCCGATCCACATTCACTAACTTCAGCCTCATTAAAAGATAGGTTTACAGAACCACACTGCGCCTCAAGGTCTGAGAAAGTTAAACCATTAAACAGCGTTTTAGTAAATGCATCAACCCACGCACTATAAAACTGTTGATTAGAATATGCCGGCGTAAAACCCTTTGCTGCTAATTCTTTTGGAACTATTTTTTCTGCACTGATTATTCCTCGGACACGATGAAGAAGATATTGTTTAACGACTCGCTGAACCTGCTCGTCAAGAGATAGATGACTTGCATTAGCACCAGTACAGTCAACTGCATCAGGATTAAAACGTAAAACGTATTTTACGCTATCCATTCCTATCAACCTATCAAACTCGTCATACTGCCGGGGGATTTCATTAACTCTGTCGCACTTTTCAGGGTTTAAGGTGACTCTTGCCTTAACAAAATTTTGAGGTGGGTACAAAAGAATAGGCACTACTTTTCCAGAAAGAAGTCTTGTTTGTCTGAGTTTCATAAGAAGTTCCCTGCTTGCTGTTGCAAACACAAGATTATTGGTTCCAAGCCCGTTCCATACTGCTTTTTTTAGCACGCCATATTGTTGGCCGTAAAGTGTATATGTGATTACGCGATCACCCAGTCCTTCAATGTATTCTGCAGGAACAAATATTGTATCTATGTTAGGCTCATTAGAAGCAGCAATTGTATCATCAAGTGCTCTGTCGCTTTCACGACGGGGTCTTGATGTGAGTTTTGGCAACTCGCGAAAAATTGGAAATGACGGGTCGGCACATATTGCGCGTGTTGTTCTGGTTTTTCCAGAGTTTGTTGCCCCTAAGAAAACATAAAGGCTATGGCCTTTCAAAAGGAAATTATCACGTGGCCGAGGAGGCATGGCCTTATCTGTTAAGATTTTTTCAAGTCTATCCCTAAAAGTCAAGCTACTCTTTTTATTGCCACCTCTTGGAAGACATCGAATATGTTCAGCAGCAATTTCAATATTAGTTAGTTCAGAAGAAGCTGCGCGCACTCTCTCAATATCTTCATCAGTTCCAGAGAGGATAGGAATAAGTTTTTTTTGTAGCGCTAACATTAAAACATCAGCAGCGGTGTATTCTGAATTCTGGTTCAAGTTCTTACCCGTAACTATAGCAAGTGCGCGCCAGATGCTATTGTACCCTTGCATTTCAGGCAAATTCAATTTATAACCCACATCCGCAATAACAACATCAGGCAGTCCTAAACTAATGTCTAGTAGCGCTTCAAGTGAAGATTTCGGATTTCGAACAGTTGCAAAACTTGACCGTGAACTTTTTGATTGTGACATAAATGCAGTGGGATCATAAAGTTTTATTGGACGTTCTTGTAAAAAAAGAACATTAGGTTTGTACAACTCCTTTTCAGGGTACTGATTACTTTGCATATTACCCACCGTTTTAACACACTCAACATTTCACCACTAATAAGGAGTTTTTAAAGGTTTCTGTTGCGCAGGCTTTGCCTGATAAGTGTTGGTAAAGTTTGACTTTTCAGGCAGAAACTGCACTTTTCGGGCAATAATTTTCTGACACTGTTTTTGAAATGTGCCGTAAGTTTTATAAAGTATAACATAGTCCGACTTAATCTAATGACACAAAAAACCGAAACTCAAGAAATGCCAATAGTCACACACCGAACGCTTGTTGCGAGTGGTGGCTCAGTCGTCGTAACAATACCTCCAGAGTGGCTCAAGCAGAATAATCTGCAAGCAGGAGATAGAGTTCTTCTCGTTGCAAATGGTCATTTAACCGTCTTGAAAGACAATCCTGAATTAGTCAATCAAATCAAAAACCAATTAGAGTCACTGATGACGCCGACACCTTAGCGTCTTACCTAAAACGTGAATACAAGACTATTTGGCGTGGGGACGCTGATTGTCTTGTTACGAACCGCTTAGCAATGGGGAGGAGGTGTCGGTTTATATTTCTTTCGTAGTAAAACCGTACATCGTCCTGAAAAATAAAAAAGTTAAGAAAAGGAAGGATTTATTCCAAGTTTGTGTATTTCTTGGATGACTACAACAATGTTATGGCAGATAACTTTGCATAATACTTCATTGAGTTGAGCAGTCCACGTTTTGCTTCTTACGCTGTCGCCGAATTTTGCTTTTATCATTGATACCGTCGTTTCGGCGTTGCTTCGCTTGTGGTAATGTTGCATAAATTGGTCGTTATTGAGCATAAAGTAGTAGTACATCTTCTTCCACAACATCCCATTACCATTCGGTTGCGAGTTGCTCTTGAACGGAACGTAGGGCGTTGCGCCTGCGTCGTGGACTATTTGTAGATTGTCTTTGCTCAAGTAGGCTTTGTCTGCGCTTATTTCTTCCATTGTGAAGTTCTCTGCAGTTGCTTGTACGAGTTCTGGGAGTTGTGGTGCGTCATTGTCAAATTCAGAAGTAACTTTTACGCTGCTTATCACGTTTGTTTTCACGCCAGTCATAAAATGACATTTTACCCATCGTCTGCTGTTAATTTCTCTTCCGTGTTTGAAGCTGAACCATCTTTGAAAGTTTGACGTTCCAAATCCAGTGCTGTCTATCGCAAAGTTTGTTTCAACAGTCTTTAACGGCAAACTTGTAATGGTAACCATTTGCGCAAGCAAGGGAGTTAGTTCTTTTTTCTTGAAGTAATCGAACATTGAGTTGTACGGAATTTTCTTTTCCACAAGTCCCTGCTCTGTCGCTATCTTCATATCGGTTGCGAATCTGCGACCTGAAAAGGTTGAATACACTTTGAACACCATTGAAAATACAGTATCACTTAATGGGTTTGCTGGTCTTCCAAAAGAATAAACTGGCGTTCTTATGTTACTTGTTATTCCCGCAAGCAGTTTCATAAATTGTTCTTTCTCAACTTGTTGACTTAGGTTGTAATTGTGCCAGTCTTGCGCATACGTTTTCTTTACCGTTTTAGTGATTGTGACGTTGCCTTCGTTATCTACTTCTTTGGTGACGATTAGTTCTACTGCCCAGACGTGCTTGCACTTGCATCTTCGCACTTCGTAATCGGGGCAGGTACAGGTGGCTTCAAATCCGTTGCTTATTACTGCGTATGTGCCTTGTCCTGATTGTGAGGGTACTTGCCAACCTTTGTCTGTTTTCGTTATACGGCACGTTTTGGCGATTTCCATTCCTTTTTGTTTTCGGATTTCCAGTTGTTTTTGTTCCATCGTGTTCACCTTTCGCTATGTTAGTGATAAGTATATACTATCTACTATATAAACATTTGCAGTCTGCACTATACAGATAACATACTACTGATAACATATTAGCAATCACATAATACAAATGCTTATATACTTTGGATTAATCTTATATAGAAGTGGCACAGAATAACAGTTCAATGGAAAAAGAGGGTGTAGGCAAAAGCGTTCTAATTAGAGGACACAAGTGTTACCGTTGCGGTCACGCTTGGCGACCCTATATTCTTGAAGAAATACCAAGAGTTTGTCCAAAATGTAAGTCGCCGTATTGGGATAGACCCCGTAAAGTTTCCGAAAAAAATACCGTAAAGGATAAAAATGGCAAGTAAACTCAAAATGGAAAAAAGAGGAATCATGCAAGGCGTTAAACCTTATTATCAAACAGAACTTGGAAAAGCCTTTTTAGGAGATACTCTGGAATTAATTAAAAACATTCCCGATAACTCTGTTGACTTAATAGTTACCTCGCCACCATATGGACTGCAGGACAAAAAAGAATATGGCAACGCAGACGCAGATGTTTATATTAAGTGGTTTATGCCTTTTGCAAATGAATTTCACCGAATATTAAAGCCAGAAGGAAGCTTCGTCTTAAATATAGGTGGAAGTTGGGAGAAAGGAAGAGCTACTCGTTCTCTTTATCACTTTGAATTGCTCATTGAACTGTGCAAAAAATTCTATTTAGCAGAAGAATTTGTTTGGGCAAAACCAGCAACATTGCCTTCTCCTGCAATGTGGGTAACAGTGAAAAGAATCCGTGTTAAAGATGCAGTTGAATATGTTTGGTGGTTATCAAAAACTCCAGACCCAAAAGCAAATAATCGAAACGTTCTTCAACCGTATAGTGATGCTATGAAATCGCTTTTGAAAAACGGATACAAGGCTAAACTACGACCTTCAGGACACAATGTTTCAAACAAGTTTATGAAAAATAATGAAGGGTCTATTCCACCCAATTTTTTCACATTCGGTAGCCAAGAATCAAATAGTCATTACATTCAAAAGTGCAAGGAGTACAACGTAAAGATACACCCTGCGCGTTATCCTTCAAGACTTCCTGAATTTTTTATTAAGTTTCTAACGGATAAAGGGGATGTGGTTCTTGACCCATTCGCAGGAAGCAATGTTACGGGCGAAGCCGCAGAAATTAATGGGAGAAAATGGCTTGCGTTTGAGCTGATGGAAGAATATCTTAAAGGTTCAAAGTTCAGATTTGATTTGAAACAGAAAAAACTAAATTCCCTTTAATTCACAGTTTTTCAAAAGATATTCTTTTTTTGGATATAATCTCTCATCTGAAGGTAAAAATATTTTTTCGCCAATTCGTGTCATCTCAAGGAACTCTTTTAGCTTGCCATCTTCAGAGGATTCTTTTAATCTTCGTACAGTTTGTTGATTCAGGACAATAACGTGTTCTCCGTTTATTGCAAGAAGTCCTGCGTCAAATGCCCTGTGGTGATTTCTGCACAGTAAAACTCCATTAACAAGTTCGTCACTTCCATTGCTTCCGACAGGAATTATGTGTGCTGCTTCAGTTAAGCGTGCTTAAAGACCGCACATGGCACATTTCCCACTATATATTTGATAAACGTATTTTTGGAATTTAACTTCTCGCACTTTTTTGTTTATGGTGGTAACTACAATACGTCGTTCAGTTGGAATGTTGTTTAACTGTTCAAATGGAATGGCAGTATCAAGTGGATTTTCAACTGCTTTGAGTTCAGTTTCTGGAAGTTTTATCAGTGCGTTTGGATGATATTGAGGATAAATCTCTGTAATGTATTCCATAATATAATTGGATTGAAAAGTAACAACTATTTCTTGACCGGTTTTGCTTGTTTTTGTCTGAAAAGCAACTCCGTGTTCAACTGCTTTTTGAAGTGTTTCCAGTTTGACTTGAATCGAAGGAGATTTTCCAAAAAGGCGATGTTTAAAGGCATTCCCAGCCATGAAGACTTTTTTCTCCGTGTGCCATCCAAGAAGGAGTGTTTTGTATGTTTCACCAACTTCTAATGATGTGCCTTTGAGCTGTATTCTAAATTCGTCTTTTCCTCTGGTTTTTCCACCGTGTGATACATTCCAGATATAGACCGCTACTTCTTCTTGTTTATCTCCAAAAGTCAAGTTAAGTCTTAATGGAGAACTTCCAAAAGGGTTTAGAAGTTGAAAATTCCAACCAGATTCAGTTATGCTCTTGAGAACTATTTCTTGTAATTTCTCTTTTGAAAGCAAATCAACTGTACGAACTCTCGCCACAATAGATTGTTTGATAAAATAGCATAAAAACCTTTTGTTTATAAATCACTTTTCGGGCAGTTTTTGGACTTATCGGGCAGAAAGGTCTTTCCAAGCACTATTCAGGCAAAGCCTGTTGCGCAAAGAGTAGTTACGAAAAAAATTAGTTTGCGTTTTCATCGAGAAAACAAGCGTATATTTTCACTGAAGCATCTCAAAAGCAGCAAATCTACCATGCTTATTGAAAATCCAGAAACAAAAAATCCCTCCCTCCACTTACGCAGCAGGAAGGAGGGTGAGTGGTGATGGTATTTAGTAGTCCACGTCGTTTGCCCATTCCTGGACCATTTCTTCGTTTGCCCAAGCTTCTCCTCTGGCCAGGGCGACCCCAACCGGGTCTGCGTCTTCGTCGATCTCGTCGAACAGATCTTCATACATTCCATCTTCGGTTTCAAATTCCATTTGTAGCACCCTGCTTTTCAGCACTTGTTTGAATATGATTTGAAGCGGGGTTATGACAAATGTTTTTGGCGACACCCCGCTTTTCGCTCGTTCAAAATCGCATATGAACTATTCGGAAAACGTTTCGATTTCATTCATGCGTCTTTGTTGTTTAAGCTAATTCACCGGACCACATATATATTTTTGCGTTAGAAAATATAAAATATTAATAAAAAGGTAGAAATTGATAAAGAAAGGATAAACTTAATGTCTTGTGTTATAAAGATATAAAAGGGAAATATTACAGCACCCGCTATCCTCAACATTAATCAATTTATAAAAGAACCCATATTCAAATACCGACAAGCTTATAAATAAGTTAACATCACAATATCAACATGGAGATCACAGGCATTGCAGTGCAGAATCCGTGGTGGGCTGATAAAGAAGCTATCAACGAAGATGCAAAAATTAAGGAGTTTCTTACCGCACCGATCAAATGGCGCCCGAGGATCATCAAATACATGCCGCTGGACAAAGATGTCATATATAGTGTACGCGGTCCAAGGCAAGTAGGAAAAACAACACTCGTCAAAATAGTAATAAAAGAGCTGTTGGAAAAAGACACCGACCCATACGATATCCTATACTATGCCTGCGATTTGATCAGGACACCCGAAATGTTGTACGATTTGATCGAGAGCTATTATCAATGGAATAGAAACATAAGCAAGAATCGCGTCCGCATTTTCTTGGATGAGATTTCGTCCGCACCAGACTGGCAAAAAGCAATCAAGAGATTCATAGACCAGCACGGAAACAAGGAG
>Ga0209542_10019774_pt1 | contig 10747 bp, 9 predicted proteins | sample RifCSPhighO2_01_FD_184028 | JGI IMG/M metagenome (GOLD analysis project Ga0209542, IMG submission 184028) | Soil microbial communities from Rifle, Colorado - Rifle CSP2_plank highO2_0.1 (SPAdes) (version 2) | ecosystem: Environmental > Terrestrial > Deep subsurface > Rock core/Sediment ...
CAGAGTCAAATCCACGCTAGGGAAGCCAAAGGAATGGTAAGAGACCCGATGCTCGATACCGCTTATGAAGATTTGGAAAATCTCCGCGACAGCCTACAGCAAGCCCAAGAAAAACTTTTTGACGTCGGCTTATATCTTTCAATTTATGCAGAAAGCGAAAACGAGCTTGATAAAATTGAGTCGGAGATAAGGTCAATCTTGGAATCTCAACTTGTCTACACAAAACCAGCTCTATTCCAACAGGAGCAAGGTTTTAGGAGTGTTGTTCCACTTGCAACCGACCTTTTAAATGTTCATTCCAAATTAAATTCTTCACCGCTTTCAAGCATTTTCCCCTTTGTTTCCTTTGATTTAACGTCAGACAAAGGAATTCTTTACGGAATCAATAGACACAATTCAGGCCTTGTTCTTTTCGATCGTTTTTCCTTGGAAAATTACAATTCTGTAACTTTTGCTAAGTCAGGTTCTGGAAAATCCTACGCTACAAAATTAGAAATACTCCGAACGCTTATGTTTGACACCGATGTGATGGTAATCGATCCAGAAAGAGAGTACGAGTATATGGCTGATGCGATTGGTGGCCGGTATTTCAAAATTTCTCTAACTTCTGAACATCATATAAATCCTTTTGATTTGCCACCGATTGGAGAAGGGGAATCATCAGCTGATATATTGCGATCAAGCATCATAAATCTTGTAGGCCTCTTCCGCATCATGTTTGGAGGGTTATCACCGGAAGAAGATGCAATCATCGACCGTGCAATTACTGAAACCTATGCCCTTAAAGACATAACGGCCGAATCGGATTTTAAAAACGTTGAAGTGCCAATATTATCCGACTTTGAGATGGTCCTCGCTGGGATGGAAGGAGCCGAGTCTTTGGTAAACCGCTTAACCAAATACACCAAAGGCACTTGGTCAGGCTTTATCAACCAGCCAACCAACGTTGATATAAATAAAAAATTCGTTGTTTTTTCTCTCCGTGACATGGAAGACGAGCTTAAACCAGTCGCAATGTATATCGTTATGCATCACATTTGGGGAGCAATAAGAAAAGAGCTTAAAAAACGACTACTCGTAATCGATGAAGCTTGGTGGATGATGAAATCTGAAGACACAGCCAGTTTCTTGCTTAACCTTGCCAAAAGAGGCCGAAAATATTACCTCGGACTTTCTACCATCACTCAGGACGTAGATGACTTTTTGAGATCTCCTTATGGAATGCCGATTGTTACCAATTCCTCAATTCAAATCCTCCTTAAACAGTCTCCGACCACAATAGACAAGCTCCAACAAACATTCAACCTAACCGAGGAAGAGAAATATTTGCTTTTAGAGTCAGGAGTAGGGGAGGGAATATTCTTTGCCGGACTTAAACATGTGGCAGTAAAAATTATTGCTTCTTATACCGAAGACCAGATCATCACTTCCGATCCATCGCAAATTTTGGCCATTAAGAAAGCTAAGCAGGAATTGAAGAACTCAGAAAAATAAAAAGTTCAAAGTTTAATATATGCCTCCAACAAACACTGCTCCTCAAATATCCAACGCCTGGGCTTTTATAATGATTGGCGTCTCTTTGTTTTTTGAGGGAATAGTATTTTTTGTTAATTTTATTTTTCTTATAGGAACAATTGCTGCCATAATCACTGGATTCGTTGCTTATATGACTTTTTGGCTCTGGTTTACGTTAAAAGGAGTAAGAATGATGACCCCAAAGAGAATAGTGGCGATGGGAACAGGATTTTTTATATCTCTCATACCAATTTTGAATATGCTTCCAGAGCTGACGATCGCAGTGATAATTACCATAGCATCCACACGGGTAAAACTACCGGGGGCAAGGGTTTAAATCGTGTTAGAATAAGTGAACAAAGAAAAGAAAAAAGTATGCGATTATTTTTAAATAAAACGAGTATTACACTTTCGCTCTTACTGCTTATTTTTGTGGTTCCAGTAAATGCTCAAACTCCCCAAACGCAACTTCCTAACCTACCAACAGCTGAAAGTTTTTTAAATATAAAGACCACTCCAAAAAACCCTGCTCCAAATCAAAAAGTTACGGCAAGTTTAGATTTTCATCTCACAGATCTAAAAAAAGCCGAGATTTCATGGTATTTGAACGGGAAATTGATAGAAAAAAGAATAGGAAAAACAAGTTTTGAGTTTGAAATGGGAAAAGTTGGATCAATTTCAGTAGTTTCAGTAGTAATAGACGCTTTTGAAGGAGAAATTTTCCAAAAAGAAATCGTCATCCGCCCCGCTTCGGTAGATCTTGTCGCAAATGCCGAAACTTACACTCCTCCTTTCTATAAAGGCAGGTCTCTTTACACTCAAAAATCCAATGTGAGAATTACCGCTATCCCCGAATTTATAAATTCGGCCGGACAAAAAGTTAGCTCAAACAACTTAGTGTATAAATGGCAACAAGGCAACTCCGTCTTAGGAGAACAATCCGGGGTGGGAAGAAGTTCAATTACCATAGAAGGCCAAACAATTACAAGACCTTTAAATATTAAAGTTGAAGTTTCTACTCTAGATGATTCGGTAAAAGCAGAAGGTACTATATTAGTTCAAAGAGGAGAAACCGAGGTCTTGGTTTATGAAAAAAATCCTCTTTACGGACTATTACTCGCGGATGCTGCGAATTCACTTTTTATTTCAGAAAAAGAAATTACCTTAGAAGCAGTTCCTTATTTCTTTAGTGTTCCTTCAAAAAATAGTTCCGATATAGAATATTCCTGGACCCAGAATGGTCAAAAGATTGAGGCGGGGGATGAACAAAGTTCTATTATTTTAAGACAAACCGAAGAAAACTTAAGTGGAAATGTAAATATTGGTGTCCGAGTAATGAACAAAGACAATCAATTGCAAACTGGGAGTTTTGGGAGTGTGATCACGATAGGCAGAACTAGGTTCTAGAGAAATAGTTAAAAGTTATAAAGTTTAAAGTTATAAAGTGAAGTATAAGTAATACAAATAAAGCAAAGGAATGAGAAATCCAATTAAAAACAAAATAATTGCTCTGCTGCTTCTTTCTGTTATTTTGACAGTTTTTGGAAGTGTAGCGATTGTCTATGCCCAACCACAACAGTACACACCCCTAGCCCCCTTACCAGGAATCACTCCCAGCACTCCAACCAACATCGGAACGTACGCGAATGCTATGGTAAAAATTTTAATTGGGATAGCCGCGGTCTTGGCAATTATCATGATTATGGTCGGCGGCCTGCAATACATGTCGACCGACGCAATAAGTGGCAAAACGGAGGGGAAAGAAAGGATAACCCAGGCACTGTTCGGTCTTGGGCTTGCCATAGCAAGCTGGTTAATTTTAACCACAATAAGTCCGACTCTTTTAAAAGTAGACCTTACTGTCACATCTTATACTGCTCCATCTTCGGGAAATAAACGATGTGCACCAACACTGGAGGCATGCCGAGAACAGACAGCTCAATCAATTAATAACCTTGTAAACCAAAGAAATTGTACAATCCAGTCGAGATCTGATTGTGCACAAGAGGGAACCCAGTATTGTTTTATGCTTAATTATACCTGTCCACAAGGGACCACAGTTGCACCTTAACTTAGCCATGTCCAAAACCATTAAAAAAATAATTTTTGTCACGCTCTTAGTTATCCTAATTGGATTAATTGGGTTTGGTCTTTGGAGTTTTCAAAACAAAGAGAGCGGCACGGGGGAGGGAATAAGTATTAGAGACTTCTTACCTTTCGGCGAGGCACCGGAAACTTCAATTGAAACTCCTACTCCAACTTCCACTCCAGAATCAAACCAACCGATCTCAGAGAGTGGAGAACTACCTAAATTGCGTAAAATTTCGGAAAAACCGATGGCGGGGGCTTTAGCATTTAAAAATGATTCTGATTTAAAAATAAGATTCGTGGATAAAGCCACCGGACACGTTTTTGAAGCAAACACAGAAGATGTAAACCTAGAAAGACTCACTAATACGACTCTACCTAAAATAGAAGAAGCGATTTGGGCCGGGGGAAATTCAGTTATTTTAAGATATCTAAAAGAAGATGGAGAAACGATAGAAAGTATTTCATTACGATTAATACCCCCCGCGGAAAAGAGTAAACCTTTTGAATTTAAGAAAAATCTTAAAGAAGGAGATGTTTCGATAGACGTTTTAAACCTTCAACGTACTTTGAATCGAGATTCCGAAACTCTTATAGCGGAAACTGGCCCCGGTAGTAAGGGCAATGAAACCAACCGTTTTGGCCCAAAAACAACTGACGCTGTTAAAAAATTCCAAGTTAAATATTCAGACGAAGTACTCAAACCTCAAAACCTAGAAACTCCATCTGGAATAGTAGATGACTCGACCCGCGGAAAACTAAATGAAATAACTGGCGCAAACGTGGAACAATCGCAAGAGGAAGAGAACTTGTATCAAACGGCCCTAACTTTTCTACCGGAAAACATCAAAGATATTGCCTTTATAACCACCTTACAAAAGATTTTCTACCTTGAAGAAGATAGCTTGGGAACCGTTGGTACTTTAGCTGATAGTTCAAACCAAAAAAAGACTCAAATTTTTGAATCTGGAGCGACAGAATGGACAGTCCACAAAAACAGGAGAGATATAATTATTTCTACCAAAGCTTCAAGTAATTCACTGGGATTTGTCTATTCCTTAAGCTCTTCGGGCACCATGAAAAAACTCCTTGGAGGACTTCCAGGATTCACCGCAAACGTTTCTCCTCTCAAAGAAGAAATTATTTACTCTGAAAGTGCGGGAAAAGGTTTATATCTAAATTTATATGACGCAGTAGAAAACAAATCTTTTAAATTTAAACACCCATCTTTGCCAGAAAAATGTGTCTGGAGCGGAACAGAGATTATTTATTGTGCGGTTCCTAGAGAAATCACCAGCGGAGATTATCCAGATGTGTGGTACCAAGGAGAAGTGTCGTTTGAAGATGATATCTGGGCGTTTAATGCCAAAACTATGGAGGAAACACTTATCCAAAAATTGGATACAACAGACGGGGTTCAACTTTTTCTCTCCGAAGACGAACAATATCTATTCTTCACTAATAAAAAAGACTCACAATTGTGGTCATTAAGGCTAGTCGAAAGGTCGACAGGATCATTGTCGACATCTGTAGACGGTCTGTAGGGAATAAGACTGATATTATTTTTTAATCTTTATCACTATTCTTCTTTCATTTCTTTCTCCCACTGACTCTGTAACCACCCCTGAATCAGCTGTGAAGAGAGTATGGATGATCATTCTCTCATAAGAAGACATCGGCTCCATCTCCACACTTTTTCTAGATTCTAGGACCTGCATAGAAAGTAAAGTGGCAAGATCTCTTATTTTTTTGGCATTTTCCTCTTGATAGTTGTTTATATCAATATTAAATTTGCTCTGCCCGGTTTTTTTAAAAACAATTTTTCTTGCCAAATGGCTTAAGGCCTTGAAATGCTCTCCCTTATAACCTATAAGAAGTCCAGAATCTGAACTTTTAATAACAAATTTTGGATCAAGGTCTTCAAATTTTAAGATTTCTACTTCATCAAACGCAACACTAAGCTTATTTAATAGAGTTTCTATAACTCCCTTAATTTCTAGATGATATGAAACTATATTTTCTTTTTCGTTTATCATATCTAGGTTAGATATTTTCTTAAACCTTATTCACCGTCAAGTTTTCTTTCTTGATTTTTCTTTTTATATAAATTTCTTGCCCAATAGCAAACAAATTGCTTGTTAGCCAATAAAGAGCGATGGCGCCGGAAATAGTGTAAGAGATTACCGCAGCAATAACAGGAAAGACGTATTTCATCTGAACACTCATACTTCTGGCTAAATCGTCCTTAAAAGACTTGCCTTTTTCTTTCAAATCAATTTTTGGCATTGCTATCTTCATCTGCAAGAAAGCGGTAACACCAACCAAAACAGCCAAGACCCAGCTTTTTAGAGATATGTCGACAAGACCCAAGAAAACCATATCAACTAGAGGAGGCACATTCACAAAAGAGTAAAGAATTTCTTCTTTAATTTGCGGCAAGCCGGACGACATAAAAATACTATAGAGAGCGTAAACTATTGGGATCTGAATCAAAATCAGGAAGAAACTAGAAAATGGATTCAGCTTCTTTTCTTTGTAAAAAGCGAACATCTGCTTAGCTTGTTCTTGTTTATCTGTATATTTTTCCTTGATTTTTTTAAGTTCGGGATCAAATTGCCTCATTTTCTGCTGAGTGACCACAGCCTTCTTGGAGAGAGGGAAGAGAATGAGCTTTACTATTATGGTAAAAAGTACGACTGCTACCCCCGCATCAGCCCAGGGAATAATATCCATTAAAAAAATCAACCCGTTATATAAGGGTTGGTAGATAACAGCTTGGTAGAAAGAAATCATTCGGCTATTTTAGCCTATTTTGAGAAAAAGTGCGACACCAAACTTAAAGATTACAAAATTCTGGCTTTTTTTAATAAAAACTCAATTTGGTTTTTAATATCTTCGAAAGAAGCTTCTCCCGCAGTTTTTTTATAGACAAAAACGCATAAGAAGCCTGGGTTGGTCTCTTTAAGGAATGTTCTTACAGCGGAATAACCCTGACGACGCAATTTGTTTCTTTTGGGAGCGACCTTGCTTACTTTTTTCGAAGCGGAGAATGAAAAAAGGCTGTTTTTTAGGGCTTCTTTATCTTTTAGCACAAAAAGACTCAGGTCTTTACTATAGAATACCGAGCCTCTCTTAAATATATCCTTAAACAAGGATCTTCTAATTCGAAGTGAGGAGGGGAGCATGATTGATTTTTAATGAGTGTGGCGAATATAAAAATCATCACCCGCCCAAGTTTTTCGGAGAAAAATTTAGGTGGGTTAAAAAATATAGTCGCTTCGCTTATTATTTTTCTAAACAGATAGACTTTTTCTTCCCTTTCGACGTCTATTTCTTATCACTCTCTTTCCGTTAGCTGATTCGTTCCTTACCAAAAACCCGTGAGTTGTTTTTCTTTTTCTGTTTTTGAGATTTAGAATTTTTCCCATAATATTTGATTTATGATTTACGATATGTGATTTAAGATTTAACTACCTTAGTTCTAATTTAAAAATATCTTCAATCTGATATCTGATATCTTAAATATTTTACTGTCCACAACTAATCAACACATTATAAACATATCTAACTCTTTTCCACAAGTTTCCAAATGCTCCCCAGGGATTATAATGAAACCAAGTAAATCTTGGAGATGTATAAGTTTTTAAAATTATGGAAGATAAAAAACTCTGGGACAACACTTTGGCGGAAATAGAGATTAGTGTCTCTAGCGCCAATTTCAACACTTGGTTTAAAGAAACCTCAATCTTAAAAATAGATAATGGGGTTGTTTTTCTAAGTGTTCCTAATGCTTTTGTGAAAGAATGGTTAATGAACAAGTACCACAACTTCATATTAAAAATCCTACGCACTGCATCCCCAAATATAAGATCCTTGGACTACACTATCTCGAAAAGTGACAGCAAAAAGAAGAAGATTATCACCAAAGAAATTCCAGAGCACCACAACAAAGAGCTGCCTTTAAACGAACTGTATATAAATAAAGATGACAACTTAAATCCTAGATACACCTTCGAAACATTTGTTGTTGGACCGTTTAATGAATTGGCCTACGCCGCGTCTCAAGCAGTGATAAAGAAGCCGGGGATTGTTTATAACCCCCTCTTTATTTACGGCAATACAGGACACGGCAAAACTCATTTAATTCAGTCTATAGGAAATCAAATGAAAGCTCTCTACCCTGAAAAAAGGATTTTTTATGCTACTTCAGAAAAATTTGCCATGGATTATATAAATTCAGTTCAGGCAAATAAAGTGGGTCAGTTTAAAGAAAAGTACAGAAAATACGATATTTTGATAATGGACGATATCCAGTTTCTTTCTAGTAAAGAAAAAACTCAGGAGGAATTATTCCACTTATTTAACAATATTTACGACAACAACAAGCAAATTATCTTTTCTTCCGATAAACACCCTAATTTTATTCCAAATCTTGAAGATAGATTAAAATCCAGATTTAGCGCTGGGATGATCGTCGATATTCCTCCTCCTGATCACGAATCCCGAGTGGCCATCTTGAGAGCTAAATCCAAAGTGCACGATTTAAACCTGACCCAACCTATTTTAGACTTTATTGCTTCTAACATAACCTCAAACATTAGAGAACTTGAGGGAATTTTGAATGTTATTTCCTGCCAAGAGAAGATTAAAAATAAAGAAATGTCTTTAGGGGAGATAAAAAACATTATTAAAGGCAATTCCAACCCCAAAAAAGCTCTTTCTCCAAAAGAAGTTATAAAAATAGTCTCAAATTTCTACAATATAGAAGAAGACGCTATATATAAAAAAACTAGGAAAAAAGAAATTATCAAACCTCGCCAAATAATCATGTATTTACTAAGGGAAGATTTTAATATATCTTTTCCTTCAATAGGGGAAAAAATGGGGGGTAGGGACCATACAACAGTGATTCATTCGTGCGATAAAATAAAGAATAAGATGAAAATTGATAGTGTTTTGACGGAGGAGATTAGTCAATTACGATCCATGATAACTTAAAAATTCCATATTCAACACATCTCTGCGTTACTTCGCTCCGAGCCTCCCTCACCGTATTGCACATACGGCTCGGTACGGTTCTCGCTTGTGCCTTGATCTGTGTCGAATCTGAAATTTTTAAAAAACTTTGTTAGATTTAAAGTGTGGAGAAGGTGTTGGTAAGAATGTTAATATCCACAGTTTAAATATAAAATTTATATTACCAACAACTTATAAATTTCTGTCAGTCTGTTATCCACAACTTAGTCTAATAAAAAACTTCAAAAAACCTTCAAATAAAAGATATAAAAAGTTTTACACTTATCAACATATATAATAACTATGAAATTAGAATGTTTAAAAGATAAATTATTAAATGCTGTAGGAAAAGCTAGTAGGTTAACAAGTGGAAAAAATTTAAACCTAGCAATTTTAAACTGCCTACTTTTAGAAGCTAAAGATAATCGTCTTATAATCAAAGCAACTAATTTAGAACTTGGAGTAATTTTAGAAATTCCTGTTAAAACAGAGAAAAATGGCAAAGTTGCTGTACCTGGTGATGTTTTAAATAATTTATTATCAAATCTTCCTGAAAGTAAAAATATAAAATTAGAACTTATTGCTGATAATTTAGTAATAACAACTGAAAAAAACCAAACCAAAATTAAAATTAAGAATGCTGATGAATATCCTTCATTACCTGAATCAAAATCAGAACCATTTATTATTCCAAGTAATGATTTTATAAACGGCTTAAAATCTGTTTGGTATAGTTGTGCTCTTTCTTCAATTAAACCTGAATTATCAAGCGTTTTTGTCTATACAGACGATAAACAAATAATCTTTGCTGCGACCGACTCTTTCAGGTTGGCAGAAAAAAGAATTAAAATTAAGCAAAATAAGGATATTGGTAGAGTTCTTATTCCTTTTAAAAACGCTTTAGAAATAGCACGTATTATTGAAGGGGAGAATGTGGATTTGTCTATTAGTTTGGATAAAAATCAAATTTCTTTAGTTTGTGACAATATACACATCACTTCTAGGATTATAGATGGAAATTTCCCTGATTATAAACAAATAATTCCAAAAGAGACTAAGACTGATGTAACCCTCCTTAAACAAGATTTTATCGGTGCCTTTAAAATAGCAAACGTTTTTTCTGACAAATTCAATCAAGTAAATATAAAAGTTGAGCCAGGAAAGAAAAATTTTGAAGTTGTAACTAGAAATCCAGATATTGGCGAAAATATTTCTCGTGTAGACGCTGTTTTTTCTGGTAATGATTTAGATATCAGTTTTAACTTAAAATATGTAACAGATTGTCTTCCTTCAATTGAATCTGATAGTTTAACTTTAAGTTTTACCGATATATCTCGGCCTATGGTGATAAGGGGGGTGGGGGATAGGAGTTTCCTTTATCTCGTTATGCCAATGAACAAATAGTTCAGAACCTCCACATTTGGCCAATTTTGTAGTAAAAACTTCCGCTCTTCACTCAACGTATAAGTACATACTTCTCGCTACAGTACTCAGTTTTTCCTACAAACTTGTCTCAAATCTGAAAGTTCTGGTTTTTAATTTTCTAAAACAATGGAGAAACTGTCTGATTTTTTAAAAAAATACAGGAAACTTACTGGAGATGATCGAGATTTTAAAAAAATAATTCTCGGGGTTTTTGATGAAATCTGTCACCTTAAACTTAAAGAAGAGGATATTTCTGTTAAACACAGCTCAATATTTATTAAGTGTCCCCAGATTTTTAAAAGTGATATTTTTTTGAAACAATCTCTTGTTTTAAAAAACATCAACGAAAAAACAAAGCTATCCTTTAAGGAATTAAGATTCTGAGCTAGGCATTAGGGAAATAGGCGATAGGAAATACACAAACTTGGTCTGTGTACGTCTTTTATTACACTAAATACTAGATACCGGGTACTGACTATTTATCCCCCATAGTAATATACCTAAAATTACTCCCATGATAGTATTTAATGACTTTATTCCGGCTAGTGAGTGCTATCGCGAGAATTCATTCTCATGATGCGCGAGCGAAGACGGATCAAAGGGTTTTTACCCTTTATATTAAAAAATTATCATTAAGTATTTATTCATGAAAAAAAATCTACTTATCCTTGGTTTATTAGCTATTATAGTCATTACTTTTTCT
>Ga0209542_10019776_pt1 | contig 10746 bp, 9 predicted proteins | sample RifCSPhighO2_01_FD_184028 | JGI IMG/M metagenome (GOLD analysis project Ga0209542, IMG submission 184028) | Soil microbial communities from Rifle, Colorado - Rifle CSP2_plank highO2_0.1 (SPAdes) (version 2) | ecosystem: Environmental > Terrestrial > Deep subsurface > Rock core/Sediment ...
GCAATAAAATGAAGCAATACGAAAAATACAAAGACTCTGAGTTACCTTGGTTAGAAAAAATGCCTACCGAATGGAAAGTTTTAAAAGCAAAATATTTTATGAAGGAGATAAATGAAAAATCTGAGAAGGGGAACGAGAAATTACTATCCGTTTCAGAGTATTATGGAATTAAACCGAGAGAACAAGTTATTGAAAAGGACGATTTCTTAAGTCATGCAGACACGCTTGAAGGTTACAAAAAATGTTTTCGTGGAGACATTGTAATGAATATTATGCTTGCATGGAAAAAGAGTCTCGGAATGTCGGATTACAATGGAATTGTTAGCCCTGCTTATTCCGTGTTTAGGCTTTCTAATGAAAACATACCTAAATTTTTTCATTATTTTTTTAGAACTGATTTATTAGCCGGGGAATTTAAACGATATTCAACTGGCATTATTGAATCACGATTGAGACTTTATCCAGACACTTTTCTTTCTTTGAAATTTCCTGTACCTCCAAAAGTCCAACAGGAAGAAATAGTAAAAAACCTCGATAAACAATCCCAGAAAATCAATTCTTTGATTGAAAAAAGGAAAAAAATGACAGAACTGCTCAAAGAAGAACGTGCCGCAATCATAAACCAAGCAGTAACCAAAGGCATAAACCCAAAAGCAAAAATGAAAGAATCGGGAATTGAATGGATTGGAAAAATACCTGAAGATTGGAACATTAAAAGACTCGCTTCTTTGGGAAAATTTTCAAAGGGATCAGGAATATCACGAGAAAATTTAACTGAGGAAGGTCAACCAGTAATTCTCTATGGGGATATTTATACCAAATACAATATTAGAACAACAAAAGTTGTTAGTCACATTTCGTTGGAAACCGCAAAAAACTCAGTTTCTTTGACTAAAGGAGATTTATTATTTACTGGATCAGGAGAAACAGTTGAAGATATTGGTAAAACGATTGTTTACGATGGCGACGAAAGAGTTTTTGTTGGCGGAGATATAATCATATTTAGCCCAGAAAATCAAGATAATTTATTCTTAGCTTATTCCTTAAATAGTTCCGCGTCTCAATTTCAGAAAATTTTGTATGCAAGAGGGGAAATTATAGTACATATATCTGCATCAAAATTAAAGAATTTACTAGTCCCAGTCCCTCCTATCTTGGAACAAAAACAAATTGTCAAATATATCGAAACCGAAACATCTAAAATAGATGAAACTTTAGTAAAAATTGAAAAGGAGATTGCTCTATTAGAGGAGTATAAGACCGCACTTATTTCAGAGGCCGTGACTGGTAAAATTGATGTGAGGAATGTGGCGTAAATGCAAAAATCAATCACAAATGAAAGGGCCTTTGAGGAGGCAATTGAAAATTCTCTTATTGAAAGGGGCGGTTACTCGAAAGTTGATGTAAAGGAGTTTGTGCGCGAGCTTGCTCTTGACACTAAAACCTTAATTTCGTTTCTCAAGGAAAGTCAGCCATCTGAGTGGAAAAAACTTTCATCAATCCACGGAGTAGATGTTGAATCTAAGTTTCTGCAAAGGCTAACCAAAGAATTGGATAATAGGGGCATGCTTGATGTCTTGCGTCACGGCGTTATTGATTTTGGGGTTCGTTTCAAGCTTGCTTTTTTCAAACCGGTAAGCGGCCTTAACCCTGAATCTGAAAGGTTTTACAACTTGAACAAATTAACTTTGACAAGGCAGGTAAAGTATAGCTTAAAAAATGAAAATTCGATTGACATGCTTTTGAGTTTGAATGGCTTGCCGCTTGGGGCAATTGAGCTCAAGAACCAATTTACCGCACAGAATGTTGCAAACGCAAAGAGGCAATTTATTGAGGACCGAGACCCAACAGAATTAATTTTCCAGTTCAAGAAAAGGGCATTAGTTTTCTTTGCGGTTGATACGGATGAGGTATATCTAACCACAAAATTAGAGGGTGGAAAAACAAGATATTTGCCCTTTAACCTTGGGCATAAAAATGGCGCGGGAAATCCGCCAAATTCAAATGGTTACAAGACTTCCTATCTTTGGGAGTATGTTTTGCAAAAAGACAGTTTTATGGACATTATCCAAAGGTTCATGCATGTCCAAATTGATGAGTATAGTATTGAAGGAAGGAAATTCAAGAAAGAAACAATGCTTTTCCCAAGGTACCACCAATTAGATGTCGTTAGAAAACTTGAGAAAGACGTAAAAGAAAAGGGTGCAGGCAAAAACTATCTTGTCGAACACTCTGCAGGAAGCGGCAAGAGCAATTCTATTGCATGGCTTGCTTATCGCCTATCGAGTTTGCACGACAAGAATGACAAAGCAGTCTTTGATTCCGTCATCGTAATAACAGACAGGCTTGTTTTGGACCAGCAACTCCAGAATACCATTTACCAGTTCGAGCATAAATCAGGAGTAGTAAAAAAAATCGAGAAAAACTCCGACCAATTAGCCGAAGCCCTTTCTTCGGGAACAAGACTGATAATCACGACATTACAAAAATTTCCTTATGTTCTTGATAAAATCGGCTCATTGCCAAAGAGAAAATATGCTTTGATTATTGATGAAGCACACAGTTCACAGGGCGGAGAATCAACCAAGAAAATGAAACAGGTTTTAAGTTACAAAGACTTAGAAGAAGCAGTCAAAACCGATGCAAAAGAGCCAGATGAGGATAACGAGGACGAAATCCGCAAAACACTCGCTGCCCGCGGGCCACACAATAACTTGAGTTTCTTCGGATTCACCGCCACCCCAAAAGCCAGAACTCTAGAATATTTTGGAGTTAAAGATAAGGAAGGCTCACCAAAACCATTTCATTTGTACTCAATGCGACAGGCAATAGAGGAAGGCTTCATTCTAGATGTGCTCAAAAACTATACGACTTATGCAACTTTTTTCAAATTATCAAAAGAAATTGAAGACGACCCCAAAATGAATAAGAAAAAAGCAAAACGCGCAATAGCCAGATTTGTTGCACTGCACCCCCATAATCTTGCACAGAAAACAGAAGTTATGGTCGAGCACTTTAGACAAGTGACCATGAAAAAAATTGGAGGCAAAGCAAAAGCAATGGTAATCACACCATCTCGCCTGCATGTGGTAAAATATTACCAAGAGTTTAAGAGATACTTAAAAGAAAAAAAATACAGTGACATAAAGGCTCTTGTTGCATTCTCAGGAAAAGTTAAAGATGACTTGGGTTTAGAATACACCGAACCTGAAATTAATAAGTTTGGGGAAAAAGAATTGCCGGAAAAATTCAACACAAGCGAATACCAAATATTATTGGTTGCAGATAAATACCAAACAGGATACGACCAACCTCTTCTACACACAATGTACGTTGACAAGAGGCTTTCCGGAATAAAGGCTGTGCAGACGCTTTCAAGGTTAAATAGAACGTGCCCTGGAAAAGAAGACACTTTCATCCTTGATTTCGTGAACGATACTAACGAGATTGTAGCCTCTTTCCAGCCTTATTACGAGGAAACCACACTCTCTGAATCCACTGACCCAAACAAACTGTATGACCTAAAAGCAAAATTGGAACAAACAGGGATTATTGAAAAACCCGATGTTGATAACTTCTGCAAGATATTCTTCAGGCCGGGCAATTATCAAACAGTCAAAGACCACGCACAACTAAACGCCTTTATTGATACGGCAGTCAATAGATACTTGCAGTTGCCATCAGATGAAACAAAAGAATACTTTAAACACAACCTCATCATTTTTTCCAGACTTTACGCGTTCTTGTCACAAATAATACCTTTCCAAGACACAGACCTGGAAAAATTCTATGCATACAGTAGGTTGCTCTCAAGTAAATTACCAAAACAGAATGTTGCCGAAAGATTTGCACTACATGATGAAGTGGCACTAGAATATTATCGCCTACAAAAAATTACCGAAGGCAGCCTTGCACTTGAAAAAGGAAAAGAGGGAGCACTAAAACCTTTAAAAGAGGCGGGAACTAAAAAGGACAAAGAAGAATTCGCAAAACTATCACAAATAATCAACGTCCTCAACGAAAAATTCGGAACCGACTTTACGCCTGCCGACCAGCTTTTCTTTGACCAAATGGAAGAAGAACTTGCAACAGATGAACACCTCTCAAAACAGGCAAAAACAAACACAATGGAAAACTTCCAATACGGATTCGACGATGCATTCCTCAATAAACTAATCGACAGAATGGACCAAAACCAAGACATATTCAAAAAAATCATAGACGACGAAAAATTCGCAAAAGTTGTAAGAGAATTCATGCTAAAAAAAGTCTATGCCCGGATTAATAAAAATGAAGGGAAAAAATGATTATGGCATCCATAAAATTGATGTTCTTTTCTGGTGAGCTGGCGAGATAATGTCACGAAAGAAAAAAGTAAGTTTTTGGGCGACCAAAAGAGTCTCTATCCCTGTCAGAGTCAGTTTTGACACTTGGGATGGAAGAGTTTCTTTTACTAAACGCAAGAAAGTCTCAAAAAGAGTAAAAGTAAGTTTTTTTAAAGATAGGTGAAATTATGAAAAATGTTTACGTCGACACAAATGTTTTGCGGGATTGTCTTGAGCGAAGGAATGATGATTCAATAGTTCTTATGAATTACGCAAGTGAGAAAAAAATAATTTGTAAAACATCAATTTTTTCATTTATAGAGTTAGTTGAGACCAAAAAGGACGACAAATTTTTCTACAATAAAATTGCTAAAAAATGGGAAATTAGTAAAATTTTAAGACAACGGCACGAAAAAGATTTAACTGACTCTGATTTTGAAGAAATAAATAATGAATTAGACCGGTTCAAAAAAGAGAGAGAATATATTCTCACAGAATCATTAACTGGAGAAGGTTGGAACTTAGCTCTTAAAATCTCTAATTTTTCAAATCTAAGTGTTGGGGATTCTATTCATTTAGCAATTGCCGGAGGAACTTATTGTGACTTATTAGTAACTTCAGATAATTTTTTTATTAAAAGCGCAAAACAATTTATCAAAAAACAAGACATTTGGCCAGGTTTAAAAATTTTAAATCCTAATGATGCGTTAGAAATTATTAAGGTGGAGAAATGAAGTTTTGGCTCGTCAATCATTCTTGGGAATCTTTCAAGGCGACGAAAGAGTATTGCGGGTTTCAGGTAGAATCAGAGCGGGACAAAATTTCTATCGGAGACAAGATTGTTTATTTTGGACAGGGAATAATTTTTGGAGTTTTTGAAGCAATAACCTTGCCAGTTGATGAATTTAATGGGTGGAAGAAAAGTTATTCTTACCAAGTGAAATTAAAATCAATTCTAATTGCACAAGGCGAGTTGAGTGCAAAACCTTTAGAAAGCAAAATACTGTTACAAAAGTCTTCTGGTGGCTCGCCAAACCTTTTAGAACTTTTCGAACAAGAATATAATAAAATCAAAGAGGCAGTTACTTTAAATAAAAAGGAGTTAATTTTTTAGAAGGAGTAAGAATGGTTTCATTGATAAAAAATATTATTTACCTAGGGCCATCTGGAGCATTATCATTGGCTGGTTTTGGGTGTCTGTGGCTCCTTTATTTGTCAAATGTATTTTATCTTCAAATTCTGTTCCTTATTGCCGCCATTGTGCTTTTCTATATCGCGTTCACTGTTGCAAAATACGGGTTCGATACGCTCGAACAAATTTCAAAAATAGACGCACAATCCAAAATTGAAGTAGAAAAAGAAAAAACGAATCGATTGGCTTCAGGACATGTAAGCAAAATGGAACAAATCCGGGCTAAAAAAATATTTGAAGAAGAGAAAATTAAACGAGATGTGGGAGTTAAACTTATCAAACGAATTTTAGAATAATTTTTATGAGTTCAAAGATATCTGAATTGAAAAATATTCTCGAGCGCCTTAAAGATGCAAAGAGAGCTTGGAAAACTGAGCTCGTAGTATTCTGGGTGTTTGCCTTGAGGTATTTGGAGCCAAAGTACATACTTAGGGGGCTACAAAATACCAAGTTCCAACATTATTTGCCAGCATTTTATAAGTGTTTTATGAAATCCACGGCAAAAGAGATGCATACTTTTTGCACTACCCGAGACGACCCTTTAAGTTATTTTCATTTAATTTATGCGTTCTCTTTATTTGAAGAATTGGTGCGCATTGCTTCTAAACCGACTAGGGTAAATAGTACAAAATGGCGATTCGTGAAACCGCTGCTAAAAAAATGGAAAATCAAGGTACGTGACATTAGAGAGTTAACGCTTGCAAGGGAAACGCGCAATTGTTTTGTGCACCATAATGGAAATTCGGATTGGCAACCGTGGTGGGAAGCATATAACGATGCTAGAAGAAAAAACCCGCCTATCAAGTATGGAGATTCCGTTCGAAATGCTTTCCCGGGAGGAAGAAAAAATAAGAACGGACAAAGAATGAACAGGCTTCTTGAAAATATTAATAAATGGTATAATATTATAATAAAAATCTCGATTCAAATAATCAAAGAAGAAGTCAAGAAAATTCCTATAAAAATAATTCAATAGTCTTCTGGCTTCATGAACGTCACTCCCTCTGGGTTGCTACTTTGTCATTTTTTTGAGTAGTTTCTTGTCTCTTTTAAATTGTTTGTTGTTTATGATTAAATTATGTTGATTTTCGAGAAGTTTGGGATAATTTTGTTTTTTGTGTTATTGCTTTTTGTGTTTGGTTGTGTTGAACAAAATGATGAAAATTTAATACCTGAAGAGGTGAACTTGGAAGAGTCAATAAGTGTTGAATCTGATTTTAATGAAAGTGTCTCTTTGAGAATTGCTACTTGGAATTTACAGATTTTTGGACAAAAGAAAGCAAGTAATTCAGAATTATTAAGTTATTATGCGGATAAAATTTCAGAGTATGACGTGATTGTTGTGCAAGAAATTAGGGATGAAGAGCAAACAGCATTCCCTAAGCTTTGTGAGTTATTACCTGATTTTGAGTGTAAGGTTAGTAGCAGGGCCGGAAAATCCTCTAGTAAAGAACAGTACGGAATAATCTACAGAAAAGCGATCTTGCTAGAAGATATTGATTACAATCAACCCGAATATCAAGAATTGTTTGAAAGGCCGCCGCTTGAATTGCGATTAAGTTTTGAAGGTTGGAACTTTACCCTTATCACTATTCATGTTGACCCAGATAAAGCAGAAGAAGAAATGGAATATTTAGAGGAGCTATTTGAAAATAATGAAGAAGACACCATATTACTCGGTGACCTAAATACTGATTGCACTTACTATAAAGAAAACTTGTTACAAGACTTTGAAGAATGGGATTGGATAATTACAAACGAAGAAGACACAACAACCTCAAATACCAACTGCACTTATGACAGAATAATAATCAATAATCCCACAAAAGACAATTACATCCAACACGGAATAATGAACGATGTAACACTGCAACAATCTGACCATTATCTAGCATGGGCAGAATTTACACCATACACACAATAAGTTAATCGTACAAAAATAATTTGATTTTTAGCCTTTCCCAGTTGTGAATTCTGATATCATTCGAGCGGTTGCAGAGATTGTTTCCATGTTCGCCATTATTTTGTCTTTGTCGGCTTTGTAGAGTGCTAGGTAGTTTGGGCTTTTTGGGTTTAAGCCAAATGTTTTGCATACTACGTATGCTGTGCTTTCTGCTTGGAGTTCTTTTTCGTTTTTCGAGAATTTTTTGCCTTCGGGTGTTTGGTGTAGTAGTTCGTGGGCTATTTCGTGGACGAGCGTACTTACCTGCATATTCGCAAATTGTTTTGAATCAATGGCGATTTTTCCGCCTTGTGAGTAGCCGTAGAGGCCGTTTATGCCGAGATCTTTGAACTCAACTGCTATATTGCGTGTTTTGCAGAAGTCGAGAAGTTTTTCGAGTAACGGTTTGTGGTCGTCGCCCTGTATCTCGATGTCGATTGAAGGGAGTTCTTTGCCGTCTGTTTGTGAGATGTCGAAGATGTTTACGGGCCAGAAGTATGTTCTGGTGATTTCTTTTTCTTCGCCTGTTGCAAGGTTTTTTTCTTTGGTCTTTTTTTGGTAGGGTGCCAAAATCTTGATGGCTTTTGAGCCTGCTTTTATGTGTCGCCCAAGGCCATTCCACTTACGGAAGCCGGCAACGCGCGAAGCGTCCCTCTTCTGGACGTGTATGAGCAACTGATTGCGGTAGGAATATTGCCAGAACCGCGCCATAGTATCAAGGTATTCACGGAACGCCGCACTTTTGCGGTACTCATCAGTCTCTTCTGCTAGCTGGCGGACATACTCTTCTGCCATTTTCTCAAGGTTTTGAAGAGGATTCATTGAGAATCCCTCCTCTTCATGGCTGCAAGTAATTTTTGCAGTGACAAGTCATTATCGAAAGGGTTGCCCCTTTGCGAAACCTTTGTATCTGAATAACTCATTTTCAATCACCTCCAGCGGAAAACGAGTTTTTTCCTAACAAAAAAGCCGGTTTGCGGGCTTCTGGGCGTATTAAATCCCTCAACCCCTCCCCCGCGCATCAAGAGGGGGAGGGTTTAAACGCACGAAGACCGAGGCTTTTTTAGGAAAAAACGAGTAGCTGGAGGGGTAAAATGTAGTATAGTACTAGCAATGAAACCATTCCCTTGGATATTTAATCTGTAAATGGCCCAATATGTTTTAGTGGAATATATGAAAAAAAAACAGTCAAAATATTTGAATGATTGGCTCAACGAAATTGATACTTTGCCATCAGAACAAAAAGAGAATTTACTAGAATTTATTAGTTTTACTGGCAAACTTATTTCAAATGAAGATCAGAAAAAAACTCTAGATCAAATAACGGAAGCCAAAAAATTGGCCGAATATGCTGAGGAAGACTTAAAATCCGCAACACAAAATTATGAAAATAAATCTTTTCGAAAATCACTTGTGGACATTGCCGAAGCTGTTGAAAAAACAGTAAAGGCATATTGTCTAGCTACTGGCCTTATTGAGGCATCCGACTTAAAGTCTAAAATAAGCCACGAGACTCCAAGGGCCTTTGTTGAAATGGCTCAAAAGAAAGTGGTTCAACCAATCATTTATATTTTTAAGAAAAAATTCCCCGATATGAAGACAAACATTAAAGAATTTGAAACAACAATCAAAGATAAAAAAATAGATTATGCAACAGCAAGTGACAAAAACGTAGCCCAATTGCTTAAAATATGCATCAAAATAAATGATTCATTCTTGGGCAAAGAGAAAACATTGAATAAAGAAATTTCTGAATTTATTAATAGCTGCAAAGACGAACTTTCAGAGGCAGAGTATAATAAATTGAAGATATTTGAAAAAAGATTCAGCATAAAACTCTGCAGTTCATTTGTGATATTATTTCTTTTATCAGTTCTAGCTTACCCACATTTTGACCTCGGCAGGTATCCAAACAAAAAACCAGTTCAAATTGAAAGGTACGAAGATTTAGGGATAGTAAAGAATGAGAAAAAACTACTTGAATTAGTAAAATATACAATTGACTCAATCAAAGAATCCTCATTTTTTGAAAATCCTGAAAAAAACCAAAAATAATGTGCAATCTGCTTTTGTACGAATGTACATTTAAAAAGCAAAATAATTATTATTGCAGTGAGAAATAATAATAGTGTGCCGTTGGTAGATTTTCGTAAAGATTCTAACTTTAGTAATAAGTCCCGTCAAACATATGCGTATCATGATGCTTAGTGGGTTTACAAAACTGATCGAGAATGGTGGGATAAAAATTATCATCAATGAAGTCGAATAGAAAGTGTTTTTAACGCAATCAAAAGGAGATTTGGCGATAGATTATTTACAAAAAACTCAGTTGCACAAGAAAACGAAATACTTGTTAAAATACTGGTTTACAATATCTGTATTTTAAATTCATTCGTGGCCACCGAGTAATTCTTTTCCTATGTCCGCCATTAAAATTAAAAAAACCTGATTTATGATATTTGCATTTTTTGTTGTTTCTATTAAATCTAACAAGGTCATTTCATAGGTAGGTGAAAAATTTGCATTACTAGCATATTGCACTTTCTCCCCGTCGTACCATACTAAACCATGTGCTATCGCATTTCTAAATTGAATATTAGTGCTTTCAAAAACTTTATCCCCTTTTTTACTTTTTCCACGAACATATTCTATAAAAGCATTAAGCGGTAAATCTCCTCGTGCAATTTGTTGATTTTGTTTTAACCACTGGAATAAACTTACCCTGAAAGATTCTAACTCAAAAATATAGGTGGCGAGTGTTAAATTGAACCACATATTTGGAAAATTACTTCCCTTCCCTAATTCGAAATCTGCTAAGGCTTCTCTAAATTTCTTGGTCTTATTTTTATCTTTCCAAACTTCCAAAACTGCATTAATTGCCCGTCCCCTTTTCATCCCTTCTTCAATTGTACTTATATATTTTTCTCCTCTTCGCGAGTTGATTTTTTTCTTTATAGAGTCTTTTTCTTTTAAATCAAACATTAACTCTTTGAGGCAACCGTAATATTCTTGTGCTTCTCGTTTTTCCCTCGGTCCAAAATTCTCATTGTTTTCAATTTTAGGGTGCATTTTGAATTTATGCGCAATTCAGTTTTTATGTGCAAGTTACACATAAATTGCCAATTTTATATGCAAACCCTTCTGAATAAATCCCGCACCGGCAGTGAGCCCCCGTTGTTGTTTATATTTTAAGCCACTGTTTAAAGTTTTTTGTGGGGGTGTGGTAATTTGATTTTTCGGGGTTTGGGTGTTGCGCGTTGGAGTGCTTTGGGTTTGGCTGTGGAGAT
>Ga0209542_10019777_pt1 | contig 10746 bp, 9 predicted proteins | sample RifCSPhighO2_01_FD_184028 | JGI IMG/M metagenome (GOLD analysis project Ga0209542, IMG submission 184028) | Soil microbial communities from Rifle, Colorado - Rifle CSP2_plank highO2_0.1 (SPAdes) (version 2) | ecosystem: Environmental > Terrestrial > Deep subsurface > Rock core/Sediment ...
GAGAGCTTTGATATAATCAAGACATGTCTATAGTGCCAAGCAAAAAAGTGTTGAGTTTCTTTGTGTTATCTGCCGCCGCCACATTTTCTGTAATCACAGTTTTTGGAAACGAAAAGACAAATACGAATTCGGGTGCAAATTTGGCAAATACTTTGACCCCCGGAGAAAAAATTTCGTTGCCTCAAAATCCAAATTGGCAAAATGATTTTGATACAATATCTTCAAACTACACAACAAATACCCAAAGCCAAGCTGAACAAACACCAGAAGAACAGACTACCACTGACGCAGTAGCCACATCTCTTTTGTCCAATTATTTAGTCCTCAAACAAAATGGCCTCTTGAACCAATCTTCGGCCCAGAAGTTGGTGGACCAGAGTTTGAATGCTATTGAAAATTCGGGTAGCTCAAGAATAACAGAGGATAACCTAAATGTAATTTCAGATAATGGAAACCAAACAGTTGCGGAGTACGGGGAAGATTTGGGATTAATTTTAAAATCCTATAAATCGGAAGGAGGTAGGAATGAAATTTTAATATTAAGAGAAGTTATGGAAAGGGCGGATCCCCAAAAAATCACTCAGTTGGAAGAAGTCGCTGAAGTATACAGGAACATTGCACATGAATTAAAAGTGATGCGAGTACCAAAAATTTTCGTAAAAGCACATTTAGATACAGTGAATGGAATGCTTGGTTTAGTCGCCGGTCTTGAAAAAATGGAAAAAGTTTTTGAGGACCCACTGATCAGTCTTCATGGTATTCAGCAATACCAAAATGGGGGCGATTTGTTTGTTCAGGCAACCAGAGCAAGTTCTGAATTTATAAAACAAAATGGTATTGAATATAAACAGGGGAGTGGTGGCTACTACTTGTTGTACGGGATATAATTTAAATACGAAAATCATGCGAATTAACACTAATGGCCACAAAAATACAAAAATATAAAAAGCTTTTTGCTAGTTTAATTGTTGTTACGGTATTTACTACTTCCTTTTCACCAATTTTTGCCAGGAGAGCCGAGGCTTTCGTTTTCACCGACTGGGTCAACTTTGCAGTAAACGCAGTAACATCAATTACATCTAATGCCTTGTGGGTTAAGGAATATGCTCTAGATGCAGTGGCCTATAAAATGCTTGATCTTATAATCCAGAGAATGACGGCTAGCACTGTAAATTGGATTAATAGTGGCTTCAATGGCAGTCCTGCTTATGTTGCTGACCCAACTGCATACTTCCAAAGCGTTGGAGACAGAGTGGCCGGAAGTTTTATCGCCGATAATCCAAACCTAAATTTCCTCTGTGGGCCAATAAGCGCTCAGATCAAGATCGCTTTAGCTCAAAGTTACTCCGGGTACAATGAAAGCTGGCAATGCACCCTAAGTGACGCTTATGGAAATATGGAAGATTTTATAAACGACTTCGAGCGAGGCGGTTGGGACAAATTTTTCCGCTTGACCCAAGAACCACAGAACAACCCGATCGGCGCATACCTCCAAGCCGAAGGATCTTTAGCAAGAGTTGTTGCTCAAGAACTGGGGGAAAAAGAAAAAGAGCTTGATTGGGGCAGGGGATTTATGTCTTTCCAAACATGTGAAAAGTATCCATTAGCTCTGCCGGGCGAAACAGAGCCATCTTGCATCCCGGGAACAGAGTCAACCCAAACTCCAGGATCTGTGATAGAAGGTCAACTTGGAGAAGTTTTAAGTATAGGGGGGAAAAAGCTTGCTGTAGCGGACGAAATAAACGAGATAATTAGTGCTCTACTGAATCAACTTGTAAGTAGAGTAATTGGAGGCATAGGGGGTGGCCTTAGAGGATTGAGTGGGTCTGATCCAGCAAACAATAATCAATCATTTACGGCACAATTGAACACTTCCGCAAATAATGCAGCGATTGACACTTACTTCAATCTATCCAACCAAAGCATTCAAAATACGCTAAACACTCCGACGCCAAACCCCTACGCCTGCAGAGAAAATCCCAATTTACCGGAATGTTTACCTCCCCCTGGAGATCCTAATAATACCGATGGCCAAGGAGTTATCACCCCCCCAATTAGCGTCACCCCTACACCGACATGCGATCCGGCTCTAAACAATTGTGAGACGGCGGGACAGCCGCCGACAAGCCAATTTTGAAATCAAAAATGACCAAAAAATTTTTAACATTTGGAATATTGGCGATTGTGATGGTGGGACTATTGGTGCCGACCAATACAGTTTTTGCACTTCAATCAAACACCATTACTGGCTGCGGGGGACACGCTGATTGTGTCAAATGTGTGGAGGGGGGTGGAGCTTGGGCCGATGGATCAGGGTTCGGTGAGGATGCTGTAGTTGGAGATTTTTGCAGGGGGGGCACAGAGGGCGACAAGGGGTCGATTTCAAATGCTGCCCAAGAAATAGCTGGTTCTTTCGTTTTTAAAGCTTTTGCCAAAGGAATTGGTGCTGTTTTATTAAAATTATCCTCTTGGGCATTGGGTATTTCGGGTAAAATCTTTGATTTTGTTGTGAAATTTTCAGTAATTGATATGGCCTCGAACCTCGATGAGGAAGGCTTGGGTAGCAGCGTAAGCCAGGCATGGGCACAACTGCGAGACATTGCCAATATGTTTTTTATATTTGTTCTTCTTGTTGTCGCTTTTAAAGCAATGTTTTCGCTTAGTTTCGGTGATGTTGGTAAAAATGTTTTAAACATCATTATTGTGGCCCTTGTTATAAACTTCAGTCTCTTCTTTTCAAAAATAGTAATTGACGCGTCAAATATCGTGGCTATAGGATTTTACAATTCAATTGCATATTCAAATGTTTCCACAACAATAGGGGAAGGTGCAACTACTGGTGACAGTGGTGTAAACAGAACAATAACAAGTGGCTACATGAGATTACTTGGTTTACATAGTTTATATTCTCCAACCGTACTTTCCAGCGCAAACTTGCTCAATGGCGGAACAGACGCCGCCAACATGCTTGTATTTGGAATAATGGGTTCAATATTCATGTTGATTACCGCTGTAATATTTTTAATCACAGGAGTTATGTTTGTGGCAAGATTCATAATTTTAATATTTTTAATGATTCTTTCTCCAATAGCTTTTGTTGCAATAATAATTCCAGGGCGAGGAGGTTTGTTTAAAACATGGATGAGTGCTCTAATAGATCAATCATTTTTTGCTCCTTTGTTTTTTGCACTGACTTGGGTAGTATTTAAAATAGCCGCTGGATTACAAATAGGTACAACTCTTTTGGCTGCCAACAACGCGGATTTTGCCGCCCTTCTTGGCACACAACCTAGCGACAATTCGATTAAGCTGTTACTTAACTTTGTGTTACTCATTGGATTCGCCATAATGGCCTTAGTTCTCTCCAAACAGATGGCGTCAAAAACTGCTGGGTTTACTGCCATAACAGGTGGGATGACGGCCGGAGTAGCTTTTGCCGGCAGACAAACAATCGGTAGAGGAGCAAAGTGGTTTGGCGATAATTTGAGAGAGCCGTTATCAAAATCCAGTGTTGGAAGGGGACTCTTGTGGACGGCAAATAAAGGAGCAGGGGGGAGTTTTGATGTCAAAGGCATCGGTGAAAGCAAGCTTGCAAAAGCAGTTGGCGGGGGAGAGTTGTTTAAGGGCCTAGGTTCCGCAACCGGCAAAGGCGGTTTTGCTAAAGCGATAGAAAAGAAGGCTGAGGCCAAAGTAAAATACGCTAAAGAAGTTTATGGTCAGACAGCAGAAGAAACGGAAGACGCAAGGAGAAAAGAGGTGATCTACAACTCAACAAAAACAAGCGACGAACAAAGAATCAAAGAAACGCGACAAAGAGCTGTAGAAAATGCCAAAGAAACAAGCGCCGACAATGAAAAGAGGAGACGGCAGTACCTGGAAGATAAAATTAAACCAAACCAGGAAGCGGTAGATAAGGCAAAACAAGAGCAGGCCGAAAAAGAAAGAAAACTGGAAGAAGAAAAGAAGCGCAGTGGCGGCAAATCGCCTCAAGCTTTCGCTCTTGAAAAAGAAGTTGAAGCGGCAAAAGCAAAAGTGGCGCAGGAAGAAAATAACTTAAAAGAGGCAGAGAAACGAATAGAAAATACGGATGAAACTTACAGAGAAATGAAAGAGGTTGCAGAAGGTTCAAAAGAAGAATATCAAGTAGCACTTAAGAACCTTAACCAAGAAATAAAAGATAGTGAATATTCACCAGAAGTTAAAAAAGCTAGAGAGGCTTGGATGGGCAAAAAAGAAGCTGGCAAGAGAAGGATGCAGGAGTTTGCAAATAGAGTTGAAAGAGGATCTCCTGTTTCAACAACCGTTGGAGCGCTCGCCGGAGGCGCCTTGGGGACTGTGTTTGGCGGACCGCTTGGTGTAATTGGGGCTGTAATTGGAGCGGGAGCTGGCGCCGGCGGTGGCAGTTGGGCAGGAAGTAAATTGGGAGAAAAGGTCAAATGGACAAACTGGAGAGGAAATACGGAAGCCGGAAGAAAAGTTAGGGAGGCGGCAGAAGGGAAAGATAAAAAAGACCCGAAAAAAGCAGCAAAGCAGTTCTTGAAAGACATGGGGGTTGAAACCGATGAGGAAGAGGGTGGAGAAAAAGGTGATAAAAAAGAAAAAGAAGGGGGAGGTGAAGAAAAAGGGAAAAAAGATGAGTCATAAAAAATAATATGGACGAAAGCAAAAAAATATTAAAAGAGCAGATAGAGAGGTTGCCTAAGGCACTTAAGAAGTTTGTGCTAAACAATGAGTGGAGCAAAAAGCTAGAGACACATCTAAGCGTTTATAAGGTGGAAGAGTGGCAAAAAACTTCTATTGAAAATGAGGTATTTTTGATTTTGATGGGTTTCGATGAATATGGGAATTTGCCGGGCAATATAGCAGAACACTCCGAAATAGATTTTGAGATGGCCGAAAAAATTTCAGAGTTTGTTATAAGAGATATATTAAAACCAGTAGCTGACATGGTCGTAAAAGAACATATTGAACCGGAGCGTAAACCACAAAGCTCCATCGGGCAATCATTCGAAGACCTGATACTAAATCAGGCGAGGGGGATGCAGCCGGCGAAGGAGAGTGGCCAGCAGACAGTATCTAGTAGCCAGGCCCCAGACAATCTGCCGATTGAAAATAATGCGCAACAAAATAAACCAGAAATAAAAGTGCCTAATTATTCTGGGAGCGATCCGTATAGAGAACCCCTCGAGAATTAACCTAATTATTCTAATTGACCTAAGAAAACCCCAATTTTAAATATTGGGAAATTGGAGCTTGTCTAGAATAATTAGTATAATTAGAGCAATTAGAATAATTTAAACGCCATGCGTTTCCAAGTTCCACAATTTATAGATGTCGAGGATAAAATTTTTGGGCCATTTACGCTCAAGCAGTTTATTTACCTCGCCGGCGCGGCGTCAGTGGCTCTTGTCGCCACCACTATTTTTGGAGTTTTTTTGGGCCTTCTCATTTCTTCTCCTATAGTCCTTCTGGCATTGGCTTTGGCTTTTTACAAAATAAACAACAGGCCTTTTATCTTCGCCTTGGAATCTGCATTTAAATACGCCACCAAAGACAAGCTTTATATTTGGAAAAAGAAAACTCCAGAGGAAAGAGCGGCGGAACAAAATGAAAAAAAATACAGCTCGCTTGTGGTGCCCAATCTTTCCGGAAGCAAACTGAAAGATATGAATTGGGAGTTGGATGTGAAAAAGAAAGAAGACGAATTGCTAAGCAATTCGTAATTAACCTAATTGACCTAAAATTAGAAATTGGGATTTGTTTAGAATAATTAGTATAATTAGAGCAATTAGAATAATTTGAGCTATGAGCAAAAATGCTACACAAGAATTTGTGCCGATAGATGATGTCCGCGATGGCATCGTGATACTCAAAGACGGCGGGATGCGCGGGGTGCTTATGGCCTCCTCCATAAATTTTTCCCTAAAATCAAATGACGAGAGACAGGCCATACTTTTGCAGTTCCAGGATTTTCTGAATTCTTTGGATTTTTCCATACAAATCATCGTGGAGTCGAGACGGCTCGACATAAGGCCATACATAGCTCTTCTTGAGACCAGACACAAGGAACAGACCAACGACTTGATGAAAATTCAGATAGAGCAGTATATCGCTTTTATAAGAAGCTTCACCGAATCTACAAACATAATGACAAAAAGCTTTTTCATTGTGGTGCCATATGACGCCGCCATCATATCTTCAAAGGGAAACCCGCTCTCCGACCTCCTTGGCAAAAAAAATCAGAGTCGAGAAATAAAAGAGGAGGATTTTGAGGAAAAGAAAAATCAATTGGAACAAAGAATGGGAGTGGTCGAGCAGGGGCTTGTGCGATGCGGAGTTCGAGTAGCCAAGCTCGGGACAGACGAAGTAGTAGAGTTGTTTTATAAGATATTCAATCCGGGCGAAACGGAGAAACCCATTAAGATAAATTGACCTAATTTCTAATTAACCTAATTAATCTAAACAATGACAAAATCCCAAATTTCCATTTAGAATAATTAGAGCAATTAGAGTACTTAGAATAATTTTCAGGATATGTTTGATTTTTTAAAGAAAAAAGAAAATAAGAGTGAGATGCCACTTTCCATTTTGCCAAAAGCGATTTCAGAGAGTCCGGAACTTGAACTAAGAGACATCCTTGCTCCGAGTGCCTTAAAAGTAAACGTTAAAGAGCTTAATTTGGGAGAAAAGGTGGTCAGAAGCTTTTTTGTCATATCTTATCCTCGCTATCTTACAGAAGATTGGTTTGCGCCAATAATAAACATGGACAAGATGTTCGACATTTCTATTTTCATTCATCCGCTTGAAACGGCGACTATTCTCCGAGGGTTTCAAAAAAAGGTGGCTGAAGTGCAGAGTCAGATAAGGATACGGGAGGAGAAAGGTCTGGTCCGAGACCCAATGCTCGATACCGCATACCAAGATTTGGAAAATTTGCGCGACCAACTCCAGCAGGCCCAAGAAAAAATGTTTGAGGTCGGCCTTTATGTGTCAGTTTATGCCAACAAAAGTGAAGAGCTCGACAAAGTCGAGTCCGAAATAAAATCAATTTTGGAATCAAAGCTTGTTTACATGAAGCCGGCTCTTTTCCAGCAAGAACAGGGCTTTAGAAGCGTTCTCCCTATAGCCAAAGACGAACTTTCGGTGCATTCAAAAATAAATTCTTCGCCTCTTTCATCGATCTTTCCTTTCATCTCTTTCGACCTGACTTCCGATAAGGGGATACTTTACGGGATCAACCGGCACAACTCGTCTTTGATACTTTTCGACAGATTTTCTTTGGAAAACTACAACTCGGTAACCTTTGCAAAATCCGGTTCCGGAAAATCTTACGCCACCAAGCTAGAAATCTTGCGCACGCTGATGTTTGACACCGAAGTCATTGTGGTTGATCCGGAAAATGAATACGAGTATATGGCCGAGGCCGTAGGAGGCAGGTATTTCAATATCTCTCTCAATTCCGATCACCACATAAATCCATTTGAGCTTCCGGTGCCGGGAGAGGACGAGTCAAGCGCCTCCGTTTTACGGAGCCAAATCATAAACTTGGTCGGCCTTTTCCGCATAATGATGGGCGGGCTCACCGCAGAAGAAGACGCGGTGATTGACCGGGCGATCACCGAAACTTACGCCCTTAAAGACATCACGGCTGACTCTGATTTCAAAAATGTCGAACCACCGCTCCTCTCTGACTTCGAGCTTGTGCTTGGCGGCATGGAAGGAGGAGAATCTTTGGCTCAAAGACTCTCAAAATACACCCGAGGCACTTGGGCAAACTTTATCAATCGGCCTTCAAACATAGACATCAACAAAAAATTCGTCGTCTTTTCTATCAGAGACATGGAAGATGAGTTGAAGCCGGTCGCCATGTATATCGTCATGCATTATATATGGAATGCGATAAGAAGGGAGGTGAAAAAGCGCCTCCTTGTCATCGACGAAGCCTGGTGGATGATGAAAAGCGAAGACACGGCATCTTTCCTTCTTTCACTCGCAAAAAGAGGAAGGAAATACTATTTGGGGCTTGCGACAATCACTCAAGACGTTGACGACTTTCTAAAATCGCCCTACGGCATGCCGATCGTTTCCAACTCTTCCATACAAATGCTTTTGAAGCAGTCGCCGACAACCATAGACAGACTTCAGGAGGTTTTCAACCTGACCGACGAAGAAAAATATTTGCTTATAGAGTCTGGAGTAGGGGAAGGCATATTCTTTGCCGGACTCAAGCATGTGGCCATAAAGATCATCGCTTCTTACACCGAAGACCAGATCATCACCTCCGACCCCTCGCAAATTTTGGCAATGAAGAAACAGAAAATAGGGTAGAATATAGAGGTGGAAGAAAAACGAGAAAGAATAAAAATTTGGATGGGGGCTTGCATTATAAGCGTCGCTCTTTTTCTAGATTTGTTTGAGATGGTGACAACATGGCTCGGCATAGGAATCGTGATGGGTGTAGTCATCGCACCATGCGCCACTTTGGGATTTTGGATTTGGTACAAATTTCTTGATGTTCCTTTTATCGCCAGTCCTAAAAAATTCGCCACCCTTGCCATCACTTCTTTTATCGAAATCATTCCCGCTTTTGACGCCATCCCTCTCGCTTCTTTCGGTTGGACCATCGGCGCTATTATCTTGGTAACAATGGTGCGCGCGGAAGACAAGGGGGGCATTTTGGGCAATCTTGCCGGCACTTCGATGGGTATGGTGGGGCAAAGATACGGAGCTCGCCCTGATCTTTACAAGACTCCAGAAATCGCAAGAGAAAACAGAGAAATCCTGGCTTTTAAAAAAGGCGACGTCGAACATGAAGCACTAAGACGAAACCCGCAATTTAGCAAAGAGCAATACGCGAGAGGCATCGGCATGGCAAGCGACATTGCAACCAAAAAGATTACTGACCCCCAAAGCAGGCGCGAATTTTTAGGATTGGGAAATAATCCTAAAAAATAAATACCGAACCAAAAGAGTGTTGGGTGTGAATTGCGAAGTTTTTTTTGAAACTGGGGAGTGTATAATTAAATAAATGCTTCGGAATTCAAAAAAAATTATCTGGCTTAGTTTGGTTATTTTCTTTATTGCTTCTTTGCCGACAGTTTCGAGCGCCCAGTTTAATTTGGGCGGATTTTCAAGTTTTGCAGACGAGCTTGGGGTAGAGATAAGCCCTACGTACCCAAGGCCAAACCAAAGCGTATACATCAATCTATCTCTTTACACTGGAGATCTTTCTTCGGCTGAAATTTCTTGGTATGAAAACGGCAAGCTCGCATCAGAAGGGACCGGCCAAACCAGCCACTCGTTTGTAACAGGGGAAGCGGGGAAGAGCACTTCGATAGAAATAAGAGTCGAGTTGCTTGGTGGCCCATCCTTTTCAAAATCCTTTACCATAATCCCGGCAAGCGTTGACCTTGTTTGGGAATCCGACTCATATGTGCCACCGTTTTATAAAGGAAAGGCGCTTCACCCAAGGCAGGGAGATTTAAAAATTGTGGCCATGCCCGAATTTGTAAAGTCGGGAACAAAAATTTCCCCCTCGAAACTCATATACGAGTGGTCCAACGATACCCAAAGTTACCAGAGCCAATCCGGGTATGGCAAAAATGTCCTTACTTTGAGCGGAAACTTTTTGGGCAGAGAGGAGAGAGTGCAAGTTTTGGTGAGAGATCCATCTTCCAACATGGTGGCCATAAACTCCATCACGATCGCCCCCACGGAACCTCAAGTAGTATTTTATGAAAACAATCCATACTATGGCTATATTTTCGATTCAGCCATGAAAAACACATTTTCTCTGGAAAATGGGGAGGTGCAGGTTGTCGCCGCGCCTTTATACTTTTCAAACGGAGGAGCAGACCTTGATTACGGTTGGCGGCTAAACAACAGCTCCATTCAAGAGCTTTCGGAATCAAGGACGGCAATATTTAGGAAACCGGAGGAAGGTAGCGGGAGATCGGCTATTTCGCTAAACATCGGAAGCCCCGGCAAAATACTTCAGCAAGCGAGCGGTGGTGTTGTTATTGAGTTTGATAATTAAAAGATTCAAAATGGACAGACTGAAAATTAAAAAAAGGATTTTGAATTCAACCCTAGTTTTGCTTTTAACGCTTCTCGTCTTGCCCTCTCTTGTGGTCGCCCAACAGGAAACTCCTTATAAACTCTTAGCTCCCTTGCCTTGCGTCGGAGACAATTGCGGATCTTTAACAGAAGAAACTGTTTTGAGTCAATATTTGCCGGGAATTTTCAAGCTAGCCGTAGGACTCTCGGCCGCATTTGCAGTGCTTATGATAGTCATTGGCGGGTTCCAATACATGTCAACCGACGCCTTTCAGGGCAAAGAGGAGGGTAAGCATAGGGTGACAAACGCAGTCAAAGGATTGGTCCTTATCATTGGCGCCGCTTTAATCTTGATCGAAATCAACCCCGATCTTTTAAAACTGCGCTTAACCTTGAGCCCGGTGAGTATTCAAGCTCCAGCGGGAGGAGGACCGGGAGGTGGGGGGACTTTGCAACCAGTTACCCAAGCTGCCTGGAATGATCTTGTTGCCCAATGTCAAGGGTGCAACTTGACCAAGAACAGCACAACTGGAGGCCGGCACGATCCTAATTCTCTGCACTATAGAGGATTAGCTATCGACATTGCCCCAAACACCGGCCTCAACCAATTCCTTACCGGATCAAACAATAATCCAGCAAAAGAATGTCACACAGAAAGAAAAACACTGGGCGGAACAACAGTAACATTTC
>Ga0209542_10019779_pt1 | contig 10746 bp, 14 predicted proteins | sample RifCSPhighO2_01_FD_184028 | JGI IMG/M metagenome (GOLD analysis project Ga0209542, IMG submission 184028) | Soil microbial communities from Rifle, Colorado - Rifle CSP2_plank highO2_0.1 (SPAdes) (version 2) | ecosystem: Environmental > Terrestrial > Deep subsurface > Rock core/Sediment ...
GATTTTCGATGGCAATGTCTAACTATTTGGGTTCGAAGTCCGAAACCGAATTTTATGAAAAAGAGCGGGCTACGGAAGAATGGGAAATTGAGAACGAAAGAGAAAAAGAGGTGAAAGAAACCAAAGAATTTTTAATGGCAAAGGGATATTCTTTGGAAGATAGTGTTAAATTTATAAAACTTTTTTCTAAAAACAAAGAACTTTGGGCGGATTTTATGATGAAAGAAGAGTTAAATTTGCCATATGATGAAAAAAAGAATTATAAAACTTCCTCATCTTTTACATTTATTTCATTTGTGGGCGCCGGATTAATTCCAATTTTACCTTTTTTAATGTGGAATGGCGACAAGGGGGCTCTTTTTACATTAGCGATTTTTTTTACTGGATTCGCGTTATTTTTTGTGGGTTCAATGCGAACATATTTTACCGGAAAAAACTGGGCGCAGGCCGGTTTGGAAATGTTGATTATTGGAGGAGTTGCCTCTGTAATTTCTTACAGCGTTGGAGCAATAATAAAAGGATTTGTTGGTTAATTGAATTTGGATCGTTCTTCCAATTCTACTTTTAGATTTAAAACTTTTCCCATTCTTTGGATTTCAAGCGAAAGTTCTTGGCCGATTTTACAATCTTCCAGAATATCTTCAAGGGTTTCTTTTTCATTTATCTGTTTTCCGTTTGCGGTAAGAATAATATCGTGTTCCTTGAGCCCGGCTTGTTCCGCCGCGCTGCCTTTTACTATCGCGTGATCTCCGGGAAGACCTTCTTTAATAATTAGGGCGCCATGATCGGAAGGAGAACCAAAATGATTGGCAATAGCCTTATTTAATATTATGTATCTAATACCCAAAAATGGTGTTTGAATTCGTCCTAATCTTTGCAATTGTTCCAAATCTCTTTTGACTCGGTCTATTGGTATTGCAAAACCGATGTTTTGCGCCCCAAAAACTATCGCAGAATTGATACCTATTGCTTCACCATCTAGGTTTATCAATGGTCCGCCGGAGTTTCCGGGATTTATTGCGGCATCTGTTTGAATTAATCCTCGCAATCTTTCTTGATGTCCATCAAAATCAGTAACAGCGGTTAAAAAACGTGAAAGACCGGAAACAATGCCCGTTGAAACGGTATTGGAAAATTCTCCAAGTGCATTGCCGATAGCCACGACAGCAGTCCCAAGTTTTACATTTTTTGAAATCCCAAGTTTTATTGTCGAAATATTTTTTGGCGGATTTATCAATTTTAATATAGCTATATCTGAAAGTGGGTCTTTTCCTAAAATTTCTAAGTCGTATTTTTCCTTTCCCATAACGGCTTTATATGTTGCTTCTTTGTCGGCAACCACGTGCTTATTTGTCAAAATTATTCCGGTTTTATCTACAATAAACCCAGAGCCTCCGGAGACCGCTATTTGTCCGTCTTCGGCCTCGTTTTGTATTTTTGCGTAAAATTGACGCGGATCAAGTCCCATTTTTGTCATTTCTTGTTCCACCGCTTCTATTTTTTTTGAAACCACAATGCTTAAGACCCCCGGCAGAGCTTTTTCAATCGCGGAAATTATTTTTTCTTGATATTCCATGGATTAATAGTATAGCAGATATAATATTTAAAGTTAATAGAATATATTAAGATACTCACACATCGTTCTTGAACGAGCCCGTATATTCATATATCATAACAATATAATGAAGGCTAGAACGGATCCATCAATAATTACCAAAATTAAAGATTTGCGTTCACGCGGATACAGTATACCAGAAATCAGTATTCAATGCCGTGTTTCTAAATCAACCTCATCTCGTTATGCTAAAAATGTTAAAATTTTACCTCAATACTACCAAAGGTGGTTAGACAGGCGCAATGCCGGCAAAATAATTTCTGAAAGAAATTGGGCGATTGCTCAAGAAAAAGCCAAGAATTTGATTAATGATGTTTCGAGTCGAGATCTTGCGATAGTAGCCTCTGTACTTTATTGGGCCGAAGGATCCAAAAGAGATTTTAGTTTTACTAATTCTGATCCAAAGATGATTGTGGTATTTGTAAAAATTTTAAAATCATTTTTTGGTGTTTCCAACGAAGATTTAAAAGTTTCCATTAGAATTTACAATGATTTAAATAGGCAGGCTTGTTTGCGTTTCTGGTCAAAAGTTGTTGAAAAAAAATTATTAGAAAATAACACCAGTATTAATGTTTTACAAGGCAAGAAGGATGGCAAGTTGCAATACGGTATGTGTAGAATTAGAGTTAAGAAAGGTGGGAACTTATTGAAGCACATGTTTTCAATAAACAGTAGAATTCATGATTTATTACAAAGTTAAACGTCCCCGTAGTTCAATGGATAGAACGAGAGACTCCTAAGCTCTAAATACAGGTCCGATTCCTGTCGGGGACACAAAAATAAAATTAAAAAAGTATCAACTTAAACAAAAATGTATGAATGCTTATTTGAGAGAACTTATAGAATGTCATGACGGAGCCGTAAATAGATTAATTCATCTAGCTGGTTTTGTATTAATAGGGTTAGGAATTATAGAAAAAAACTTAATGTTAGTAATAACCGGAGCTCTGATCCAAGAGTTGGGTCACTGGTATCAGTACGCAAAGACAAAGAATATCAAGTACAGTCCTTTATTTTGTTTTAAATCTCAACTTATATTTGCTTACCCGTTGTTTGCTTTAGTAATTCTTTATGTTCTGCTGGTTAAATAAAATGAAAGTCCGCATTAAAAGGTTCGATAAAGATTTACCGTTGCCTGAATATAAAACTGCCGGTGCGGTGGCTTTTGATTTGTATTCGCGGGTTTCGGTTACTATTTTGCCGAAAGGTGTTGCTCGAGTGCCGTTAAATATTGCTTTGGAACCACCGGAAGGGTTTATGCTTATGATGTCTGCGAGATCATCGCTACATAAAAAAGGTTTAATGTTGGCAAACGGAGTAGCAATAGGCGATAGGGATTTTTGCGGAAATAACGATGAATATCACGCGGCACTTTATAATTTTTCGGATTCCCCGGTTTCAATAGAGAGGGGCGAGAGGCTTGTCCAAGGATTATTTAAAAAGTATGATAAAGCCGAATGGGAAGAGGTTGATGATTTGAGTAATAAAGACAGGGGAGGGTTTGGAACAACTGGAAAATAAAATAAGGGCCTATGGTCTAGTGGCATGACGCATCCATGGCATGGATGAAGTCCGAGTCCGATTCTCGGTAGGTCCACCACTTCGCTCCTTGCTACTGCTCGGAGCTACGCGGTGCAAGCAAAACTATCTCAATATTTCTACAAACGGAGAGAGAATTAATCCAAGAGGGCTTATTACGCTTGATGTTGGTGGAGGAGGAAGTGGTTGGCATTTTTCGGGGTATTGCTTGCAATAATCTTCTTGAGAAGTTGGATATTGTTGTTGTGTTTGTTGCTGATATTGTTGTTCATATTGCTGGCGATATTGCTCTTCAGATTGTTTTTGAAATTCTTGTTGGTACTGTTGTTGAAATTGTTCGGCGCCTTGCTGTTCAAATTGTTTTTTATATTCTTGCTGGAATTGATCTGATGGTGGCGGTATTTGCTGGCCACTACCCTGAGAACCAAAACTTTTACATTCCTCGGGATTTTTTTCACAATAGGCTTGACATTCTTCTGGGTTGGTGCAACCACCTGGTCCGCCACTTCCATTCCGATGAGGAGGTTCAAGTTGTAGGCATTCTTCAGGATTTTCTTCGGTACCACATTTAACTGGTCCGTCATGTTCGCCATTTTGTCCTCCTGGTGGAGCAAATTTTTGGCACTCTTCCAAGTGATCTTTGCAGTAAGACATGCACTCATCTGGTCCTTTGCATCCGCCTGGACCGCTAAAGTCACCACCACCAGGCCCACCGGGTCCGCCGTGTTCGCCGTCAGGACCTCCGAAAGTACCGCCCATTTGAGACATAAATCCTTCAAAACACGCTCTTATCTTTTCACCCACCGCTTCGCCTCCGAAAAACTTTCCGGAACGCAAAGCTTCCAAACCCCCCGGGATAGCTTGTTCAATACATTCTTGAACTTCTGGTGGAGCGTCTCCCAAAACTTTTTCCAGTTGCTGTTTGCCTTCTTCCATTCGGCGCACATCCTCTTCTTTTAGAAGTCCGTTGTCCTTTGCCCACTCAAAACACGCTTGCTGGTTATCCGGATTTTCGCAAAATGCTTGGCATTGCCTGCCTTTGCAACCCCCCGGGCCTTTCCCCCCGGCTTTTTTAAACGCTTCAATATGTTCTCTTTCTTCTTCCGGAATCATTCCGTGTTTTTCGGCAAAGTTTATACATTCTTCAAAGTGCTCATCGGATTCACAGTATGCGTCGCATTCTTCTCTGGATTTACATGCGCCGGGAGTCTCGCCCTTTTTCATAAGAGGCATGAATATTTTTGCTTGTTCAAGTTCTTCAGGAGATAAAAATCCGGCAGATTCCGCAAAAGCCAAACATTCGTCTATGTGCTCTGAGCCTCTGCAATAATTTTCGCAGGCGATTTTATTGCGACAATCCCCAGGCATTTTTTGACCGCTTTGAAGCGCTACGCGAATTTTTTTGGCCTCTTCAAGTTCTTTGCCTTTCATTAGTCCGTTTTCTTCAGCAAAAATGATACATTCATTTATTTGGCTTACATCGTTACAGAAGTCCTCGCAAGATTTTTTGGAATTGCATCCTCCTGGACCGCCTTTGATCCCAAGCACTTTTTCGGCAACATTAATTTCATCTTCTGGAAAAAGTTTGTGTTTTTTGGCGAATTCCAGGCATTTTTTGCCGTTTTCCGAGAGTTCGCAGTATTCAAAACAAGATTCTTTGTTTTTGCAGTTTCCAAGTTCCGGTACCGGATAGTCGATTTCTTCGGCTTTTGGAGCTGAAGTCGTTGTCTCTTTTACTTCGGTACTTTTTGTGGGTGTGGTTGGAGTTGGTGCCGGAGTTTTCACCGGTTCCGCACCTAATTTTTTAACTTGCGCTTTGCCTTTCGTGTCAACAGCGGAAATTTCAAATTCTGTTTCACTTCCTTGGCAATCTACCACCCTTCCTTTTACTGTTTCGGTTAAATCTGAATCGCTTATTGCCGCAATGTTATTGATTGATTTACTTCTTTGGCATCCCGACAAATCTCCGCTATACGGGAGTTTCCCTTTAAATTCTAAAGCAAATGATGCTACTCCTTCTGGGTCACTCACTGTAAGAGTAAAAAGGTCGCTTTGCAAATCTTCTATTAGCGATAATGAGCCGTTACCTGCGGTTTGAGCGTAAGAATACGCCCCAAAAAGCGCTCCAAGTGTCACAATTAAAACTGCGATAAATTTATTCATTTTATTCAAAAGGGTTAGATGTTTTAAACGGGTTTATTTTTTCGACTGGATTAAGGTCCGGAACTTTTTTTACTGGGTTTGTTTCTATTGTTGCTGGCGGGGTTGTGCTTAAAACTTTTAATGCTTCTTCGGTGGTTTCTACCGGTTCCACCGTAACTTTAAAAAAGAAATACCAAATCATTACGCTAGCTATGACTAGAGCTATGATAATCATGGAAATTCGTGAGTTTCTCATAAATACATTGTATATCTATATTGTTTTTGATAAAATAATTTTGTGGATAACATGAAAAAAATTTTATTGGTAGAAGACGATGTTTTTATGCTTGAACTTTTATCGGAAAAACTTCGAAAAAGCGGTTTTGATGTTTCTGTGGCGACTAATGGGGAAGAGTGTTTGAAGATTTTGGAATCGTTAAAGCCCGACCTTGTGCTTTTGGACGTAGTTATGCCAAAGCTGGATGGTTTTGATGTTTTACGAAGAATAAAAAGCTCTCAAGATTCATCAAGCGTCCCTGTGGTAATTCTTTCAAATCTCGGGCAAAAAGAAGAAATTGAAAGAGCTATGAGTTTGGGGGCGAAAGATTATATAATTAAAGCCAACTTTACCACCAAAGAAATAGTAGAAAAATTAAACAGCATTTTAAAATAATGGTTAAAAAATCTATTCTTTTAATTGAAGACGATGATATTATTTCCGAACTTTTGCAAAAACGACTTTTAACGGCTGGATACTCTGTTGAGGTGGCGAATGACGGCAGGGTTGGACTAGAGATGATTTTCAAGAATAAGCCAAATCTTGTTTTGTTGGACATGCTTCTGCCTGGACTGGACGGGTTTGGTATTTTAAAAGAATTGAGCGAATCCGGAATTTTGCCTGATTTGCCGGTTATTATAATATCCAATTCCGGCCAGAGTGTTGAAATTGAACTTGCTCTTAAAATGGGAGTGCGAGATTATTTGGTGAAGGTAAATTTTAATCCCGGAGAGGTTTTGGAAAAAGTAAAACGCATTTTGTAATATTAATATTATTAGTAATTAAATATAAAAATATGTCTATAAAAGCTGGGGTGGGTTTGAGTAAAAATAAAAATTCGGTACAAGCCGGATACGAAGCCGCTAAATTTGCGTTGAAGCAATGCGGTACAGACAAGCCCGATTTTGTGATAGCTTTTGCGTCGCCAATTTTTGATCAAAATGAACTTGTTAAAGGAATTGCCGAGGCGACCGGAAACGCGCCGATGGTTGGCTGTACTTCAGCCGGAGAAATTACAAGCGAGGGTCCGTCCACCAAATCAGCCGTTGTAATGGCGATTAAATCGGATTCAATGAAATTTTTTACGGGTCTTGGGAAGAATGTTAAAGGTGGTGCGAGGGAGGCGGGCCGTTCTGTTGCCTCTGAAGTTAAAGAAAAAGTTGAAAAAGCCAAAGAATCACTAAAAGCATTTGTGATGTTTCCGGATGTTCTTACTGGCAATGGAGCAGACGCCGTTCGCGGAGTTTTGGATATTTTAGGGGAACACTTTCCTGTTGTGGGTGGAGCTTCGGCGGATGATTTTTTATTTAAAGAAACATTTGAGTTTAGAGATGGCGAGGTGGCTTCCGGGTCAATAGGTGGAGTTGGTATTTCTGGTAATTTTACGATGGGTGCCGGTGTTCGCCATGGGTGGATTCCGATAGGTATACCAAAGAAAGTTACAAAATCCGAAGGTGCTACGCTTCATGAGTTGGATGGAAAGCCCGCAATTTCTATTTATGAAGAATATTTTGGAGAAAAAGCCGAAGAACTTCGCAATGAAGCATTAGCCCGCATGGCCATAACTTATCCTTTGGGTATCAAAGTTCCAGAGTACGAGGATGAATATTTGATTCGCGATCCAATTACTGTTGATGAGAAAGGATCTATTACTTGTGCGGCGGAAATTCCGGAAGGTTCGGAAGTTCGTTTAATGATAGGTAGTAAAGAAAAAGCTATTGAGGCGGCGGAATATGCTGCTAAAAATCTCATGAAGTACTTTGAAGACAATAACACTAAACCAAAATTTGTTTTGATGTTTAATTGTATTGCGCGAGAAAAGTTGTTTGCGCAAAAAGCTAATGATGAAATACAGGCAATTATGAAAATTGTAGGCAAAGATGTTCCGCTTTTGGGTTTTTATACTTATGGAGAGCAGGCTCCGCTTGGAGGGGAATTACGCAATACCTCAAAAATCAATTCAAGATTTTATAACGAAACAGTTGTAATGTTTGCGATAGGGGAATAAGTTAAAAATAATAAATGCTTAATTCCTTAAATCTTTTCATTAAAAGTAATTTACTTATTGTGGTAATAATATTGTCTCTGTTTTTTGGAGTGTATATCACATTAGCGATTGTTAGTTTTTTTAATAAAAAAAAGACAGTTACTCTTTTGGAGCTAGATGAAGCCGCGAAATTACTTGTTCGCAAAGACCGAGAATATACCGGGGCAAACAATGAACTTTTAGTTAGAAACAAAGAATTAAATGAAATGACCAAGATTCTTATTGGGCGCGACTTAGAACTTTCGCGCTCAAATGAACGTTTGATGGAAGCAGATGAATTAAAATCTAAATTTGTTGCCACTGCCGCTCATCAACTTCGCACTCCGCTTACGGCCATCAAATGGTCTCTTAATGAACTTGTTGAGGGTGATTTTGGAAAAGTAAAAAAAGAACAAAAAAAGATAATAGACGATGTGATTGTCGCAAATAATCGGCTTATTAGTTTGGTGAATGATTTATTGGATGTATCAAGACTAGAAGAAGGTAGAGAGATATTTGATATGAAAAAACAGTCTATTGTTCCGATGTTGCGGGAAATTTACGAGCGTTTTAAAAAAATTGCTGGCGAGAAGGGGGTAAAAATTTTATTTGAATCTCCGTCCATTGTTCCGGACTTATCTTTTGATAAAGAAAAATTGGCTATAGCAATATCGAATTTGATTGATAACGCGGTTAAATATACGACTCCGGGCGGGCGGGTATCAATTCAAATATCTGTTAATGATAAAGAAATAGTTATTAATTTTTTAGACACCGGAATAGGTATTCCGGAGGATCAAATGAGCCGTGTTTTTAATAGATTTTTTAGAGCGCACAATGCAATGCTTTTGGAAACTTATGGCTCAGGCCTGGGACTTTCGGTAGTAAAAGACATTATAGAAAAACACGCTGGGACCATTTCATTTAAAAGTAAAGAAGGCGAAGGCACTGTTTTTACAGTAACTTTACCGGTGGTACAATAAAAATAATGGTAAAAAAAATCACATTACACCCTTCTCGTATTGGATGCCCATCTCTTCCTGGCACAATGAAGGGAATAATCATGTCTATGAATGGAGTTATAGATGTTGAAGTTCGATATGAAGACCGTTCGCTGGATGTGACTTTTGAAGATGAAAAAATCTCGTCTTCAGAAATAATAAAAAAAATAGGCCAAGAACTCGGGTTGATGATGGAAGAGGTAAATTTTAAGGCCTCACGAGACGGAAATGTTGCCGAAACTTGTCCAATGTAAGACAATTTTATATTTAAATGTCAATATTGAAATTTTTAGAATCGCTGTTATAGTGAGAGTATTGTGACTACACACACAAAAAAAGAAACACAAGATTTCCCAGATGATGAAATATTGCGCAGGTCTATTTCAAATCCAGCGCTTTTTTCCATTTTGGTTGAAAAATATCAAATACCTTTTTTAAGAAAGGCGCAGGGAATAGTGCATTCAAAAGAATCCGCGGAAGATATTACACAAGAAACATTTACTAAAATATACTTAAATGCCGGCAAATTCAAAAAACAAGAAGGTATCGAGTTTAAAAGCTGGGCTTGGAGGATTTTGGTAAATACATCGCTTACTCATTACAGAAAGCTTAAAAAAACTTTTGGTGATGTGAGTTTTCTGGATGAAATTTTGGCTCAAGATCCGGAAGCCGAAGAAGAATTGGGTGTTCCAATAGAAAATACTCTAGATAAAGACGATAGGTTGGGGGTTATAAAAGAAGCTATTGAAATGCTTCCAACTGAATCCGCTGAACTGGTAAAGGCGCACTATGTTGAAGACCGTCCATATGAAGAAATAGCCAAAAAGCACGGTATTAGCATAGGAGCTTTGAAGATGAAACTTTTTAGAGCTAGGAAGGTTTTAAAGAATATAGTCAAAGATATTTAACGGCTCGATTAAAAAAAATATGACAACACTAACAAAAAAAGTAATGAGGCGAGTTTATATGATTTGGGGCGTAAGATATGTTGCTCCAAGGCTTTTGCTTTCAGTCGGTTTTTTTTGGACCGCCTTTAAGATAACAGCTCAAAGTTTCTTTGTATCGAAGATTCTTTCCAACTTTATGGCTGTGGCGTTTTCAAGTGTTTGGGCCACGCCAAAATTTATAGCTTCTGCTCTCAATAGCGCCGAACCTCAAGTATTGGTTTTAATTTCAGCGTGCGGTATTGCCGGATTTTTCCTTGCCGTAAAACTTTTCCGAAGCATTCGCGGTATGGTTGCGGAGGGAAATTTTTCAGCGGTTTTAAGCAAATCTAGATAATTCAAAGAACTCTGTACAGATAAATTTTTAAAATAGTCGACAAACTAAAATCCCCCCGATGGCCATCTGGGGGATTTTAGTTTATGCGGAGGAGGTGAGATTTGAACTCACGAGGGGATTTCTCCCCTGCAGGTTTTCGAAACCTGTGCCTTAAACCGCTCAGCCACTCCTCCAAATACCTGTCCGCCCAGTAGGAGTTGAACCTACAACCTTGTCCTTAAGAGGGACCTGCTCTGCCAGTTGAGCTATGGGCGGATATTTTCTTTTATCAAATTTCTAATAAATTCTCTACCTCGAAAACTTTTTAATTGTTTTTCTCTACGCAGAGCTTCGGATCTTGTTGTAAATTTTTCTGTGTGAACTAATACCCACGGGCCTTTATTTTGGGCTGTAAATTTCCCTAAATGTTCAACACCACTACCGTTGTGTTGCTTCAACCTGGTTTCCACATCAATAGTTTGACCCACGTAGATTTTACCAGTACTTTGACTATAAATTGCATATACCGTAAACATAAATTTGTATCTGCTCTGCCTCCGCCAGCTGGCGGATGAGCTATGGGTGCGCAATGACCATAATAAAATTATATCCGGAAATTTTACTATATTTTAGACTAAATTTCAAATTATGCTAAAATCATCTTATGAATCTTGGTGCTGATTTTTTAACTAAATACCTTGTTTTAATAATCGCCGCGATTTTGGCGATTGATATTTTTTTAATTGTTTTGTTTTTTTTACTGAACGCCAAAATAAGAAACATGTTTAGAGGAGGCGGTTCTATGGACTTAGATAAGGTTTTGCTGTATCTTCAAGGTCGTGACGAGGTGTCGCAAAAAGAAATTGAAACTCTAAAAAAACGCCTA
>Ga0209542_10019780_pt1 | contig 10745 bp, 8 predicted proteins | sample RifCSPhighO2_01_FD_184028 | JGI IMG/M metagenome (GOLD analysis project Ga0209542, IMG submission 184028) | Soil microbial communities from Rifle, Colorado - Rifle CSP2_plank highO2_0.1 (SPAdes) (version 2) | ecosystem: Environmental > Terrestrial > Deep subsurface > Rock core/Sediment ...
AAGGATTTGCCAAAACTTCGGCTCATCTGTTTTTGAATTCGGATGTCGCAAATGGAAAAGGAGGGGTTTGGGGAGGAATTTTCCATTTGCTCCTCTTTTTGTTTTTGAAAAATTGGGGGCGGACAATACAAAGAAACTCCCTAAAGATTCGTTTACAAAATTGTTTAAATTATGTATCATTGTAGTATCAAGAAATTATGCTATATATTTTATTCTATATACTATAATGTTAAACAATAACGAAAGCAATGTCAAATAACATTTCCGACAATTTAAGGAAGCTACGAGGCAAAAAGGGCTATTCTCTTGAAAAGATAGCTCGGCTTTCTGATTTATCGCTCAATACCATTGTTAAGGTTGAAAATGGCGTTAATCAGAACCCGACAATCGAAACCTTGACCAAGATCGCCAAGGCGCTTGAAGTCGGCGTTGATGACTTGTTGAAATAAATTTATGAAATTAACTGATAATGAAAAAAGAGATATTGTGAAATACTTGGAAGCGGGAAAACCGCTTCCGGAAAAGTACCGTTTCTTGCTTTTTGATGATGACAGAGAAGTTGAGCTTCTTTGGAATGGAAAGACAAATGAGGTAACGAATGTTGTCTTGCCTTTTCAAGTTATTGAGCAAATAGACGAGCCGAGAAGTGATGCAAAATTTGGCAATCAAAATTCTCTTTTTGATACAACGGGACGACAAATAACCGGATGGACGAATAAATTGATTTGGGGAGACAATAAACTCATTCTTTCCTCTCTCAAAAATGGACCACTTCGTAAAGAAATAGAAGCGCAAGGCGGTTTGAAATTGATTTACATTGACCCGCCTTTTGATGTTGGGGCGGATTTTTCGATGGATATAAAAATTGGTGATGGTGATGATGAAGAAAGTTTTACCAAAAAGCCGTCGGTTATAGAAGAAATTGCTTATCGCGATACTTGGGGCAAAGGTGCAGATAGTTTTATCGCAATGATCTACGAGCGACTGAAATTGATGCATGGTTTGCTCGCGGAAGACGGGAGTATTTATGTGCATTGTGATTATCGCGTAAGTTCTCATATGAGGTTAGTTTTAGATGAAATTTTTGGAAAAGATAATTTTATAAATGAGATTATTTGGGATAAGGGTTTCAGGGGTACGGAATCAAAAAGAAATTTCCAAAAATCACACGAAACTATTTTTTATTATGTAAAATCTGAAAGATTTATATGGAATCAACAGGGACAACCTTATAAAGATGAAAATCTCGGTAGATATAATAAGATTGATGAATTTGGTAAAAAATACGCTTTGATAAAAAGAGTTAAGACTGATGGAACTATTTATTATGGAAAAACATATCCAAAAGAACAGGGTAAAAACATAAATGATGTGATAGGTCATGTTTCTACTATGGCTTCAACCGACAGAGAAAGGCTAGATTACCCGACACAAAAACCAGAAGATTTAATAGAAATTTTAATTAACACATCCTCAAACGAAGGTGATTTAGTCGCTGACTTTTTTGTTGGTTCTGGGACCACACTTGCAGTAGCAGAAAAACTTGGTAGAAAATGGATTGGTTCTGATTTAGGGAAATTCGGAGTTCATACTTCAAGAAAGAGACTGATTGGCGTACAAAGAGAATTAAAAAAGGAGAACAAGAATTTCAGAGCTTTTGAAATTTTGAATGTCGGAAGATATGAAAGAGAGAACTTTCTCGCGACAAATAATGATTTACGGTCGGAGGAAAAATCAAAACAAGCCGAAAGGAAAGAAAAGGAATTTGTAAAACTTATACTTTCTGCATATAAGGCAGAGCCGGTAGAATCTTTTGTGAATGTTATCGGCAAGAAAAGAGATCGCCTTGTGGCGGTAGGACCTATCAATACTCCCGTTTCTTCAAAACTAGTGCAGGACATTGTGAAAGAGTGCAAAGAAAAAGGAATAACTAAAATTGATGTTCTTGGTTTTGATTACGAAATGGGACTTGATTTTTCACAATACAAACATCAAGGCGTTGATATTGCTTTCAGAATAATTCCGAGAGAGGTTTTTGATAAAAAAGCGGTAGAAAAAGGACAAGTGAAGTTTTATGATGTCGCATTTATTGAGGCGAAGCCGATTATCAAAGGACGAGGAAATGATAAAGAAATTTCTATCGAACTCACTGATTTTTCCGTTTTTTACAATCAAGATGATTCTGGTGAAATAGCCGAGGCGTTGCGCCCCGGCGGATCTAAAGTTGTGGTGGAAGATGGTCAGGTGGTAAAAATCTCAAAAGATAAGAAGACGGAAGAAATATCCAAGGAGATTTTGACAAAAAAATGGAGCGATTGGATTGATTATTGGGCGGTAGATTTTGATTTCGCGAGTAGAAAGGAAATCATCAAAATAGTGGAGAATGGTAAAGAAAAAGAAGTTTGGACTGGCGACTATATTTTTGACAACGAATGGCAGAGTTTCCGTACAAAAAAGAACAGAAATCTTGATCTCGTTACTTCTCCAAAGGTAATAACAAAAGGTACACACAAAATAGCCGTAAAGGTCGTGGATATTTTCGGAAATGATACGACAAAAGTAATTGAAGTAAATATATAACATGGCACTCCACAAAGATTTTCCCAAAGACCCATACGTAATACTTGACCCGAACATTCGGTGGTTTCCTGCTGACGAAGATTTGCGAGAAAAAGGGGCTATTCAAAAACTATTACCACCTCTTGTCGCTGGCTTGCGTGAAAAGGTAAAAGAATGGCGAGATAAAAATTATGATGGGGCAAGCGATACTTCTAAATCACTTTTGAATTGGTGGTTTAAAGAGGAACATATTTTATATGACCAGTACGGAGTTTCTTCTCATTTCAAATACTATTTTGCACAGAGAGAGGCACTAGAAACAGTCATTTGGCTTTATGAAGTAGCAAAAGTAAAAGATAAATACGACCTCATTCGCTACAATTCTACTGGCGTATTAAGCCCACAGATGTTTACCGAGGACTGGCTTCGCCTTGTCATAAAAATGGCAACAGGCGCGGGTAAAACAAAAGTAATGAGTTTGGTTGTCGCATGGGCGTATTTTCATAAAAAATATGAGGAAGATTCTAATTTGGCAAAGAATTTTCTTTTAATAACCCCGAATGTCATTGTTTTTGAAAGAATAAAACATGATTTTGAGGGATTGAAGATATTTTTTAGCGACCCTGTTCTGCCGGAGAATGGATACCAAGGGCAAAACTGGCAAGATGATTTTCAAATGACTTTGCACTTGCAAGATGATTTGCGTAATGTTTCTGATACTGGAAATATATTTTTGACTAATATCCACAGAGTTTTCGAGGGTGATATAAAAGATTCAAGCATAGAAGACGAGGATACTTCTGCATATTTCTTGGGTGATAAGCCAGTTACGAAAACAAGCGATTCTACTGTTGATCTGGGAATGATTGTGAGGGATATTGACGAACTTATTGTAATCAATGACGAAGCACATCACTTGCACGATGACAAATCAGCTTGGGTTAAATCTATTACGGACATAGATAATCGCCTAAAACAAAAAGGAACGAAACTATCCTTGCAAATTGATTTGACAGCTACGCCAAAAAAGAATGACGGCTCTATTTTTGTGCAAACAATTTCGGATTATCCGCTTGTTGAAGCAATCCATCAAAGAGTGGTAAAAAATCCGGTTGTGCCAGACGCGGCGAGCCGAGGAAAGTTAAAAGAAAATCAAAGCACGCTATTTAGCGAAAAATACAGAGATTATATAAATCTTGGTATTGAAGAATGGCAAAAAACATACGAGGCGTTAAAACCGATGGGCAAGAAATCTATTCTTTTTATTATGACAGACGATACAAAGAACTGTGATGAGGTGGCAGGTTATATTGAAACAAGTTTTAAGGAACTGAAAGGCGCGGTTTTGACCATTCACACAAATAAAAGTGGTGAAATTTCTGAAAGTGTATCTGGCAAAAGCAGAGAAGAATTGGATTTGCTTAGAAAACAGGCAAACGAAATTGATAGTTGGGAAAGTCCTTTCAAGGTGATTATTTCTGTAATGATGCTCAAAGAGGGTTGGGATGTAAAAAATGTAACGACAATCGTTGGGCTACGACCATACGCCGCCGATTCAAAAATTCTTCCTGAACAAACTCTCGGGCGAGGACTCCGCAGAATGTTTTTTGGCAGAGATGATGTTGAGGAGTATGTGAGTGTTGTTGGAACTCCCGCTTTTATGGACTTTGTTGAGTCAATCAAAGGCGAGGGCGTTATTCTTGAGAAGAAAGCCATGGGAATAGGAGCTAAGCCAATAGCTCCGATGGTTATTGAGGTTGATAAAGATAATCCGAATAAAGATATTGAGAAACTTGATATTGAGATTCCGGTAATGTCCCCTAGAATTCAGCGAGAATACAAAAATCTTGCCGAGTTGGATGTGTCTAAGTTTGGAAATAAAAAAGTAAAGGTTAAAATATTTTCGGAGGAAGAAAAACGAGAAATTGTTTTTAAAGATGTTGTTGGTGAAAAAACTCACCATACAACAATACTTTCTGGAGACATAGAGCCAGATTATCAAAGCGTTGTCGGGTTTTTTGCGCAAGCAATAATGCGAGAGCTACGATTGTTTGGTTGCTACGATATTTTATTCGGCAAAGTAAGAGAGTTTTTGCAAAATAATATGTTTGATAGTCCTGTGAATTTGTCAGACCTCAATACCTTGAGAAACTTATCAGAAGTTGAATATATAAGGCTCATTAAAGATTCTTTCAAAAAAGCTATCAATGATCTCACTGTAGAGGACAAGGGCGATACGGAAATAAAGAACTATATAAAAATCAGCGAAGCAAGACCTTTTGTTGTTAATGACAAATCATATTTAATACCTAAAAAATCAGTTTTCAATAAGATTGTTGGGGATAGTGATTTTGAATTGGTATTTTCGGATTTTCTTGAAAATTGTGATGATGTAATTTCTTTCGCAAAAAACTTTCAAAACAAGGAAGCGAGCGCGCTTAGAATTGAGTATAAAAATTCGGAAGGGTTTATCGCCACCTACTATCCAGACTTCTTTGTTAAAAAAGACGAAAAAACTGTATATATTATTGAAACAAAAGGACGAGAAGAAGAAAATGATAAGTTGAAATTTGAAAGACTGCAAAAGTGGTGTGTAGATGTGAACGATCGCCAAAATCGGGTTGTCTATAAAGCACTTTATATAAAACAAGAAGAATGGGAAAAAGATAAACTCAAAAACTTTGATGAGGTCGTGAGAGTGTTTGATTTGTAAAAATTTATGGACGATATAAAAACAACAATTCACGGAGATGCTACAAGCGATCAAATTGAAGCAATTGACCACATCGGCAGTCATGCAAGATTGCTTGCCGGACCCGGAACGGGAAAAACAAAAACGCTTACTCGGCGTGTACTTTCTTTGATTCTCCAACATAATGTCGACCCCGATTCAATTCTCCTACTTACATTTACTCGTTTAGCCGCCGCTCAATTGAGAGATGAGATAAAAAAGGTGTTAGAGCCATTAGGAAAAATAATTCCACAGGTATCAACGCTTCACTCTTTTGCATTAAAACAAATTCTTTATAATTCGAGCAGAATTGATACATTGCCAAGACCCATCAGAATAGCTGATGACTGGGAGGAGCGACATATTATTCAAGAAGATTTGAAAAAGGTTTTAAACCTCACAGAAATTGGCGATGTTCAAAAATTGATCAACCAACTTTCAACCGACTGGGAAACTTTGAGAATTGATGAAATTGGATGGGAACAGCAATTTCCAAACCCTGCTTTTCTTGGTGCATGGCGAAGCCATAAAGACCAGTATGGCGAAACATTAAGAGCAGAACTTGTTTATCAGCTAAAAAAGCAGTTAAACCAAAGCAGGGATTTTCAATTAGACAAGGAATATAAACATATTTTAATTGACGAGTATCAAGACTTGAACGCTTGCGACCTTGCGATAGTCAACGAATTAGCAAAGCGCGGTGCGGAATTATTTGTTGCGGGAGATGACGACCAAAGTATTTACGGCTTCCGTTTTGCAACTCCCGCAGGTATAAGAAATTTTGAACAGATATATCAAAATTCTAAAAAATTGGCGTTGGAAATATGTTTTCGTTGTGATAAGAGCATATTACATTCAGCAGAATTTGTAGCGAGTCTTGACCCTGCACGATTACCAAAGCCAACACGACCAAAAGATGAAGCCGAAGATGGCGAAGTTTTAATAATTGGTTTTAAGGATCAAAACCATGAAGCTGAAATTTTGGCAAAGAAAATAAAAAGTTTGATTGATGCAGGCACCAAACCAGACCAAATTACAATTTTATTAAGAAGCGACCGAAATGGTGCGCTGTCTAAGCCAATTATTGAAGCCCTAAAAAAGCATAGCGTTGATGTTTCGTTGACGACTGATTCCGAGTTAGAAAATAATAATGAGTATCGAACAGTTTTATCAATAATTCGTTTGTTAGTCGATCAAAATGATTGCTTAGCTTGGCGAACATTATTACAAGTAAACAAAACAAATGGCTTGGGTGATGAGTGTATAAAAAATATAGGGAATTATGCACAAGGGAAAGGAATACGATTTAGTGTGGCGCTACAAAAAATAGCCGAATCTCCAAGCGAATTAGAAAAGTTTGGTCAAAAAATAGCAAAATTTGTTTCAGAAATAAATGTGGCAATTGTGGAACTCAAAGCCATTGAAAATCCGATTGAAGCGATAAATGCAACTGTTGATAAATTTATGAGTGCAGGAGAAATCAAAGAACAAGTGAAAAAATATTTTGTTGGAATTTTAGAGAGTCAAGAAAAAGCTGATCTTGAAAATTTAATTAAAATAGTAAGTACCTCGTCAGAATATATTGAACAAGAAACAAAAGAAAACGCTGTTAATATACTTACTATGCACCAAGCAAAAGGATTGTCTTTTGATGTATGTTTTATAGTTGGTGCGGAAGATGAATATATCCCCGGACGAAATACTGGAGACAAAGAGGGCGATGAAAGAAGATTGCTTTATGTTTCTATGACGCGAGCGAGGCATAAATTGTTTATCAGTTATTGCAATAAACGAATCGGACAACAAAGACATTCGGGAAGTAATAGTGGAACAGAGGGAAGAACACTTACTAGATTTCTTCGTGATTCAAAAATTCCGATAAAGCAAGTCTAGGGAGCATCCCCGCCGTCTCCTCTTTTTCACACGGCGGGGATATTGCGCGCGAACGGGAGGGTGGGTCAAGCGCATTTGCATTTGAGCCTCGGACATTTCCGCTAGGGCGTCCATGACTAAAGGATGAGCGCCGCCGTAATCTTGCAATACAGAAATCCGAAGCGGAAGCGACACCACGAAAGCTATCTTGAAAACGAGGAAGGGGGTTGTGCGAGGGCGGACTCCGAAGGCACGCTAAACGAAGCCAGAAAGCTCTAAATGACCACAAGACGAATGGAAGTACTGAATACTCTCGCAAACCACTGCGAGGAGGAGACCGAAGCTGGGGGAAGGATTCCTTCCTTTCCCCAAACAGCATGGCGCCCGAGCCACCCGCCCGCAGGCGGGCAATGGCGAGGAGAAGCGCCAAACCTAGACATCTAGGCGCGAGTAGCCCTAGCGGAAATGTCCGAGGCGAATGCCGAGGATGGACTCCTTTAGATCAAGGACGAAAAATAGTAGAATGGTAGAGGCACAATATCGAATTTGTATTTTCTGTTTTCTGTCCGCCCCCAATTTTTCAAAAACAAAAAGAGGAGCAAATGGAAAATTCCTCCCCAAACCCCTCCTTTTCCATTTGCGACATCCGAATTCAAAAACAGATGAGCCGAAGTTTTGGCAAATCCTTTCCCCAAAAAATTGTTTTGCCAAAACTTCGTCCGCATTGAAGCCCCGCCACACTGCCCGAATACTTGGAGGGCAGAACCCCAAAAAGAAAAATGTCCTTTCCATTTTAGAAAAAATCCACCCCCGCGAAAATCAAAAGAGCAAGGAACATTTTTTCTTTTTGGGGTTGCCGAGTGAAGCGAGGCGGTGGCGGGGCTTTCGTCGAGCGTACGGCTTAATTTCAAGCCACCACGCGCTCCGCGCGTGCCACATCATTTATTTTGGAAATAGGTGCGAGTTTGGTACAATAGAGACACCAGATGATACTTTCCCGATTTTTGGGAGAGGTTGCCTCGCCCCTCGACTCCGCTCGGGGCTCGGCTTGGCGGCTTTGCGCAAGGCGCAAAGCCGCATAATCCCACGGCGCAGAAAACGAAAAGGAAGCGGATGGGGAATATCTAAAATCAATAATTTAAGAAATTATGCTCAAACCAAAATATTTTCTCTACGCTCGCAAGAGCACCGAAGATGACGACCACCAAATTATGTCTATTGAGGCGCAGCTTTTTGAATTGCGGGAATACGCGCGTAGAGAAAATCTTGAGATTATCCAAGAATTTCAAGAGGCGAAAAGCGCAAAGAAACCCGGACGAGAACGATATGCCGAAATGATAGACGAGATAGAAAAGAGCGAGGGCGTGGGAATACTCGCATGGCACCCGGATCGCCTCGCTCGCAACAGCGTGGACGGCGGACGCATTATCTATCTCGTAGATACTGGCAAAATCGTTTCTTTGCGCTTTCCGCAATTTTGGTTTGAGCCAACTCCGCAAGGGAAGTTTATGTTGCAAGTGGCGTTCGGACAAAGCAAATATTTTTCCGACAACTTGATTGAAAATGTAAAGCGAGGTATCCGCCAAAAACTCCGCCGTGGCGAATGGCTAACGCTCGCGCCCTTTGGCTATGTGAACAATCCAAAAACACGGCAGATTGAACCGCACCCCGCAAAATCTAAAATTGTCGCGCGAGCGTTTGAGGAATTCGCCAAAGGGACGCACACGCTTAAAAGTATGGCGGAACTTGGCGTTGAAACGAAAAGCGAAACCTCGCAAATCCAAACAGAGGCACAATTTCCCTTTTACCGGACTACTCACTTGTGGCGAGTGTGGCTCGGCAATCACCGCGCAATGGGCAAAAGGGCATGGCGGGTTATATCGCTACTATCGTTGCACCAAGAAAAAGGGAAACTGCGCTCAAAGATATTTACGCGAGGATTTGCTCGTTTCGCAATTAAAGGCACGGCTTCAAAGTGTTGCGCTTTGCGATGAGTGGACAAAGAAAATGTTGGCAAAAGTTACAGAGTGGGAAAAGGAAAAAGTCCACTCATCGCAAACATTCGTCCAAAATCTGGAAACCAAAAGAACGGCTACGCAAGAGAAACTGGACAAACTTATTTCGGCGTATATTGACGGCGACATACCCAAAGAAAACTACTTGCAAAAGAAAGAGGAATTATTGAAGCAAAAAGTTTCTCTTGCGTCTCAAAAATCCGATTTTGGACGAACGGGAAAGAATTGGATTGAACCCTTGCGGAGTTGGATTTTAGATATACAGAAAGCCAAAAAATTGTCGCAAGGCGACAATTTTGAGGACATTAAGACATTTGTCCAAAAAGTTGGAACGAACCATCAACTTTTGGACAAATCCGCTTCCTTTTCGTTTTCTGCGCCGTGGGATTATGTGGCTTTGCGCCTTGCGCAAAGCCACCAAGCCGAGCCGCAAAGCGGCGAGGCAACCTCCCCCAAAAATCGGGAAAGTATTATCTGGTGCAGTATTCTAAAGATAGTCCGAACGCATTTCGCCGCCTGTGGCGGCGAGGAAGTCCCCCCGCGAAAATTCGGAAAGGCGGCGGAGCCGCACCGCTGACAATTTCAAGTTTTTCTTTGGCGGCAAATTCAGAATCCTAAAATGAACTATAAGGCCTTGAAAGTATCCAAAATCTTCCTAAATAACTCAATCGGAGATGGGTCTAGTTTTGGATACTCATTTTTTAATTCAGCTGGAGCTACTTGTTCCGAAGTCCAAAAGCGATATATAACACCATTTTTCAAAATCGTACGATGTATTTCGTTTAAGAAGCCTCGGGGTTCGTCAATTCGTAATCCCTTATACTGGACTATAAATTCAACTCCCGTACCGCCGCTGACTGAAATAGATTTTGATTCTGTTATTTTACCGCACGAATCAGTCTCACCACACATGGATTTAGTAATTGCCTGCTCCGCCTCTAAAAGTTTGCCGCTTGAATATAGCGACTTAGTTGTTGCATTGCCTTCGTATTGGTCAAGGTTAATGGCGGAAAAATTTAAGTAATATGGACTATTATCAGCCAAAATCAATTGGCCAGGCCCGCGAGGATTTTTGTGCCATTGAGGCGGAATTGAAAGCTGAAATTTCTGATCTTTATAAACTTGCCAATTTGCAACTTCATTGGAGGTCTGTGTCGGAGTTGGCGTATTCGAGTTTTGCGTTTGTTGTGCTGTCGGGTTTTTATTTTCAGATTTGTTATTCAAAACAAAATATCCTGCTACCGCTAGTACAGCAACAACAACTACAATTATCAAAATATTTGCAAAACCTTTTTGGTTCATCTTCATATGTTTATTGGTTAATAATTATTCTTCGACTTATGATTAAAAAATTTTCTTCCCCCAAAATTAAAATATGGTTCGAGCCGATGTTTTTCTCCGGATTCTTTTGCGGTTTTGAGCGGTGCGGCTCCGCCGCCTTTCCGAATTTTCGCGGGGGGATTTCCTCGCCGCCACAGGCGGCGAAATGCGTTCGGACTATCTTTAGAATACTGCACCACGTAGGAAATTGCAAGCAAGTGAGGTTCGCCTCGCTTCGCTCGGCGACT
>Ga0209542_10019781_pt1 | contig 10745 bp, 7 predicted proteins | sample RifCSPhighO2_01_FD_184028 | JGI IMG/M metagenome (GOLD analysis project Ga0209542, IMG submission 184028) | Soil microbial communities from Rifle, Colorado - Rifle CSP2_plank highO2_0.1 (SPAdes) (version 2) | ecosystem: Environmental > Terrestrial > Deep subsurface > Rock core/Sediment ...
CTTCTGCGCAAGCTCCGTGTCCGATATCTGAGGAGGGTCTATCTTGATGTTGAATGGTCTTGTCGTCTGGTTATTAATAAGCAATTTAACATAGCAGTTGAAATTATCAATATTCATAAGGTCCTGGGGAGTGAAAACCGGTTCAAATTGGTTCTTCAGCGACTCGGCATCGTCCGCGCCGACCCTGAACACGCCCAACGAGCCGACATTGCCGAACACGGCATCCTTGATCTTATCCACCAGCTGTTTGATGAACTGGTTGGCGATTATCAGGTTGAGGCGGTACTTGCGCGCTTCGGCGAGAATGGTGGCTATACTGTCGGTGGTAAAATTCTGGAACTCGTCTATATACAGATAAAAATCGCTCCTTTGCTCCTCCGGCACGTCAACGCGCGACAAAGCGGCTATCAACAACTTGCCTACTATCAACATACCGAGAAGATTGGCGTTGATGTCGCCTATCCTGCCCTTGGAAAGATTTACCAGCAGTATTTTCTTCTGGTCTATGACCTCCCTGAAATCAAATGAACTTTCTTTCTGAGAAAGTATCGGGCGCAAATATTCGTTGGCGATGAACCCGTTAATTTTTGAAGTGATATACGGGGCCATATTGGCCAGAGCCGCTTCGCCGCCGGCCTTCTCCGCTTCAAGCTCCCAGAAATTTTTGACTATGGGGTTGGTCTCCCGGGACAGTTTGTCCTGCCTGTATTTTTCATCAGTGAGCACCCGGGGTATATTCACCAGCGTCGGTTTCTCGTTCTGGTAGTCATCGAGCAGGAGGAGTACGGCATTCCTGAAGTACTGGTCGAACATCGGCCCCATCGTCTCGGCTAGGAATAACTTCTGGAATATGCTCAGAAGCTCGTTGACAATGAATGTCTTTTGTTCGGGATATCTTGCGTCATACTCGAGCATATTTATGCCCAGCGGCCTGCCTATGTCTGCCGGATCAAAAACAATGACATCCTGCATCCTTTCGGGCGGTATCGTCCCGAGTATCTGCTCTATGGCCGTACCGTGAGGGTCAATGAATGCGGCGCCCTCGCCGTTCAATATGTCCTGATATATCATATTCTCCATCATAGTTGACTTACCGGTGCCGGTCTGGCCGAGAACGTAGAAATGCCTCCTCCTGTCATTTCTGGTCATCCTTATCAAACTGGTCACTCCGCGAAATATGTTTCTTCCAAGGACGACGCCTTCGCGAGGCAGATTGGTCGGCGGTTCAGACGCTTTTGCTTTAAGGAATTTGATCCTCGGCGCAAGAGTGAACGCCAATGGGAAATGATATAAGCTGGTCACCTCTTCCGATGACAGAAGCGTCGAGTGCGATTCGTCGAAAAGCCGGAAAGAGAAGTTGAATAGCAGTTTGTCCAGCGCCCTGGATGTTACGTTGACTACTTTCAAACTATTCATTTCCTGGGCGGTAAATTGAACCAAAGAGCCCTCTATGTCGGCGAGAAGCTGTTTAGCCTTCATCTCGCTGCCGGCTGAAACGACTATCCTTATATTCGTGTCAAAAACAGGTTTGGTGGCCTTGGACTGGATACCCCCTATTACCTCTTCTTCGAAGGGCGTGACAACCCGCGACTGAAGTTCAGATTCGGGTATTTTTATCTTCGGGTTCCTGGCAAATGATAATGCTTTCTCGAAAGACAGGCCTCCCTGCATATTTCTTGCCACTTTCTGGGCAAGAGAGCGGACCTCGTTTTTGTGAGACGGCTTCATTAGTATCTGGATGGCTGCGCCCTCGCCTTCTTTATCCAGCTTGGATAAAGAGGTGGCTATCTCGCTCAAAGGATCGGCTTGCAAATTCTGATATGTCTTGAAGGGCAGCATCGGATTCGTATAGAGCTTCACATATGCGCCGATGGAAACGCCGTCCGGATTGAAAATATTATAGTCCTTTACCTTTTCAACCTCGGCATTCGGGAAAAATCCGTGAACCTGTTTCTCGAATATCTGCTCATATGCCGTCGGAACGGCGATGTAGAAAAATATCTCCTCGCCGACATGATGGACGGCCATTTCAAGGGAGATGTACGGCTCGCCGTATATGAACTTGTTCCAGCCCTTGGAGTGAATGTTCGAGAACGAGGAATAAAGTTGTTCCATCACGGATATCAGATCTTTCTCCGTCCTCTGGGCGCCGTATTCTTCCGGCGCTTCACGAGGAAGAGTTATCAAAAAAAGCGACATATTGAGCGCCCTTGCTATGTGGCCTTTAGTTCTAAGCGAACCGGATAGCACTAAAGCAGCGATAAAGATAATGCCGACAACGATGAGAGAGATAATTAAAAGCCAAATATCAAATGTCATTTGGGTTTTTACTTAACCGGTTCTAACTTCTTCCTTTCCAAAAGCAAAGCATAAAGCTGGTCTACCAAAACATCGTGAAACGCGTCTATCAGCGCCGGGTTGTTGGATCTTGATACTTCCTTTATACCCTCTTCCAAGCTTTTATTGAAAACCACATTGACCAGTTCTTGCACCTTTTCTTTCAGCTCTTGTTCCGTGTAGCTGGGAATCTCATCTTCATCTTGGGGTTTGGCCCCGCCTTGGCGGGGGCGGTATTGAGGAGCCTGCTGTTGAATTCTTTCTCCTACAACACTGTGGAGAACTTCCTTTTCCGACGGCTCTGAATCTTTTGTTTCAACCTGGTCCAAAGCTGCGCGCTTTTCGGCAAGCTGTTTCTCAAGTTGGGTTATTTCTTGTTCTAAAGATGGTCCTGTTTCGGGCATAGATTAAGTATATCACGAACAAATTTTTAATTCTCCACACTTTTTTGTAATTTAAAAACCGCCGCCGGGGACGGGAACCAAGATTTCTGGTTCCGTCCCTCGGGGCGGTCGCGCGCGCAGGCCGTCCGGACTTGCCGCGACGGGCGCGGGCGCTAGCTGCGCTCGGGTCCGCAGGGCGGAATGTTGACCGCTCTCTCGATCGGCCGGCGCGGATTGATGAGAAGAACCTCACCTGACCACGCGGTGCCGAAGCTGTGGCCCTCGCGGTTCTTGGCCGGTACGGCTTCGATGATCAGCCGGACGTAGCCCTTGGGCAGCGTTCGGTCGTTCGTGACGACCCGCATTGTCCGCCGTCCCATGTTGTCGTGGCGGTCAACGAACTGCGCCCGCCGCGACCTGTCGGCTCCACCGAAGTGGAAGTCGTAGGACCGCGAACCATCCGGCTGGTAGCACGAGTGGAAGTCGTGGTACGCGACGGTCTCGTTGACGGCGATGTCCGTCACGCTTGTCGGAGGCGGTACCGGCTTGTCGAAGAAGCCGATAACGAATGCCGTCGCCAGAGCGATGATGGCACCAGCCACGAGGGTAACGATCGCGTAAAATGGTCTGCTCATCTCTGCCTTCCTTTCGGCGCCTTCTTGGCGCCTTTGTGAATTGTGGGGTACTGTCTCAACTGTGTACTTTAACTATACCATATTTGGTATGCTTTTGTCAAATGTAAAAACCGGCCTTTTGAGCCGGTTTTTACTTCAATTTCTCTGCCCAGACATCAACTAGGGTGTTTGCGGCTTTCTTCTGTTCTTCCGCCAGTTTATCCCAGCCAGCATTCTTGTCTTTGAGGAATACCTTTATTTCAAAGGCCACATTCTCCAACTCTTCCTGCTCCATTTCCAAAGCATCCTTCAATTGGAATAGGAGATTTTCCGGGATCTTCTCCATATTATTCAAAAGCAATTGCTTCAACTCATCATCCATCGGAGAATCGGCAAGCAATTCCCCTATTCGGTCTGCCAATTGTTGTTGTGCCTCGTTCATATTTATAAAGATTAATATCCGAGAAAGGCCATAACTTCTGTGGGTATCTTCAGCGGCAGGCCCTGCGGCAGCGCTCTTGAGCTGCGAAGCCCTTCGGTTAAACTGTTTGTCCACTCCGACTCAAACATCCCATTCGTCTCAAGAACTTTTTGAGCTAAAGATTTAAGCTCTGCGGGATCTAAATTAAGATGTTTGGGGCCGTTCTGGGCCATTTGATCCAACGTATGCCAGACGTTTTCATTCATACCTTGCATAACAAAGTCTTTGGCGGCTTCGGCTCCTTCAGCGGCTTTGGCCATTTTTGCGGCTGCCCACCAGTCGGCCGCTTTCACGGTCAGGAATTTAACGCCGGCAAACCCAAGAGCCGCTTCGGCCGTTCCCCATATGTAGCGCCTCCACCAGTTCTCATCCAGGTTGCGGCGCATCACTTCGGCCAAGTCCACCGTGTATTGTTTCAGAAACCCGTCTCTTGATTTGTTCAGCTGTGCGCGAAGGTCTTCCTGAAACGCTTTTTTGTTCTCTTCGGTCAAAACATCCTGGCCGGCTTCGCCTCGGTATTTTTGAAGTTTATCTAAGAGCTCACTGCTGGCTGTGGTAATAATATATTCTATTTCCTCATCATTCTCTTTTCTCTTTTCTTCTGAGATCTCGCTCGCGACAGGGTAGAATTCGGGGGCAGATATATCAAGCCCTTTTGAATTTAACTCGTCAACTATCTCCCACGCCTCTTTCTCCGCCGCTTCCGGAGTCATATCTCTTTCTTCCTGGATAAGAGTTGCGAGGGCTTTTGCCTCGTTGGCTACCTCTCTTGTCTTGCTTCTGAATCTTTCCGCTTGGTGGAATTCCCAAATACCGAAATTCCAGACGCCTTTTGCACGCTCCTTGAACCAGCCCCATTTGGTTGGTTTCTTCGGCTCTGCTTCCGCAGAAACTTCCTCTGGCTTTGCAAAAGCACTTTTAACTCTTTGTACAAATCCTTTCGGCGGAGTTTGGTCGGGACTAGCTTCCGCGTCTTCGCGTTCTTCCAGCTCTTGTTTCTTGGCCTCCCAATACGCAAGTTCAAGCAACCTGCCCGTCCTCTGGGAATATTCGATCATATTATTAACCTCGTCTGCGGTAATGTCTCTTTCCGATTTCTCAAATACGGTTTGCTTCAAGCTTTCCGGCCTTTCCTCCTCTTCTTCTCCAGCGAGAGAAGACAGTTCCACTTCGACTTTCGTTAAACTGGTAAGCCCGCCTATTTTTTCTTTATCTTCGTCGGATAGCCCTTCGAGCGAGTCCAAAAACAATTTCCTTCTTTTGTTGTACTCCTTGCTAACTTTGCCGTATTTAGCGACTTCGGGGTCTTGTTTAAATTCTTCGTCACTCATTTCGTCTATCCTCTCGTTCACCTCTCTCCTCAACGAGTCCATCGCGTGGTGAGACGACAAAACATCTCTCTTCGTTCTAAGAGCTTCTGCATATACCTCCTCCCGGCTTTTCTCCGGACTAACGGGCCGTTCTGTTGGAGATATTCGTTCTGCCATAAATTAATTTTACTTCGGCCAAAAACCTTTTGCAATACCCGGAGAAACGCCCGATGTGGAAAACAAAATACGTAATTCTGGTACAATAATTAAGTGATGTCCAAGAAAAGAAATATCCCTTGGGTTTTGATATTGATAACGGCCGTTGCTATTTTTGCAAGATTATACGGTTTAGATTTAGAATTACTTTCTCCGGAGCAAAAGGCCTCGGTGATACTTTCCATTTCGGCGGGAGTGCTGTCGGTTGTCGGACTCTACCTTTTGGTCAAAGAGTTGTTTGACGAGAAACTTGCCGCGCTTTCCTCCTTTCTTCTCGCCGTATCTTTCTGGCACGTACTCGTATCCAAACTCGGCACCAAAGACGTTTTCACGTCTTTTGCTCTCATATTCGCTTTCTACTTTATATGGCACGGGCTAAGGCGTGGCCACATCTTCAATTTCTTCTTGGCCGGTCTTTTCGGCGGGGCGGGATTCTATGCCGGCAAGGGATATCTCGTCGCGCCAGTAGTTGTCTTGATGGTATTCTGGAACTACTGGGATTACGTCAGGAAGGATTTTCCCCTTTCTAAATACACGCAGACGAAAACAACCGTCCTTGGAGGGTTTTCGCTGTTGGCCATAACGGTCATAATCGTGATCCTGCCCGTCGTATTCTTTATCTGGCAAAACCCCAGTTTCATACTTTCCACCGATAACTCGATATTCTCAAGCAACGACCCGCTCGCTCAATTTTACAGTAACATCAGGTGGGTCGCGGACAAACTTATTTTCGTAGAATTCGGCGGCGCAAATCTGGTCTCATGGCCCATCACCGTGTTCTTTGCCATAGGCCTGATAAAAGAACTCATCCACTGGATGAAAAGAAAGCACGGCCATCTCTCGGTAGTCCATACGTTTATTTTCTCCTGGCTGTTTATAATGCCAGTGCCGGTATTATTATCCGCCGGCGAGCCGTCGGTTCTGGGCCTAAGCATAATACTGCCGCCTATAATAATATTGTCGGCAAAAGGCCTCTGGTGGGTTATAGAAAAATTGAACAAATGGGAGCATCTTGTATATCCGCGTCCGCACAAACATTGGTCGGATCTTGATGCCGGACCGTTCCTGGCAATGCTTGCCTTGCTTCTCTCAATAGCGATCTTAGAAATTTCAAGATGAAGACCTTTTGCATAATAATTTTCGTCACGAAGATTTCAAATTTTGAGATAGAAGTTATTGAAATTTTTAAGGAATAGTTGATACTATTTCGAGAAAATTTCAATAATCTTATAGCCAAAATTTGAAATTTGCAGTAGAAAAATTATTATGCAAAAGGTCTTTAGTATGACTTATAAAAATTTATCGGCATTGATCGTTCTCGTTGCGATCGTTCTAGCCATTACGAGCTTGTGGGATGATTCTTTCATCGTTGATGAGATACCTCACGTCGGAGCAGGATATTCCTATGTCACAAAAGGTGATTTTCGCCTCAATCCCGAGCATCCGCCACTGGCCAAAGACGTGGCTGGATTGGCGCTATCTTTATTGCCGATAAATCAGTCGGCTTTTTCCACCCGATATTGGACCACCGACATAAACGGACAATGGAATTTCGGAAGGGCGCTTATTTACGATCCGGCAAATAATGTCGACCTTATCACCAGAACGGCCAAGGCGACGATGCTCATATTTTTCATATTATCGGCAGTACTGATATACCGATGGGCCGATGAGCGATACGGCAATAAAGCGGCTTTCCTTGCAACTTTGTTGTTCTCCTTCTCGCCCACAGTTCTGGCTCATTCGCGTTTTGTCACCACCGATATGCCGGCGCTGTTCGGCGTACTGCTGGGAACATATTTTTTCATTAAATTTTTAGAAAAACCCGACCGGGGAAGGTTTTGGTTTGCGGCAATGGCATTCGGCGTTGCCCAGCTGACCAAGTTCTCAGTCGTACTACTTGCCCCCTTGTTCGTTTTGATGGTTATTGCCTGGTGTCTGGCTAACTCATTCTCTTTTAAAAGATCTGCTGTTCTGTTCATTCGCTCGCTGGTATTGATGGCTGTGGGAATAATTATCGTCGTCTGGCCGGTTTATGCCCTCCACACAATGAACTACCCTCCGGAAAGACAAAAGCAGGACATAGCTTCGAACCTGGCAACATACGGCAATCGGTTGTTTGCCGACCCCGTCGTTTGGGCATCGGACAAACCCGTTATAAGGCCGCTCGCCTACTACGCAGCCGGAATACTGATGGTGAACCAGAGGAGCGAAGGCGGCAATACCACATTCTTCCTCGGCGAAGTGAGGAATTATGCCTGGAAGCATTATTTCCCCGTCGTGTACGCAATAAAAGAACCCCTGGCGTTCTGGGGATTGGTGATAACCGTACTTTTGGCCTTAAGTGTAAAGGTCAAAAAATTCGGCTTGACCCTCAAAAAAATAAAGAGCTGGGTTCGCGAATATTTCGTCGAATTCTCAATGTTGTTGTGGCTCGCGATGTATTGGTACTTGAGCATCAATGCTAATTTAAATATCGGGGTAAGGCACTTACTCCCAACTTATGGATTTGTATTTATATTGCTGGCGGGACAAATTAGTCAAATTTTGACAAAATTAAAAACTAAAATTGAAAAAGTTAAAACGACAACTAAAAAGTTTAAACCGGTTTTTAGTTTTTCCTTGTCGTTTTTCATTTTTACTTTTTACTTTTTACTTGGTTGGTACGTTTATGAGAACGTCTCCGTTTACCCGTACTATCTGACCTATTTCAACCAAGTTGCCGGCGGGCCGTCCGGCGGCCACCGATACGCCGTTGATTCCAACTTGGATTGGGGACAGGACTTGAAACGGCTAACTATGTGGGTCGAGGATAACGACATCGACAAGATCCACCTTGATTATTTCGGCTGGGCTGATCAGAAATATTATCTGAAAGATAAGCTCGTTTGGATAAATGCGGGAACGTACAAGGACAAGCGCGACTTCTTGGCGGAGAATCCCGATGGCGGCTATCTGGCCGTATCGGCTTCATTCTATATGGGTTCTCGCGAGGATCCGGTTAATAACTACATCTGGCTGGACGCATATCGCCCAATAGCAACAATCGGGAATTCTATATTTGTGTGGGAAATAAGACCATAGGCAACCCTGCCCCGTAGCTCGCCGTAGGCGATGGTTCGGGGTCTATCTGGATTTGGGAGATTAGACCATAACCGCTCCCTGCTATAGCCGCTCACCCTCCCTGTTTTTCAACACGCATTCCTCACCTTCTAAGAATTGCTCAAGGTAGCGCAGGTCGTTATCTGCCAAAATCACAGGTAACCCTCACTTGCCTCCTCACTTTGTTCGGCGTTCGACCTATGATTTTGGATAAGATCTGCGCCACTTTCGCAATTCTTCTCGGCTCGTCAAGTGTTTCAAAACAGGAAAGGACTCGCGGCTTGGTAGCTATGCTTTGCTGATGAAGTTGAGAAAGAATCAAACCTCTGTCCTCACGAGCGACCTCCCTTTCCGTTCGCAATCACTCTGACGAATAGACAGCAGTAAATGGCGAGGCGACGAATATTTTTCTGGGAAACCGAGCCGGAGATGTCAGGAACGGACCCTACGGGAAGCCGCATGGCCTGACAGAGGTGACTCCGGGCGGTCAGAAATAATTTTAGGAGCGAGCCATATTACTTGCTCTATGAGGAGGTCGTGATGAGAAGCGGGAAGGGGGAAGCGAGGGATGGGAGCAGTGAAAATTAAATAGCTCAGCGGGTTGCGCTGAGCTTGATGGGGTCGGCAGGACGTCGTGGTACAAGCCACCCGCCTGTGATGCGCGGGCTTGGCCTACGGCCTGGCTTAGTGACGCTACGGGGATCTCACCCGCATTCTTTTTGCGACGATCGGGACGAACCACGACCGTCCTGCCGATGGGGTGCGGGAGCGAGCCGATGTCCACTTAGCGCCGGGTTACTCCCGGACGACTTACTTGCGAACATCGGACTCCTCCCGCATCTTGGTTGCCGAAACCGCCAGGCGGTCTGGGATTTTTAGGCCCCAGCGTCTTAATAGACGCGACGCGGGATTGCTCCCGGTTTTTCCGCTTCGCGCGGTTTCGGCAATACGTCGGTCACGCCATTCGGTCCCCGTTCGAGCGAGGGGGTTACTGTGTCGAAGCCCCTGGACCTATTGACCACAAACACAGGCGTATGGTTGGCGTGACCTTCTCGGTGACCGCAGCGTAGATTCTCGGGTCGGTACCCATCTCCACGACAGCCCCGCTGTCGTCTCGGCTCACGGGCGCGAGTCCACGCTGCAGTCATCTTTTTGGGCCCTATTCATTATGGGTTAGTCCCCCGAAGGGGCGCCTTTTTGGCGTTTTTTTATAGTAGTGGGCCCGAGAGAAACCAATAAAACTTTAAGATATCTAGAATTACCTTCGATCCTTCAGACCTGTTAATATCTAACTTGAATGTCTGGACTGCAACGTCTTACTGGTTTGTCTCGAGCTCACAATTGTAAGCCCAAGTTTGTATAAAAGGTACTTAAGAATTGTATTATACGCTTATGCTTATAATTGTCAACCCTTTTCAATAAATTCCGTACCGGTTGAAATTCATTGAAAAAAGTGGGATGTGCCCCGCGCCGTCGTTGTAGACGCTCTTCGGGGCTTTGGTTTAGGCCATCATCCCTTGGCCTTTGCCGACGCAGTGGGGTATTTATGCTCGCGGGGTTCCCACTCCCGCTAGTTTTAGCTACTCAAGCCCACTACTCCTTTCTTGGCTCAGGTGGTTGTGCGTTCGTGCGGTGGGGTCGCGGAGCCGCCGCGACTTCGGTCGTCAGTAGGTGCGCCTCGTTAGAGGCGGGCCTCTGACGAAACGGTTGGTCGAGGGACTACCGGGGACGAGCATTCCTGTCCCAGTTACCCTTGCAGAACGGCGTCGGCGCGTCGGCCGGCACCTCGTCCAGCGACGTGTACCGCCGAAGCGGATCGCCACCGGAGATACGCTCATCGTCCTCCAGCGCTTCCGGCGCGAACTCCTGGAAAGCCGACATCGTGAGCCCCGAGATGTGCCCGTCGCCGTTTGTCGTCAGTCCTCTTGCCACGAGTGCCTCCTTAGAAAGGGTTAATAGTGAAGAACTCTTACTTTATCATTATAACACACCCACATTTTTATTGCAAGACCCCACAAATTTAGCATTTTAAGCCATTTTTAGGCCTATTTGTAGTAGATCCTGCCATTTATCCGCAGATCGATATATTGAGGATGAAATCCGCCAACTGGCGGATCATCTCGCTTGTCCGTAAGGAATATTTCCAGAACTTCAAGCTGCCTCTTTATGTCGGAATCCGTACTGAACAGCAATTCATAACCATTGGAGGTAAGAGCGTTGAAGTCGCCGATGAATTTATCCGGAATCGTGAATTTGTTTATAAAGATGTTAATTTCTTTCAGCCGCTCCGATATCAGCATTA
>Ga0209542_10019782_pt1 | contig 10745 bp, 10 predicted proteins | sample RifCSPhighO2_01_FD_184028 | JGI IMG/M metagenome (GOLD analysis project Ga0209542, IMG submission 184028) | Soil microbial communities from Rifle, Colorado - Rifle CSP2_plank highO2_0.1 (SPAdes) (version 2) | ecosystem: Environmental > Terrestrial > Deep subsurface > Rock core/Sediment ...
GGCCGAAGCCCTTCTTCCCGCACGCGGCATCGCTCGATCACACTTTCGTGCATTGTCGAATATTCTCGTCTGCTGCCACCCGTAGGTGTATGGACCGTTCTCAGTTCCATCGTTGAGGGCCGTGCTCTCACACCCCCTACCCGTCATAGCCTTGGTGGGCCATTACCCCGCCAACAAGCTGATAGGACCTAGGCCGCTTCCGAAGCGAATTGCTTCTTTACCCGTAAAGGACCATCGGGAATTAGTCCCGCTTTCGCGGGGTTATGCCCAACTTCGGAGTACGTACCAAGGTGTTACTAACTCGTTCGCCACTATGCAAAGTATTGCTACCTTGCACCGTTCGACTTGCATGACTTATCCGTGCCGCCAGCGTTCATCCTGAGCCAGAATCAAACTCTCTTAAAAATAGATTCTAAATTAAAAAAATAATTTAGGTCTAAGAATTCACTGGTTAAACTGTACAAAATTGGGAAAGGACTTTGGTTCTAATTAATAGCAGAACCACGATTATCCAGCAAGCCGGACAATCGTGGTTATACAATGTATTAAGTTGTAATTAACTTATTCTATAACTTCATCCATGTTGTGTTCATTATATTCCTGATCAAATTTAATGTCAAATCAAGATTATCGCTCACACAACCTCCGCCGGTTGCTTAGGTAAATAGATGATGATTGGCAAGAGAGTGTCAAACTAACCTGAAACAAAATGGAACAATAACAACATCTAATCTCCTTGGACTAGAATTTAAAAATATTTCAAAAACCTGGGCAGAACCCGAAAGTATGTCGGCGGAGCAAACCAGATTCGATAAATATCCTCCACTTTTTCTTGAATATTAGTTTCATCAATAAATTTTTTCTGCTCTTTGGTCAATGTTTTATTGGTCCGAAATGGCTGAAGATTGTTTTTAAGTAAATATATACTGCTCATAAGATCATTAAGAAAATTTTGCTGATCCGTCCAAACGCATTCAACAGCTCCAAAATAACGATCGGCTGGAAAAAGCAATAATTCATCAAAAAGATTTCCAAAATTATAAAAGGCATTTAGAGAATATGGTCCAGTAGGTTTTTTCAACAAATGAGAAGTCTGGTTTTTAGATTTTGAAATTATTTCATCCAATGGAAGTAGTTTCTTATCGAACTGCTGAAAAACCTTCCAAACACTATTAAATATTCCGTCGATTGAAATATAATCATCGGGCTGTGAACCTTGATTCAAGATAGTACCTTCTAGAAAGGCTCGAAACATGGCACTCATTTCTATCAATCTGTGGCGTGAGAGATCTAATTCACAATTTAATAGAATCGTAATACATGCATCAGACCAAAAAACATGCCAAAAACGACTCTCGGTATCCGATGGTAATTTTTCGCTCTTAGACTCTTCAATATCACGTTCTGTCTCTTCCAGCATATTTACAAAAAATTTAAATCCAGGGTCATAATTTGGAGGCGGCAATAAGTGAAAATTCTCTCGTCCATCAATTTTTGTAGGCAGAAAACTTCTACCAAAATCAAAAATACCGTACTTTTTACTAATTTCTTCTTTACCATATAGCGACGGAATAATTTTAAAATTATCTTGCTCGTCTTTAACTAGTTGTACGCTAAAATAGGTCTCACCGCTGATTAGTCCTTTGTGTCGTTTGGCAAGCTCCATACGCGGAGTCTCGCCACGGAACCACCGTGATGAATTATTCCAGCCCCATGTCGTTTGATACCAACGACGGAAAATCCGCCCCGTGATTCCAATACTACCAAGAAGAAAATAACTTTTTGAGCTAAGTGCCACATCTAGATCGCTATCATCTTTTTCCATAAATTTTTCAGTACGCATAAACAAGATATCTTCAAACATCTCAACCATCTCATATATATCTCTGGGTGAATCTTTGTTCATAAATATTCATTAAAACAAAACATACATATCTAAACAATACCCTCTCCGACAGAGATATTCAGTTCATTTGCTGCGCTTCCACCTTGAACTACAACTTCTAGAAAACGTCTTTCACCAAGTCCTGAACTTCCCGTGATTATTGCGATTGTTTTGTTTGGAACATTTTTTAGTCTTGAGAAGTAAGGTATCGTATCAAATCTTTTTGAAATATAACTTTTCTTTTTTATTTCTTCCGACAGAAGAGTTGTTTTACAATTACCAAAATTATCAATCCACCAAATTGTTGGAGGCATGTCTGGTATGTCTTTGATATTAAATTGAGTACCTTGTAATTTTTTACCCTGAACCAGAAAAGCCGCTATGCGAGGAAGGAATTCATAGCTCCTAAATTGCGTCTTCATAATTGAATCCTTCGACTCTTTTGGTAATATACCACTAGCAACAAGTTGGTCTAATGTCTTTGGCACATCAAGAACATTAATAAGCTCAGTAAGTTTTAGTTTTTTAATAAGCGAAAGAGTAAAACCATCAACGCTTGATAGTATGATAATTTTCTTGTACCAAAAATAGCCAAATGGCGTTCCATTTTTCCACTTTTTTGCTTTTCCATTTCTGGGAGCCACATTAACAAAGACAACTCCTGGATTTCCTTCAAGAGCATCGAGAGTGTCGACAAGATTTCCAGCGGCTTCAAGATCGTTAGCAACCCCGATAAAAGAGGCTGAACCGCCAAGAAGTGATGTGGCTCTTGTTATTTGTCTGCCAGCCGCATTTGCGTCTCGGCAATCATTTATAATTGTGATATTCATATTTTTTGATTAAATGAAAACGGCTCTATTTTGAAGGCCGTTTTTCTAGTAATTTATTTTTTAGTAATTTCAGGAATGAGAAAAAGTGCCTTCATTTTTGAGGGTCATCATCGCCATCATCATTGTTGTCGCTCTCACTTGTAAATCCACATAGAAACCCTAGCAAAAAACTAATAGTTCGTCAACTCATGCAATAATCAAATTACTTAGAATTTTTCATCCGCCACTCACCTATCTTTTTATGATTTCCGGAAAGCAAAACCGGAGGCACTCGAAGCTTCTTCGTCCTGAGCTTGCCGAAGGATTTCTCCTTAAAAACAAATACTTCCGGACGGGTATAGTGTGGATGCTCTTTGATTGTCTTTTTGGTGAAACTTTCGTTCTTTACGGATTCTTCTTTGGCAACCACTCCCGGAATCAACCTAGAGATAGCTTCAATAATTACCATCGTCGGAACTTCGCCGCCAAACAAAACATAATTTCCGATTGAAATTTCTTCATCAGCGACATATTTGGCGACCCTCTCATCAACCCCTTCATAACGACCACAGATAAAAATTATTTGGTCATATTTTGTAAGTTGTTGAGCTTTTTTCTGGTCAAAAGTTTTGCCTTTGGCAGACAAAAGAATTACTCTAGTTTTTTGTTTAGGGTTTAGAGTTTTGGATTTAGAGTTTGGTGGTTTTAAAGATTGAACCGCCTTAAAAATTGGCTCAATCTTTAAAACCATACCAGCTCCCCCGCCATATGGCCGACCATCCACGGTCTTATGATTATCTGTCGTCCATTTTCTTAAATTATGTAAATTTATTTTTATCAGCTTCTTCTTTTGCGCCCGCGCCAATAAACTTTCATTTAAAAAGTTGGTAAAAAGGTTGGGGAAGATGGTTATGATATCAAATTTCATTAAAAAACCCCGACAAGCGGGGTGGCTAGAAATTTACTCCATATTTCCTTCTAACATGCCATTCGCCAATAAAAATTGTCATGAGCTGGAAAGGTAAAGCTACGATAGCACATATGGCTGGTCCCTCAAAAGGATTAGAATTGCGACTAAGATCAAGAAAATGAGCTACAAAGGGTATCGCAACGAATGGGCAAGAGAGAGCGACAAAAAGATATTTATTCATTAGATGCTCCGATGGAGTAAAAACTTGTTCGGCCACCTAAATTCCTCTGATGAATAAATCTAGAAGACAATACCACAAAAACAAAGGCGGTACAAGGTGATCGTATCGTGTCGATCAGCCGATGAATGGAATTACGGCTTTTGCATCTTCGATACCATTCAAAAACGTATTCTTAAGACGTTGAGGATTAGTTGTTTTTGGCACCACTCGATATTTATGATTAGGACTGATAACTAAAATATTTTTATCTTGAAAACAATAATCCAGATCTCTTCGCAAGCAACCTTCTCTTGCCATAAAAATTCTGAATAATGAAATTGGGGTTGGATAAAGACTTGCAACCGCACCTTCCAAAAAATTCTTCAAATGATGTCTAGTTCCACGTCTTTGGGGCTCGTTGATTATAACTATAATTTTCCTGTTCGGATGTCGAGTGACAATTGATTGTATTCCAATTGGTTCTTTGATCGTTCCGTCCACGAAAAGCTCTCCCTCAAAATATGTATCTGGAAAGTAGAATGGTTTTATATTAATTGCCGCATGAAATAATTCCATCAAGCATTTATCTTGTGCCCTTACATATACAACCTCACCTGATCTAAGATTCAACAGTTTAACAAAAAGATTTATTTTATTTGTCGCTAATGTTTCGAGGTTCAAGGGCTTGATATTACTCATAATCGACAACAAATAATCAATATTTATAACGCTCCTGACTTCGGTATCCTTGAGTGGCCTCACGAATCTATTGATAAAAAGATCGTAAGTCCCTAAAAAAACGTGCAGAGGAAAAATAAAATTATCACACAAATCTTCCCAATATATACTAGAACCAAGATCGTGCTGCCCAGAAAGAAAATAGGCAGCATCCAAAGCACCGGCAGAACCCGCATAAATGGTTTCTATCATCTTACCCAGGCCCAAATCGTTGATCCCCTTAAGAACCCCCGCCCCATATACACCAGCCATGCCCCCGCCGCCTATGTAAACAATCACCTTCTCTGGCAATTAGTATCCTCCACTTTAAAGAACAATGTGAATAAAATAAATAAAAAATGACTTTTTTACAATTCAAAACAGCCCGCAAGGGCTGTTTTGATTAAGGGATTACAGATTTCCCAATTCTCCCATCACATCATCTACATTCTTCGTCTTTCCGACGGGTGCAACTCTTCCACCTTCCGGTTCCTCAATCTTGAGGTTCACTCTGGCATTGTTTCTCATTCCGACAATTCTCGCCAAAGTTCTGACGGCCTTAGCAGTTGAACCACTTCTTCCGATAAGTAACCCCATATCTTCGGGGGCTACTTTCACGGTAAGCAAGACACCGAGTTCATCAACTGTCCTATCTACCTTTACGGCATCAGGGTTGTTGACGATTTCTTTTATAATAAATTCCACAAACTCTCTATCTTTATCTTGTGCCATATTTGTCTATGAGGCGTAGCCGAATAGCTACAAATATGAGCATCCGCCGAAGCTTTCCTTGACCTTCGTAGCTTTAGCGAAGTAGGTAGCGAAAGCGGATAGCCCACCTCATTCTTAAATATTTATCTTAATTCTTCCGACCAGTCCTGCTTTCTTTCCGCGAGGACCCTTATTACTTTTCTTATTTCTTATATTACTCTAAATCACGATTTTAGTCAACACTTCAGTAGGCTCAGTGTTGATCCTGAATTTATCGAAGGATCAATCCTCAATCTCCTCAGCCTTAATCAGGTGATAAATGGGTATACCGGCATGAGTTTTTTTGTCCGAACAAGTTATAACGACATAACATCCCAAAATCTTCGCATAAGTTTTGCTAACATGCTCTAGTATTTTCTCAAGACTTGTTCCAGAACTAAAAACATCGTCAACAACTGCAACTTGATCATTTGGATTGGGAACATATCCTTCAATGACCTTCCCTAGTCCATGACCTTTGACACTATTGCGAATCATAATCAATGGTAGCTTTAATTTTAATGAAACCGCGGTTGCTAAAGGAATACCGCCAAAACCAATCGAGGCAATACAGGTCGCCGTCATACGACGACGGCCATGCGACCACTGCTCCATTGGGTTGCTGCTCCGCTCTCTGTGTTCGCGGGTTGCCTTACCACTAATTTCCGTGGCCAGGAGTGAAGACATCATTTCCAGTAACTCGGGATTACCAATTGCCCTTTTTACATCAAAATAATAATCTGATAATTCACCGCTAGTTAAAGTAAAACTACCCTTATTGACTATCCCCTCTTTTTTTAGCGCTTTGATTAGTTGCTTCATACCACGACATTTACTAATCTATCTTTGATATAAATAAATTTCTTAATTTCCTTACCAGCAAGGTATTTTTTAACTTTTTCGTTGCTTAAAACAATGTTTTTTACCTCTTCCTCGGATAATCCTTTTGTAATTTTCAGTACATCCCGTTTTGTTCCATTTATTTGAACCACCAGATCAATCAATTCGTCTGCCAATAACTCTTCGTCGTATTGAGGCCAGGCCTCAAGGTGAATGGATTTTTTGTTCTTTAATACGGTCTGCCAAAGTTCCTCAGAAATGTGAGGAGCAAAAGGAGCAAGAAGTTTCAAAAAAGTTCCATACTGTTTCTTGGTCAACCATTTATCTTCTATCGCATTGAGGAGTTTCATCAGCCCACTAGCTCCCGTGTTAAACTTCAAATTTTTAATGTCGTCCCCTATTTCTTTGGTGGCTTTGTTTAATATTCTATCAACTTCTTTATTGGCCAATTTTGGTTCCTCCGGTTCTTTAATAAAATTCCAGACCCTATTAAGAAATCTGTAAGTCCCAACAACCCCCTTGGAATCCCATGGCTGTCCATCTTCAAATGGCCCCATAAACATCTCGTACAATCTTACTGTATCAGCTCCATATTCTTCCACGACCTCGTCAGGATTTATAACATTACCCCTTGACTTAGACATTTTTTGTCCGTCTGTTCCTTGAATTAATCCTAAGTGTCTAAGTTTTAAAAATGGTTCCTTAAAATTTAAATATCCTTGATCAAATAAAAACTTTACAATAAATCTGGCATAGAGAAGGTGTAGAATAACATGTTCTGATCCAATAATATAAAGATTTACTGGCATCCAGTGTTTTAACTTATCTTCAGAAGCAAAAATTTTGTTATTTTTGGAATCGGTGTAGCGAAGATAGTACCAGGAAGAATCAACGAACGTATCCATGGTATCAGTTTCCCTCTCTGCTTTCTGTCCACATTTCGAACATTTAACAACCAGCCATTCTTTGGCTCTTGCTAGTGGGGATCGGCCATCTTCGGCTGGTTTATATTCATCAAGATTTGGAAGTTCTACCGGCAAATCTTTTTCTGAAACAGGCTGATAACCTTGTCCTGAGGCATCTCGAAGGGCGCACTTTTCACAATGAATCATCGGAATTGGCACTCCCCAATATCTCTGACGAGATATTACCCAATCATGTAATTTGTAATTTTTTTTGAATTCAGCAAGTTTTTTATCTTTTAATTTTTCTACGATTTTCTTTCGGGCTTCAGCCGATTTCATACCATTAAATTCTCCTGAATCAACCAATTCCCCATCTTCTTCATATGATTTATCCTCAATACTTGATACGATTACTGGCTTTATCGGCAAGTCAAATTTTTTAGCAAAATCCCAATCCCTTTCATCGTGAGCTGGAACAGCCATTACCGCCCCTGTCCCATACCAACCGACGACGTAGTCCGCCACCCAAACAGGAATCTTCTCGTTGTTAATAGGGTTCATTACATATCCACCAGTATCCACCCCTGTTTTAGATTTATCAGTATGCAACCTTTCCATCTCGGTTTTCTTCCTTACTTCTTCCAAATATTTATTTACGGCATTCAAGTTCTCATCTTTAGTTAGCTTCATCACCATCGGATGTTCTGGAGCAAGTACCAGATATGTCGCGCCAAACAATGTATCTGCCCGAGTTGTAAAAACTGGAATTAGTAATTTGGAATTAGGAATTAGAAATTGTATTATCGCTCCTTCGGAACGACCTATCCAATTTCTCTGGGCAACTTTAGTTGTTTCTGGATAATCAACTATATCCAAGTCATCAATTAACCTGTCGGCATAGTCAGTTATTTTAAACATCCACTGATAAAGCTCTTTTTGTTCAACTTGAGTTCCACATCTGTCGCATATACCACCTTCGGCTTGTTCGTTAGCCAAAACGGTTTTATCTTTGGGGCACCAATTTACAAAAGTTTTAGCCCGATAAGCTAATCCTTTTTCATACATTTTTAAAAATATCCATTGGGTCCATTTGTAGTAACTTGGATCTGAAGTATTTATTTCTCTTTCCCAATCATATGAAAGCCCAAACATTTTTACCTGTCTTTTAAAATTTTTGATATTCGCCCCAGCAACTTCTTTGGGACTCTTGCCAACTTTAATAGCATAATTTTCTGTGGGCAAACCAAAAGCATCCCAGCCCATAGTGTACATAACTTCTTTTCCATTCATGCGCATAAAGCGAGAATGTATATCTTCACCGATGTATCCCTTAGGATGACCAACATGTAGTCCAGCCGCAGATGGATAAGGAAATGTTTCTAATTGATAATATTTTTCTTTCTTAGACTTATCATCGGCACGATAAAGCTTCTTGGCCTCCCAATATTTCTGCCACTTTTTCTCAATTTTACTTGGATCATATTTAGACATTGATGCATTTAACTATAGCTAAAATACCTCCAAAAATCAAAAAGGGCTTATTGGCCCTTTAAAAATAATCCCGGACTTATTGGTCAGTATGCTTTTTTAGAACTCTTAAAGAATCTACAACATCTCTTACAGAACTCGGAACTGTTCGAGTAAAAATAATGCAAACCATGAAACCATACATCAAACCCTCGTGGTCGTAGTGTTGGAGTAAGACCATGGGTCCAATGAAAAAAATCAGGAACAATAAAAACCGTGGAAAATCTTTCAGGTTATCCCAAAAATAATTGAACCACTCAAAAGGCCAAAGCAACGTGGTTAGCATTAGCATATGTCCCTCCTCCTTAGTTTGGTAAATACATTTTTAATCCTAGCGCAATGGTTCGTGGGTCAAATTCCGAAAGAGTGTCCATAAATGAAGTAACTACACAACCACAAGCCGTGCAATCAGCTTTGTCAGATAAAATACACTGGGCCATCCTTTTTCCTGAAGCGTCATATGAAACACTGTATTTGGCGGTACCACAAGTCAGTGGTGTTTGGTGTCTAGTGTGATCAGGATGGAGTCGACTGATCATTTTTTCTGTCATAAATATAAACCCACCATGAACTTTCTTTAATTTAAGAAGTTCTTCCACTATCCATTCTCTTTCTGATTCAGAGAGCTGAAACTCATCTTCGCCCCCCCCTCGTATGGGAGTCATGGTACTAAATACTATGCCATCAGCCAAACCATTCGTTTTCCAAGTTTCTACCATATCTCCAATACGTTCAAAATTTAATTTATTTAGAACAGAGTGAATACGGCAAGTAAATTCGCCTTTTAATCTCACGCCTGTAAGATTTTTTAAAATTCTATTATATAATCCTGGCATTCTTCTCACCCTGTCATGTGTAGCGGCATCAGCCCCATCCACCGAAACAAAGTGGGTTGTGTTTGGTAAATTAAGAAGCGGTGTCGTCGCAGATGTTACAATCCAGCTTGATGGCAGAATTGTAACTAATCTATGCAAAAGATCACGCCTAACATATGGTTCTCCTCCCACAAGAATTGCAAGAACCTTACCTTCTGCATTGCGCGCTTCAAAAAACTTAATCATCTCATCATCATTCAACTCCTTGACCCTCTCCTGAGCTCGCCAATAACACATGCACCCGACAGGACATCTATCAGAAACATTGAAGCTAAAAGCAAATTCTCGTTTATTGTTAATATGATTAAATACTCTTAAAAATTGAGGGATGGACCTGAGTGTTTTAGCAATCATTCTCTACGCCATTTTAAAAAAACTTTGAACAACCTTAACACAAACAAATAAAAATTAAAATAGATCATAAAATCAAAAACCCCGCCATGACGGGATTAATCTTTCTTGGGCCAATGAGCCCGTTCTAGATGAACTAATTCAATCTCTAGATCGGGAAAGGCCAACACTAAATCCTCCGCAAGGAGTTCCGCCAAATAAACACTTCGGTGTTGTCCAGCGGTACATCCAAAATTAACGGTCATAATTTTGTAGTCACGCCTAAGACATTTATCTAGGTTTATTAAGACCAACATACAAACTGCTTCATAGAATTTCTGTGTACCGGGATCATCATCAAGCACATTAGCAATCTCTTGATCCAAACCTGTAAGATGCATATGCGGAAACGGGGCATCATGATTGTCGCTAAATGAATAGTCATATGCATCAATTGCCCGACAGTCAAATACAAAACCTCCGCCCTTGCCAGTTTTGTCTATCGGATAACCAGTCCGATTGAAGCTAAAACTCTGAATTAGTACTTTCACTATATTTCTCCAATCTAAAGAACTTATGAAATATTATACATAAATGTCCTTAAAAATCAAAAAGCTCCGCACGTGGCGGAACTTGGTGCTGATCGTCTAGCAAAGAAGGTAGAGACCTCTTTCGCAGTTACTGCCCAGTGTCTAGAACACCGGACTGCTAGGCTTGATGGGCCAAAGGTCTCTCCCCGAATTACTGTGCCGGCCCGGAAACATTGTCCGGGACCGGCAGGTGGCAGGTCACCCGTAAGGAACCATGTGTATCATCGAACGGCAGTTCCGTTCGACTCCATTAAGGGTTATCAGCCCTTAAAGTCACACGCCTGCAAAAGAGACCCAGTCCGTCGGCGTAGACACCCGCACTGTGGCGGCGCGCTCGACTGTTGTCGCGGACGCCGGCGGGAAACTGGGGTGGATAGAGGCTTCTCC
>Ga0209542_10019784_pt1 | contig 10744 bp, 10 predicted proteins | sample RifCSPhighO2_01_FD_184028 | JGI IMG/M metagenome (GOLD analysis project Ga0209542, IMG submission 184028) | Soil microbial communities from Rifle, Colorado - Rifle CSP2_plank highO2_0.1 (SPAdes) (version 2) | ecosystem: Environmental > Terrestrial > Deep subsurface > Rock core/Sediment ...
CAGGAAAAAAATAAATTAAATAGTTCTTTTTTAGAAAAATGACAATAACAGGAACAAAAATAGGAAATTTTTGACAAATTTATTTTCAGGAAAAAAATAAATTAAATAGTTCTTTTTTAGAAAAATGACAATAACAGGAACAAAAATAGGAAATTTTTGACAAATTTATTTTCAGGAAAAAAATAAATTAAATAGTTCTTTTTTAGAAAAATGACAATAACAGGAACAAAAATAGGAAATTTTTGACAAATTTATTTTCAGGAAAAAAATAAATTAAAGAGCAGGAAATTTCAGCGACTATTCTCAATGAAACAAAAGAGGCTTACGCTTATCATCTGCCTAAAAATTTAAAGTTGTCTGATTTAATATCCTCAATTTTTCCAAGAATAATGTCCTTGCTTTTTAATTTTTCCAATAATGATTGAACTATTTTTCCTTTGGTTGAATTAGCAACATTAAAATCAACTAAATATCTAAATTTTAAAATAATTCCTTTTTCGTTAATTCCAAATCTCGTTACAATTTCCTCTTGAGAGCTAAATTCCTCTTGAAATGCTTTTTTTACATTTTTTTTAATATTTTTATTATAATAATCCTGGATTATTTTCTCGGCTATTTTTAATGCTTTTTTCCAGTTGCTTTGGTAAGTTAAATAAATTGTGATTTCATCCCAAATATAACTTGCCCCTTTTGTAAAATTTATTACGGGACTTGTTAAAACAAATTCATTTGGAATTGAAATAGACTTGCCGGTCGGATCTCCGACGCTGTTAAGCTCAGACACATTAGTATACATCACTTTAATATCATAAACTCTTCCATTTATGTTATTGATTGAAACTATGTCCTTCAATTTGTAAGTTTTATTAAAAACTATGGTGAGCCATCCAACAAAATTTAGTATTGGTTTTTGCAGCGCAAAAGTTATTCCAAAACCGATCAAACCCAAAGAAGTGATTAAAGAGCCAACTTGCTTGAATAATAACGAAAATGTAATAAATAAAATAAAAAACCACATAAGATAACTATAAACTGACAAAAATAATTTAATATCTCTTTTATCCCTGTTTTTTATCAGGTGATTGCTTAATAATTTAGAACTAAATTTTATAAATAAGTAGCTAAGCATAATAACTACAATAAAAATTAGAATATTTTCAAAAGTTTTAGTATAATCCTCAGTTAATTTAATTTCTAAATAAGATAATCCATACTTTTTAAACAAAAAATAAACAAAAATCATCCCAATTAAAAATGCAAAGAAAATAACCCATTTATTAAACCCTTTTTTCATTTTATTTCTTATAAAATGAATCCGCAGGCTTTAGCCGAGGACTCAACCAAAATTTTAATTTTGAGTTTTTTATCCATGCTCAAAATAAAAAAATTTTATTTAAATATCTTTAGATTTAACAGGCTCTGTTTAAAAGGCCTTGAATTCGTAACTTTCTTTGGCAATTCATTATAAAAAAATACAAGTCTATCAAAATTGTTATTTCTTAAATAAAAATCTCTTTGAATCAACAAAAATTAATTAAGCTGTAACTTTAAGTTCATCTGTAAAAGTATTTTCGCAGTAAGATAAATCTCCTGATTTCTTCTGAAAAAATGGGATTAAAGTTACTTTAGCAGGTATAAATGTTGTCGGAGTATCTAGTTTATTCAAAACTCTTTCTATCTTTTTATCTAATGGTCTAATATCTCCAACGATATCAGCGCTGCTTAAAGCATATCCTTCTGTATCCTCAATTACGACTCTGGTTCCGTAAAGCTTTTCTCCAGTTCCGCTTCTTGAGAATGTAACATCATAACCCACAAATTGCTGGCTGCCGTCAAAAGCTTTGGCAATTTTTGTTGCATGCATTTCAACTTCCAAACAATTAGCAGATAATTCAATGTTCTCCGTGCCTTTTGTTACAGTTCCTCTTACTACTAAAGAAACAACTGCAAAAACTACAATTGCCAATAAAATTATAATTATAGTAACGACAATTTCTGAGATTCCTTTATTGTTTTTATTCAACATCTTAAAAGTATTAGATTTTCTGCCTTTTTAAAGATTACTCTTCTAAAGTTAATATGTCTTATCCAGAAATAAGGTTACCTTGACAAATAAGATAACTACTGTTTTACAGCAGGAAGTTATGAAAAAACTGAACAAGAAAAAATAAAATAGATTGTTCGGGAAATTGAAAGAAGGAAGTAATGGAAAAAAGCAAATTAAAAATCAAACCCCAAAGATTGCAAAAAGTTTCAACAAAAAATTAATCTCTATTAAACCCATCAATCACCTTAAAAAAATCTTTCTGGCTTATCACTTTATCAACATCTGTTAATCCTCTTTGTTCTGCGAATTTTGCAAATGATTCTGGTTTGTATCCTCTTTTTTTTAATGAAACAATCGTAGGAAGCCGAACATCTTCTGCTCCTGAATACTTTCCTTCTTTAATCGCTGCGCTTAATTTTCTTTTAGACAAGGTAATATCAGTAAATTTAATTTTTCCCATAAAAAATGTCCAGGGAAATTCTTTTTCTTTCCCTAAAACTTTGTAAATCATTTCCTGCCTTTTTGCATTATCTGCGTGGTCTTTTCCCCGGATAATGTGTGTTATTTTCATTTCAATATCGTCGGCAGTTACTGAAAGATTCATTAAAGGCCAAACTCTGTATTTATTTTTTTGAAGAGGATGTTTATGAAGATTAATTCTTGCTAAAGGAAAATCCCTCATTGCAGGATTTGGGTCTTGCATATTTGATTTAAATCTTAGGACAGCTTCTCCTTCTGCAAAACCATTTTTATCAAGCATCTTTTTCCATTTTTCTAAATTATTTTTAATGGAATTTTTTCTGCACGGACATTCTTTTTTTTGCTCTGCAAATTTTTTGAATTCTTCCTGAGAACAAACGCAGACATAAGCCGCATTTTTATTAATTAATTTTTCAGCATATTTGTAATAAATTTCCATTCTATCTGAAGCATTAAAATATTCATATACATTGCCGAATATCCAATCACAATCGTCTTTTATATTTTTATAAGTTTCAGGAAGCGTCTCTTCAGGATTAGTATCGTCAATAACAACATAAAATTTTCGCCCATATTTTTTTACATAAAGAGAATTTATCATATTAGAAATAATATGCCCGATATGCAAGGGTCCTGATGGTGCAGGCCTAAATCTCATTGCAACTCCCGTTTTTGGAACATTTGGCAGTTCTGAAAGCCCCTCGCGATGTTCTCTTTCAGAAACTTCTTTTTTTAATTTTTCAAATTCTTCTTCCTGCTTTCCAATAGAAAACAAATTAATTTCTTTTATAATTTCAGAAATTTTTTTTGTATAATCTTTAACTTCTTCTTTTTTCATTCCTTCGCTGAACAATGCAGAAATAACTGCGCCCTGATTTGCCTTTCCATTATAATGGATTGCATTTTTTAAGGCATAAGCGCGGATTGTTTTTTCAGGAATTTTCATACCCTTATATAAAGAAAGAGCTTAATAAAATTAGTGTTTGATTGAACTATTGAAAAAATGCAAATTACAATTACCAAAAATTTCAACAGAATCTATTAAATATAAAAATTTATTAAATGCCTTTAATATTATAAAATTATGAAATTTGTCATTGAACATCTTGAACTAAGGCTTTACAAATGGTGTTTTTTGGAATACAAGCATATATCTAAAATTGTTGGAAAGATAAATCTTCTTTTTACAAATATCAAAAATAAAAAAGATAGAAGAAAATTAAAGTCATTCGGCAAAGTAAATAAAAAATCTGTTTCTGATTTAAATTTTAAAAATTGCTGTGTGCTTGACCCAAATGCTAAAAAAACTTTAAACACTAAAGAAGCAAAAAAATTCAACTATTTTATTTTTGGAGGAATTTTAGGAGACTATCCCGCAAAAAAGCGGACAAAAAAACTGCTCACTTATAAAATCAAAAATTTTCAAGCAAGAAACCTTGGAAAAAAACAAATGGCGACAGACAATGCGGTTTTGGTTGTTAAAAAAATAATAAATGGAAAAAACCTGGAAAAAATAAAATTTTCCAATAAACTTGAAATTAAAATAAAAAAAGGAGAAAGCATAATTTTGCCTTATCGCTATGTCTGCGAAAACGAGCCGGCAATTTCCAAAGAGCTTTTAAGACATATTAAAAAATCAAGAATAATTTAAAAAGTTTCTGGCTTCAATTTAGCTTTATATTCTAAAATCTTATTTAAATAATTATTAACTTCCAACATTTCATTATCCAAAACTATTTTCCCTAAACCTGTTTCTTTTGTATAAATTTCAGAATTTACTGCTTTTTTTTCAGAATTATTAATATTAAAAGAATCTTCCAAAGAAGAAGACATTTTATATTCCATAGTCTCTAACCTTTCTAATTCAAAACCTTCTTTAATAAAACTATCCGCAAGAAAATAGGTTTTAGTTTTTTTATTTTTTTCAAAAATTTCTTTTGAAGCAATTCCATTTCTAAGGATCTTATATTTAAAAAATTCTTTATTTCTAACAGACAAAAAACCTTTTGAATTAATATCATTAACTGACTTAAAACTAATTTCTTTTTCAGATAACCGATGATAATCCACTAAAGTATCAATATAGAGCTCTCCAGTTCTTATTAAAAAAGTATCTACCTTTGCGCTGTCACTCACTAAAAAATATCCAGTATTATATTTTTCAAAATCATCTCCGATTTTAGCCAAACTCTTTTGAAGAACCATTCCAAGAAAAAACGAGACAGGAATGGTTGCAAAAATTCCTAAAAGTTGTTTTTTAGTTAATTTCTCAAAAAGATCTTTTAACTTGTTTAGGGGATTCATTTTAAATTTTTCATTCCGCATAATTTATAATCGCTAAAAAGAGTTCCGATGCTGTTAAGAGCAGACTTGTTATAAAATCCATTAAAATACATTTGCCTTGCAAAGGGCTTGTCAGAAAAACAAGTCAAATTAATTGGCATTTCTTTTACCCCGAGCTCATAAAGAAAATTCCCATACTTTTCTGCCAAATCTCCAAAAGCAAAAACAGTTATTTCATTATCCTTAAATTTCTTAGTTGAAATATTTATTCCAAAAACTCTGATTGAATTGATTAATGCTTCTTCAACTTGCTCATCAGTTAAAAAATATTCACTTTTATTTTTATGCGCCTGAACCGCATCGTTTGCATTCTTTATTATCGGAGAATTTTTAGTTAAAAACACTCCTTTTCTTGGAGCATAAATAAATGCCTCTTTTGTCCAGTTTCCATTTTTTGAAAAATAAAAATCTTTTCCATATTTAACTCTTAATTCAGCGCTTTGAGACAAAGAGATAATTTTAGAGTTTATTGATTTAAAAATTTCAACTGCTTCATTAAACTGAGCAGAAACTAATTCTAATTCAAGAATAGATGAATTTGCTTGCCGGTTCATAATTTCTAAGAGAAATATGAAATTTATAAATATTCCTCTTTCGATGTAATTTTAGGAAAGTAACAATGATTAAGAGATAGACTCAAAATCAGAGAGGTTCTGTTGAAAATGTTTTGGATTTAGCAAACTTTGGCAATTCAAACAAAAAACAATGGTGTTTTTCTATGGATGTCGAAATATTAGCGGGAATTTGAATTCAAAACAGAAACAAAAAAGAGATTTTCAACAGAGCCAATCAGAGAGAAAGATTTATGAATAGTTATAGATTTTTATTTAAATGCAAAGAACATTTATTAATGAGCTAAAAGAAGGAAAAGAAGTTTTGATTAAGGGATGGGTTTTTGAAATCCGTGTGCTGTCAAAAATGTCTTTTATTTTGCTTAGAGATATGACTGGAATTGCCCAGTGCATTGCTTTTGATGAAAAAATAATGAAAAAAATTTCTGAACTTTCTTTGGAATCTGTTATTGAAATCAATGGAAAAGTCAAGCCTGCAAAAGTTAAAGCAGAATTTGCGAGGCATGATGTTGAAATTGAAATTAATTCCATTGAAATTATCAGCAAAGCAGAAAAACTGCCAATTCATGTTAATGAAAAAACTACAACGACGGAACTTCAGCATAGATTAGATTGGAGATCATTAAATTTGAGAACACAAAAAGCTCATGCAATTTTTAAGGTGCAGTCAAAAATAATAGAAGGAATGCAGGACTATCTTAATAAAAATGGATTTCAGCAGGTGTTTACTCCTTGTTTAATGGGCGTTGCATCTGAATCTGGAAGTGAAGTATTTGAAGTGAAATATTTTGAAACTAAAGCATACTTAAGACAGGATCCTCAACTGCACAGGCAATTAACTGTTTTAGGCGGAATTGAAAAACTTTATGATATTGGTCCGAGTTGGAGAGCTGAAAAAAGCCACACTGTAAAGCATTTGACAGAACATAGAACATGCGCTGTTGAAACCGCATTTATAGAATCTGAAAGAGATATTATGAGAATAGAAGAGCAAGTTATTATTTCTGCATTTGAAAAAGTTTTGAAAGAATGCAAAAATGAGCTTGAAAATTTGGGCGTTAAATTAAATATTCCAAAAGCGCCTTTTCCGGAAATCAATTTCCCAGAAGTTTATAAAATACTTGAAAAAATGGGAAAGAGAATAAAAGAAGGAGAAGATTTAGATACAGAAGCAGAAAAGTTATTATGGGAATATGTTCAAAAGAAATGCCCGGGAGTTGAATTTTATTTTGTAAATAAATTTCCTTTTGTGAAAAAACCTTTTTATGTTTATTGTGAAGAAGGAGAAAAATATGCTAGAAGCACAGATCTTTATTACAAAGGGATGGAAATGTCTTCAGGAGGGCAGAGAGAAAATCGTTATGATAAATTAATAAAAAATGTTAATGAAAAAAAAATCCCGCAAAAATCAGTTGAATGGTTTACTAAATTTTTTAAATATGGGGTTCCAACTCATGGAGGATTTGCAATCGGCATAGAAAGAATAACAATGATGCTTCTGAATATTGAAAATGTAAGAGATGCAGTATTATTTCCAAGGGATCCGAATAGAATTACTCCTTAATTTAATTTTTATTTAATATTTTTCAAAAACTAACTCTTCACAAACTTATTTCCATTGCGCTTTTGCCGTCGATTTTCCCTTTAAACTCTTTCATTATTAATCCCATATATGCATTTGCATTTAAGCCCGGCTTTTCTTTTATCAGCTTCATAATTTTTTCTTCAATTTCTCCTGCTTCTTTTTTCTCAATTTTAATCGCATTCTCAAATTTCTCGCCTTGCGCAAGTTTAGTCAAAATTTCTTTAACATCTGATTCAGAAATTTTATTTTTATTCAAGGCAATTAAAACATCTCCATAAATTTCTTCAAGAGTTTCTTCAATTTTATCCAAAGGCTTTCCAATTTTAGCTGAAATTTCTTTTGGAAAAAGCAAAATCATTTTTGCAATAAAATTAGGAGCTTCATAAATCTTCAATAAATTTTTAAATTCCTCAACTTTATTTTGTTTTAATAATAATTTAATCATCTCATGATTTAACCCGGTTTTATTTAATTCTCCTTCAATTTCAAATTTTAATTTAGGTAGTTCTTTTTTAATTTCATTAATAAGTTCTCTTGAAATTTTTAGCAAAGGCAAATCTGTTTCAGGGTACATTCTGTCTGCGCCGGGCATTGGTCTAATAAATTCGCTTGAGCAATCTGGAAGAGCATTTCTAACCTCAGTTGGAGCAGGTTTTCCAGAATCAAAAAGTTTTTTTTGTCTTAAAACCTCATTTTCAATTGTCTTTACAAAGGTTTTCATATCCTGCATTCCTTTCATCTCAATCCTGTTTCCATTTAAAACAGAAATATTAACATCTTGTCTTATTGTTCCAATCCCCCGTTTGACTTTGCAGCTTCTTAAAATCTCGCCAATATACAAAGCAACCTCTTTTGCCTGTTCAGGAGATTTTATATCGGGGGCAGTTGCAATTTCAATTAATGGAATTCCCAGTCTGTCTAATCTATATATAACTTGATTTTTATCTTCAGAAATTTTTCTTGCAGAATCTTCCTCCAAGCAAATTGTATCAATTCCAACTTTTCCAAAAGAAGTTTCAATCGTTCCGTCGCGCGCAATTAAAATAGTTCTTTGAAAGCCGGAAGTATTTGAACCGTCAATAACTGTTTTTCTCATAATTTGCGCAATAGAAAAAATTTTGCAATTCAGCAAAAGAGCAATTTGCAGAGCAATTTTCAAAGCTTCTTGGTTTATTTCTTTTGGAGGCTCTTCATCTAATTCAATTAAGCAATTATTATCTTTGTAAAACTGGTAAATAAATTCTTTTTTTAAGGACGCCTGATATTGCGCAGCGATGTCAACTTCTCCTTTTTCTCCTGCAACTGCATGAAGTTTTCTGGTTGCAATTAAATCAGGCTCGTCGTTTCTCAAAAAACTCGGACATTTACAAAAAAGTTTTTTTGTATCAAGCTGCTGGTGAATTTCCAAACCAGATTTAAATTTCAGTTTTTCGTAATTTAATTTATCTTCATTCATGATATACGAAAAGAAAAAAGAGTTTATTAAATTAATCTAATCTAATCTCATATCTATCCAAAGTTTTTCTAAAATTATCTGCTCCTGTCTCTTGATTAAACCAATCTTTTAGAGCTTCTTCAAAATAAACTTTATTTAATCCAATACTTTTTCCTAAAGACTTAATATCAAAAACATCATAAAATAATCTAAGTCTTGCAACCATTTTAGGAGTTACAGAATCTTTTAAATTCAAAACCTCTTCTTTAAGCGATTCTATTTGTTTTTTAAAATCTTCTTGAGGAATGTTTTTTGGAAAAGCAACATTGTATTCAACATGAAATTTCAAAGCTCTGTTTAATTTGTGTATTACTATATCCTCCGGACTTAAAACTGCATAAGAAAGATCCCACTTTCCATTAGAAATTACCCTGCGATTATCTATCTCTCTTTCAAGGCTCTTTTTATTTTTCATAAAATTATTGTAGGATCTTCTTGGATGTTGAATAAGAAATGAATCTTCATTGCATTTAATAAAATAATCATGTGTGGTGCCCTTTTTTTTATATTCTATAAAATACCCTTTTTCAGTTAAAGATTTTACTAAAGGTTCGCTAATTTGTTTATAATTTCCAACGCCTCCTCCAAAAAGTAAAGTATAATCTAGATCAATTGTCTCTCTATGGTTCTCAATAGGCAAATAACTGCTAACAGCCATTCCGCCAGATATAAATCCAGGCAATTTATTTTCACGCTGTAAGAGGTTTATAGCTTCTATTCCATCTAAGACGATTTTATCTCCTAATTTGTGGGATTTTAAACCATAATTTTTCATAGATTTTTTAATCATTTAACATATTTAAACCTTTCTAATTCGTAACTTTTAAATGATTACTAAGCAAAAGTTTATAAATCTCCTCCATCTTAGAAAACCATGAGAAGAACATTGCTTGGGGCTTTGGCAGGAATTTTAACATTTGGAGAAATTAATTCAAATGCTCACAAACTCTTGAATAAAATGCAATATGGAGTTTATTTAGACAGCGCAAAAACAGAAGTCCAGACGAAAAATAGTTCGCTTGATTCATTAGTTAAAATTTACAAAACTCCAGGAGAAATTCAAAGATTTGTTTCCCAAAATATAGAATATATAAAAAATTCAGAAAGATTTTATCCTGAAATAAATAAAAGCTCAACTCCTAATGGATTTATTAGATTTCCTTCTCCAGAAAATATTTTAAATAAAAAATACGGAGATTGCGAGGAAGGATTTGTTTTAACTGCTTCTGCTTTAAAAAAACTTGGTTATGAAACTGCTGGAATAATTATGATGCCAAAAAATGGAGAATCCGGACATATTTTTACAATTTACAAAGACAGCGCGACAAATTTATATGGAACAGCAGGAATAAGCGTTGAAGATTATATTTCTCCTGTTTATAATTCAATAGACAGCCTTATTGCAGGATTAGCTCTTAAATCAAAATATGATGATTTTAAAATTACAGAAGTTAAAGTTACAGACGAAATATTTAACAATCAAAACCAAGTTGATTTGCCTAAACAATATTTAAAAGATATGAATCTCACAGATATTTTTGGAGTTATGTTTAAAACAGAAAATATTGCATTGGGAAAATTAGAAAAAGAAATTTATGAAGACGGATATAGAATAAATTTAGAGAATACAATTATAGAGTCAAAAAGTCCGATAGGAGAGATAAAAGGACCAATAAAAAATGTTGAATTGAATTATGATCCATCAAAAAAACAGATAATGCTCAGCTTAAAATATGAAAATAATCACTTGCATTGGGGAGATTTTACCTTTTTTATTGGACAAAACAGAACAAGTATTAGCATTTATCAATCAAATAAAACAAAACTAAATGAATCTTCTTTAAAAAATTATTTATTTGATAAGAGCGAAAATATTTTTAAAAGTTATGATTCAGAAGAATTTTTTTCTCAAAAAGAATCCCAAGAATACATTGACTTAGCAAACTATTTCTTAAAACTCATGAAAAATGATGAAACAAAAGAACTTTGGGAACAAACACAAAAAAATCGTAAATCTAAATTAGATTCCTTGCAAGTTGATTTTCCAAAAAATTAATTGGAGAAATTATTTAACATAAACCCAAGATTCCTTTCCACTTGATAAAATAACTTTTTTTCTTTTATATTCCTCTCCTTCATATTTGTCAATTTTCTTTAATTCCTCTTCAGAAACTTCTAAAACAAAACCAAGCGCAAAATCATAGGGATTTTTAGAATTTATT
>Ga0209542_10019785_pt1 | contig 10744 bp, 12 predicted proteins | sample RifCSPhighO2_01_FD_184028 | JGI IMG/M metagenome (GOLD analysis project Ga0209542, IMG submission 184028) | Soil microbial communities from Rifle, Colorado - Rifle CSP2_plank highO2_0.1 (SPAdes) (version 2) | ecosystem: Environmental > Terrestrial > Deep subsurface > Rock core/Sediment ...
CAATCTTGGTGAAGAGAAGACTCGTCACCTCAAGAATTTCCGCGCTAACTGCTACATGGTATCTATCATGGTCATTCTTGAGTGGGTGAGTAAAAACTCAATACTGCAGGCATTATTCACCAGACTCTCTGTAAAGTACCATTTTAGGACATTATGGGCGGTGCGTACCGCTATGCCCTGATCCCTTCCGGAGTCTTCTACAAGTATGGTTATCGTCAGCTTTGGATTTTCAAAAGGAGCGAATGCGGTAATAAGCGAGTTGACTCTAGAGCCTTTAATAACTTCAGCTGTTCCGGTTTTAGCTCCTATTCTGACCGGAATATCTTTTAAGAGCTGCGCAGTTCCCGAAAGTACGGTCTCCTCCATAGCACTCCTAACCTCATTAATATTATCTTTATTAAATGGGAGATCTGTTAATTCCTGTGTATCAAATGATGCGATAATATTTTTATTCTGATCGGTAATTTTATTAACTAAACGAGGCTTCAATAACGTGCCACCATTAGCTATGGCTGAAACGTAGCTGTTTATCCACAGGGGCGTCACCAAAAGATCTCCCTGTCCAATAGATATATTGTAAGTATCTCCCTGATACCAGCCCTCACCCGTTTCTCTGTGTTTCCAGTTTGGAGTCGGGACGAATCCCTTTTCTTCAGCAGGAAGATCAATGCCAAGTTTTTTATCAGCAAGCGATAGTCCAAGATATTTTGCGATTTTTTCTACTCCTAAGCCTTTTATATCTTTATAGCCGCCACCACCAATAAAAAAGTAAATGTTGCAGGAGTTGGCCATCGCTTTTCTCAGATTAAAAAGACCATGCTCGGCCCGCCAATTGCCAAATATAGCCGGATTATCAGGATCATAAGGATTGGGTAGAATTAAATTTACACAATCCCTGATATTGTCAGTGGGGGTAAATATTCCTTCTTCCAAAATAGCCATTGCCAAAAAGGGTTTAATAGTTGAGCCGGGATTATACAACCCGCTGATCACCCGATTAAATAGAGGCTTAGACTTGTTTTTAAAAAATCTCTCAAAATCTTTTTGAGACAGCCCTGAAATAAAAGAATTATTATCATAGTCGGGAAAACTTACCATTGCCAATATCTCTCCGGTCTGAGGATTTTGAATTACTGCAGAAGCTTTATCAATATTTGAAACTTTGAGGGCTTCAAACAAAGATGAATATAGTTTTTTTTGAAGCTCATAATCAATACTCAAAACGAGGTTACGCCCTGATTTGGGATCCTGATTCTCACTCCCGTCCTCTTTAAAAAATATGGTGCCGTGCTCCCCTCTTAAATATTTTTCATATTGAGCTTCTAGTCCAAGCCTACCAATGACATCAGTGGGCTTATAATATCTGTCCCTGAGATCATCCTTATTCACTTTACCTATGTATCCTATGATCTGAGAAAATTGGTGTCCATCAATATAGTTGCGCTTTATGTTTGGCACAACATAGAATCCTCTTGGCGAAATATACGTGATCTCCAAAAGCTGTTCTTTGGTCAGATTCTCCGCCGCAATAAAAATTGAGCTTTGCCCCGACTGTTCTGATATAGAGTGTTTAAACTCTTCCTCCGGCATTTTTAAAATAGTAGCTAGCTTAGATAAATTGGCGGCGGTTAGAACTGAAGCGTCTTTAATCTCTCTTGATATAACCAGAAGATCAAAACTAGGGACATTTTTTACTAATACAATTTCGTTCCTATCGAATATCAACCCCCGAGGAGGCGGGATAAAAAAGTTAGCCGTGCTGTTCTGAAAAGATAAACTGGCAAGATGTTTATAGTTCACGACTGATAGCTTTGCGGTAAAAATAAATAGTACGCCTGCCACCAGACATGCTGCCACAAATGTAAAAGAAAACACCGAATTTGGAATTGGTTTTTCAATATCAGAGTGTTGGCTGCCGGAGTCAAGGAGGGTTTCCTCCGGTGCCACCCAATCATCACTGCTTATGGAAATCTTGTATTCTTTTTTAAATTTAAACATATAAGAAGCAGAAATATTTCTGCCAAGTATAAAACATTAATTGGGCTCAGTGCTCTATAGAAACTATAGTTCATCTCATCGCCAAGATATCCGGATATCGATATAAAAATAAAGACTATTAAATAATTTACAACTAATCCTATAAAAGACAATCCTACATAAGTAAGGGGGCTGGAGTTTTTAGCCACAGGAACGTTAAAAGCTTTAGAGGCTAAGAAAAGCAATAGGATACTTATTAAAAAGGATCCACTATAGAGTCCGGGGGTATACCCCAATAAAAACTCTATTAATAAAGCGGCCAAGAATATAAATAGAATGGATTTTTTATCTATGCCGAAATTGAGAACAAAAGATATTAGGTATAAAGAGGCGAGAGCACTATTATAAACACCAAAAGAAGGAAAAAACACGAAATCAAGAAACAGAACTATTGCCAGAAAAAGTATAGGCATTATTTAACGATAATTACGGGTCCGAGAATAATGTTTTTCATGGCCGGCGAGATCTCGACCTTTTTAAACAGCTGATCTTCGGCTACTTCGATTTTACTTACACGCCCAATGACCAAAGAGTCCGGGAATGAATCGTTTCCGCTTGAGACCACTGTATCGCCTTCCTTTATCTTATCGTCTTGGATAATTAAATTAAAAGATAGGCTATTATGTAAAGTTCCATTAACGATCCCGGCTGTGTCAGAACCTAATACTCGAGCCGTAATTTTGAATCTAGGATCAGTAATAGCCAAAACCCGAGAGAAATTAGTTTCAGTTTTTTCAACTGTGCCAATAAGAACCTTATCTTCAGATATAATTATATTACCAGTTGAGATTCCATCTCTACTCCCTTTATTTAGAAGGACCGAGTAGCCATTTGGACCAAAGCTCCAAGTATAAATATTTCCTACCTCCAATTCTGGCTTACTTTTTAAAGAAATATTAAGGGATTTTCTTAAAAAATCGTTCTCTAGCCTGAGCGCCTCCAACTCGGCAATATTTGAGACGAGCTCTGAATTTCGCTTTTCAAGTTTAAGATTCCTATTAATCAGTCCCGAAACTGTACCAATTGAAGAAAAAATATTTTTAAATTCTGATAACTTTCTAAAAGTATAGACGGCGGGTTCTTGGCCATATAGTGATATGGGACCAAATGATAGCTTATTCTCTAGGAACTGTTTATTTATAAAAATTACTAAGCTCACTATAAAAATCAGGGTAAGCAATAGTTTTAGGGGGGATCTTTGAGGCATCTAGATTCTGGCGGATATCATAAATAGGCGTCTTTTTCCATTGAGACTAACACAGTCTTCCATTGGTCTATATTCTCGAGTATAAATCCACAGCCCCTAGCCACAGCCGTAAGCGGATCATCAACAACTTTAACAAATAGTTTCGTCTCTTGGGCAATCAACTTATCCAAACCTCTCAAAAGTGCTCCGCCGCCAGCTAAATATATATGCCTATTAATCAAGTCTGCGGTTAGCTCAGGGGGGGTTTCTTCGATAGTATTTTTTACAGTAAGAACGATGCTTTTTACCGAACGCTGCATTGCCTCTCTAATCTCGTCGGATGAGATAGTTATCTCCTTGGGAAGACCAGAAACGAGATCACGACCGCGAACTTGAGTTTCTATTTCATCGTCCATAGGATAAGCTGATCCGAGATGCAACTTTAAGTTTTCAGCTGTTGCTTCACCTATCGCAAGATTACGCTCTTCTCTTAAATAGCGAAGAACGTCGTCAGTCAGCTTGTCGCCGGCAATCCTCAATGAACGGGCAGCAATTAATCCACCCATTGAGATGACTGCGCCGCCTCCCATATCAATGATTACATTGGCCACTGCTTCTTGTATAGGCAGTCTTGCGCCGATAGCAGAAGCCATAGGCTCTTCTATTAAATATACCTCTCTAGCTCCGGCGCTGTAGGTAGCATCTTCAACAGCTCTCTTTTCAACCTCAGTAACGCCAGAGGGAATACCAATAACAACTCTCGGCCGAGGAACCATTGTAAATCCATCTTGATGGACTTTATCAATAAAATATCGGAGCATCTGCTCCGTTACTTCAAAGTCAGAAACGACGCCATTAACCAATGGCCGAGAAACCATTATGTAATTAGGCGTGCGGCCGATCATCTTGCGGGCTTCACTGCCGATGGCTAAAATTTTCCCAGTTTTTTGGTTGATGGCAACAATGGATGGCTCATTGATAGTAATACCTTTGCCTCGAACATAAACAAGAGTGTTGGCAGTACCCAGATCGATCCCGATATCCTTACTCCAGAATCCAAAAAATTTACCTAACATGTGGAATCACCATAACAAAATAAGTATCCACAATCAAAAGGCCGTCGTTAATGACGGCCGTATTTTTTATCTAGCTCTTCGGTTAGATATTTAAAGAACAATGCTCTAGTTGCAACTGTAGCTGGTTGGCCCTCTGACCATTCTCGGAGGGTTTTTTTAGTAATATTCAATCTATCTGTAAGTTGCGTAACTTCATCTGCGGTAAAAATGTCACCATCAATTACTGCCCGAGCCACGATCTTAAAATGCATTCCGCTCTTCGGCCGAGCTACTTTTAAAAATTCCCTCAAAAGATCGAGGCCGATAGGTTTTTTAATCAACTGGAATCTTTATTATGTGCGTATCATTTATGCACATCCAGTTATGTTTTTTATGAATTTAAAGTATGTAGGCATTCCCATATATCAATATATGAGAATATTCTTCCATTATGACATATCAAAGAATCATAATGGAATTTAAAAAGAGCATGTATCCTCAAAATCACATATGCTAGTTTGAGGATACATGCTCTTTTCAAGCATTTGGAATTAAAAAAACCGCACGCGATGCGTGGGCAAAGAAAAGAGCCCCTCGCCTACTTCCTATCATCCTTAAACCTGTTCAGATGATAAGTATCGGGTCAACAGAGCTTGTTGAGAAAGAGCTACTGCAGTTGAGAGACTGCTTGGTAGGAACGTGGAATAAAAACCACTATTCCCACTAAGCAACCCCCTCTTTTCAGCCTACCCTAATATTATATCATAGAAGCTAGTAGCTTGTCAAGTGCTACCAAAGTAGCTTCTTTTTCGGAGCGTTTTTTGACTTCTACGCTGCCTTTTTCGAGTGTTTTTTTGCTAACAACGATTCTAACGGGACAACCGATTAAATCAGCGTCAGCAAATTTCTCTCCCGCTGATTTATCATCTCTATCATCAAATAGAACCTCAACTCCTTCTTCTTTTAGGGCTTCGTATATTTTATGTGCCTCATCCTCGCCGCCTGAGAGTTGTATTAGCTGCACTTTATATGGAGCAATGTTCTCCGGCCAAATAATCCCATTCTTATCATTATGTATCTCAATAACAGTGCCCATTACCCTCCCCAAACCTATTCCATATGCACCCATGACAACGGGCTGTTTATTGCCTGATTCGTCTGTAAATTCGAGACCAAGCGCCGTGGAATATCTCGTTCCGTTATCAAAGATATTTCCAACTTCAATAGATTTAAATTCTGAAACTTTACTGTTGCATTTTGGACACCCATCTCCAGCTTTTAATTTTGTTATTTCTTTGTTCTCTGCGTATTCGCATTGAGAACAAACAAGTATCGTGTCCTCACCGACTTCGGATATCACTTGGAATTCATGGGTAAATTTATCGGTAAAAACTCCACCTGCCGCCACAGTATATATTGCCTTAAGACCGCAGCGTTCAAAGACTTTGTGATATGCCTTTCTAGATTTTTCATAATAAAGATCTAGATCATTTTGTGATGAGTGGAAACTATAAAGGTCTTTCATCATAAATTCTCTCCCCCTTAACATCCCGGATTTTGCCCTAGCCTCGTGTCTAAACTTAGTTTGTATTTGATAAGCTGCAAACGGCAAATCCTTATATGAGCTGATATATTTAGCCGCGATGGAGGTAAGAACTTCTTCATGAGACCAGCCAAGAACAAATCCTGCTTCTTTTTCTGATTTAGCTTTAGCAAAATACCCAACCTCTAAATCCCATCTTGCAGTCGGCTCCATATATTTTTTTTCAATCAAAGTAGGCATTAACATTTCCTGGCCGTCAATTGCGTTCATTTCTTCTCTTATTATGTTTGCTATCTTCTGGATCACTCTCCAGCCTAAAGGTAAAAGAGAGTAAACTCCGGCAGAATTTTTAAAAACAAAGCCGCCTCGGATTAATAACTGGGCATTGATGGCTAATTCATCAGCTGGTGCTTCACGAAGTGTCTTAGTAAATAATTTGGATAATTGCATTAGAAAAATCTACCCACGTCCTTAATTGTTACATATACCATAAGGGCGATCAACAATGAAAAACCGACTGAATTAATCAGGCCCTCAACTCTTTTTGGAAGAGGCTTGCGCCTGAATTTTTCAACTAACAATAATACTGCGCGTCCACCATCAAGCGCAGGAAACGGGATAAAATTCAAGACAGCCAAATTTATAGAAATCATGGCCACAAATTGTAATAGATAATTAATACCAATTCTTGCCGCTTGGCCGGTAAGAGTAGCGATGCCAATCGGACCGGAAACATCAGCCACTAATGAGCCAGTGAAAAGCAGCTGCTTTATCAGCATATAGTAACCGATAATCGTATTAAAAGTCAGTATCACCGCATTATATACTCCGCGCCAGATCGCCTCATACCAAGGATAAGACACAATACCTGTCGTAGCTAAGCTTATACCCATCGCACCCTGACCGGCGGGAGGGTCTTTACGAGGTTCAACCTCGTATTCCAATTTTTCTCCGGCTCTATCAATTAAAATCTTTAACTTTTGGCCTGCGTATTGAGATACCGTTGTTTGAACGTCCTCAGAACTTTTTACTTGTCTAACTGTACCATCGGATAATTTAAAGCCTTCTATCTCATCCAGTAGCCTTAGTCCGGCTTTCTCCGCTGGACTATCGCCGACAACTTGGATCACTTGAACTTGCGGATCGCTAATATTGGTTGGGATATTCTTGTCATCAATTAGACCTATTCTTAATCCCAAAAAGTTGCCTAGCATCAATAGAAAGGCGGCTAACAAAAAGTTCATCGTCACACCAGCAGCAACAACTTTGAATCTTGCCCACAATGATTTAGAGGCAAAACTACCCGGCTCTTTCTTTTCTTCATCATCCTCGCCAAATATTTTTACATAACCACCAAAGGGTATAGCATTAATCGCATAAACCGTTCCGCCTCTTTTAGTTTTCCAAAGGGTGGGTGGGAATCCAAGGCCAAACTCTTCTACTTTCATGCCCGCTCTTTTGGCCATAATAAAGTGGCCTAGTTCATGTACTAGGACTAAAACTCCTATAACCACTATAAATATAATGGCGGTTATCATTATTATTGGGATAGCTCTTGCTCTTTTTTCTTATATAATTCGTCGAATTTGCGATTGTAGTCGTCCATGATCTTTTGCAAATCATCTTTAGCAAGTCTACCATCATCTTCACGGGCTGTCTTTGCCTTAACTTCACTCTGAACTTTTTTCAAAACATCTTCGCGTATCTGCCTAATTCTTATTCGCGATTCTTCTATCTTCTGGCCAAGCATTTTAATAAATTCTTTGCGTCGGTCTTCCGTAAGCTGAGGAATGGTGATCCTGATACCATTGCTATCTACGGCAGGATTCAAACCAAGAGAGCTATCCTTAATTGCCTTCTCAATTGGAGCAAGCGCGCCCTTGTCCCAGGGTTGAATTAGTAGTACTCGTGGTTCAGGCGTAGTAATGCCGGCCAATTCCTTGACCCTTAACTTGGAACCCATATACTCCACTTGGAGATCCTCAACGAGAGATGAATGAGCTCGGCCAGTTCGAATAGAAGCTACCTCAGCCTTGGCATGCTCAAATGCCCCCTCAAAATCTTTCTTTCGCGAGTTAATTAGATCTTTATATGACATTCAGTCATTCTATCAAAAAATTATAAATTTATCAAAAAATTTTCGAGGGCGAGGCGGTGGTTAAATTGAGGCTGAGAAATGATTTTAGAAACGCCGATAAGGCCAGCGAGAAGCTTGGCTGGCTTGGCACCCTGATTGTAATACCAGTAAATTAAATTATTAACTAATTCTTTATAATTTTCTTTTGCATAGAGCTTAGCCGCATATTGCATCCTCTCAAAGATCCCCTGTTTTAATGTTTTATCAAACTCGTCTATAGATTTTTTAATATCTTCAAGATTGTCTAAGTTTTTAACCAACCAGCCGGGGCGATTATAAGCTAATTTTTTAAGTAAAGCTTTATCATCTGATTTGAGTTTGGTGGGGATGAGCTCATCTAGCTCCTCGGGCTTGAGTGCATTAAATCTTACCTCCTGACAGCGAGAGTATATCTAGGTTTTGATGTTATCAATATTAATATCGAAGAAGCTGACGGCTCCTCAAGTATCTTTAAAAGTGAGTTAGAGGCTTCAGGCGTTAGCCTATCAGCGTCATCAATAACTGCTATTTTATATGGCCCATAAAATGGTTTAACTGATAAAAATGATTTTAAATCGCGGATATCTTCGATATAAATCTTGGTGTCACCCTCATCTATCTTAGGCGATATAATTTTAAGATCCGGATTACTTTCAACATGCGATGTCGAAAGTATATTCTGGGCTAGGTTTACGGCAAACATTTTTTTACCAATCATCTCCGGGCCAGAAAATAAATAGGCATGGACTAAGCGGCCGGTTTTAATGACATTCTGGAAATATTTTATATTTTTTGTATGGCCAATCATGAAAGTAATATATCAGCTATCTTATCTGCGGCATCAGGTTTGGCAAATGAGCGGATCTTTTCCGAAACTGCAGAATAGCTTTCAGACCTTAGTAACGACTCTAATTGATTCATTAGAATATGGATGGTTAAGTTACCTTCTTCAAGGACGCTGCCTCCATACTTGGCGAACTCTGCTGCATTCACGATCTGATCTCCACGACTGCCTTGTGAAAGAGGAATAATAATCGCTGGCTTGCCAACCAAGGCAATTTCAAACAACAATCCCGCGCCACCTCTAGCAATTATTACATCGGCTGCGGCATAGGCATTTTTCATTTCTTCCAAGTTTAAAAAAGAATAGAGACGATAGCTGTTATCGATCTGCTGGCCATAACTGGATTGCCCTTCTTTTTTAATCTTCTCAATTGTTTCATTTACCTTCTTATACTGGGATTCTCCTGATGAATGGATTATTTGATAATTTTGGGTGAGCTGGACTAAAGATTCTAAAATTAGATCATTGATCCTTTTAGCTCCTTGGCTTCCACCCAATATTAGAATAGTTTTTTTGTCCGGATTAAAGCCAAGGTGGCTCAGTGCCGAGATTCGATCTCCCTGAGCTATTTCTTTCATCACGGGGTTGCCGACCAGTTCAGCCTTGGAAGGATCATAGTATTTAAGAGAGCTTTCAAAAGATATAAATATTTTATCAGCTATCTTTCCAATAATTTTATTTGCTAAACCAGGAGTTGAGTCAGATTCATGAGTATATACTGGGATATTATGGATCTTAGCGGCAATCGCCGGCATGACGGCCGCGTATCCGCCTTTTGAAAATACTGCATCTGGCATATACCAGAGCATCAGCCACATTGATTGAAAAAAGCTGGGAATGAGCTTAAAAACATCGATAATATTCAGTAAACTAAAATAGCGCCTCAACTTACTCGCTATAATAGGCTTAAATGGAATATTCGCTCTCTGAGCGGCAAGTTTAGCAAAATCTCCGTCGCCCCAAAGTTGCAATTCTAAGTCTGACGATTTTTCGCGAAGAGAATTAGCCACGGCGACCAATGGAAAAACGTGTCCACCGCTACCTCCACCGACTAATAGGATTCTCTTCATTTAATAATTGTATCTTTTTTGGAGCGCCATGTGCAAATCCACCGACAGAGCCGTCCGACTTAATTACGCGATGACATGGAATACCTGTTCGTCTTGCGATGTCGAACATTCGAGGGTTTTTGTTTAAGGCGTTGCCTACCGCCCTATAAGCCATGGGGCTTCCGATCGCAATTGCAACTTCTTTATATGTTCTCGTTTGTCCTTTTGGTATAGTTTTAACAAAGTTATAAACTTTTTCCTGAAATTTAGTTATTTTCATAGATCTATATTATACATTCTGTCTAATTTTTAAAGTCCTTGAGCAAGGCTTTTTTTCTAGCGAGCGGGTTTGACTTGGCCTTGCGGTACCTTTGCTTTGAGATCTTTATAAATTTGTAATTGCAAGAGTGAGCCAAACACAGCAACAACACCGCCAAGGATAAATACCCATTGAAAACCAAATTTAGAAGCCAAAACACCCCCCAGTGCAGCAGCGCCGGCACTGGCTATACCAATCGAAACTGATTCAAACGACCATTCGATGTTTTCTTGCTCTTTATCAAGGTGTCTTGAGAAAATGGCATACCAGGGCGGTACCAAGAGAGCTAGGCCAAAGCCATAAATAGCCTGGAAAAAATAAATATGTGCCGGCGTGGAGGCCATCAAATATAAAAATGGCACAGCTGAGGTTAGAATACTCCCGGTCACCATTGAATAAAAATCATCATATTCACCATGATTGCGATCAAGGTATCTAGCAACTGGAATTTGGAAAACAACTTTAAAGACCTGGGTTATTGCTGCCGCAAACCCTATAACCTGAAGCGTTCCACCGTCAATCTGCTGAGTAACAAAGATTGCAAATACAGGTGCGAATACGCTGAACCCGGCATTTATAAAAAAATCCGACACAA
>Ga0209542_10019786_pt1 | contig 10744 bp, 6 predicted proteins | sample RifCSPhighO2_01_FD_184028 | JGI IMG/M metagenome (GOLD analysis project Ga0209542, IMG submission 184028) | Soil microbial communities from Rifle, Colorado - Rifle CSP2_plank highO2_0.1 (SPAdes) (version 2) | ecosystem: Environmental > Terrestrial > Deep subsurface > Rock core/Sediment ...
GCCACCGGGTCAGCTTTGTCGATGGCAGCCAGACCCGGGCCCTGTTCGGCACCGACCGCTATTGCGGCGCGCTGCGCTTCGAGGATGGCGGCGGGCTCAACCCCCTGGCCTTTGTGCGCGGGCTCGCGCATGTCGCGATCCGGCGCGGCGCCAAGCTCTATGCGAACAGCCCCGTGCGGCAGCTCGAGCGCAAGCAGGGCCAGTGGTTCTGCTATACCGCCAGCGGCAGCCTGCGCGCGCGGCGTGTGGTGCTGGCAGCCAATGGCGGCAATGCCGCGCTGCACCCGGCGATGCGCCGGACCTCGCTGCCGCTCAATGTCTTCCAGTTCGCCTCGATGCCGCTCGATCCCGCGCAGCGCCAGGTGATCCTGCCGCGGGGCGGGGCGTTTACCGACAAGATGCCCTATCTCTTCACGGCCCGGCTCGACGGCCTCGGCCACCTCGTCTCGGCCTTTCCGATGTCCTATGCGGTCAATGGCGAGAAGGCCCTGTATCGCGAGGCCCAGAGGCGGTTGAAACAGTATTTCCCGGCCATGCCCGATCCGCAGATCGATTATCTCTGGCATGGTCTTGCCTGGGTCAACACCTCGTTCCTGCCCGAAATCTACGATCTGGGCGATGATGCCATCGCGATCCAGGCATGCAATGGGCGCGGGCTCGCGACCAACACGGTGATCGGATCGGAAGTCGCCACCATGCTCGCGACCGGTGACGCGGATGCGCTGTCGGTTCGTCCGCGCGCGCCTGTTCCGGTGCGGTTCCATGCCGGTGCATCGCTGCTGCCCAGGTTGCTGATGTCGATGGCCTATCTCACCAATTGAGTTCCATGCGCCTTTCACCCTCCCTTGATGGAAGGCCATGGCCGGTCGGGGCGCGGGCAGGTCGATTGGCCCGCGCCCTGGCCATCGCAGGCGCCGCCTGGCTGGCCTGCGGATCGGTGTCGGCGCAGCCGGCATTCGCCGAGATCGTCGCGCAGTACGAGCGCTTTTCCGCCGATCATCCGATGGAGGCAGGGCGATCGGACCCTGCGCGCGCGCGCGAAGGCTGGCCTGACGAGACGCTCGAGGGCATGGCCCGGCGGCGCGCCGCGCTGCTGGACCTGGCCGAGCAACTCGACAGGCTGGATGACGCCGCGCTGACCGAGGCCGAACGGACCGACCGTCGCTATCTGCGCGCGCTGATCGGTTGGCGGATCGAGGGCATCGATTTCGACGAGCGCCGCTTTGCCTTTGTCGCGCACGAAGGCTTCTACAACACGCCCTATGCGGTGGCACGCGGGCTCGACATCCGATCGCAAGCCGATGCACGCGCTTGGGTACAGCGGATGCGCGGCATTACCCGCTATTTTGCCGAGCAGCGTGCCAATCTCGAGCGCGGCGTCGCCACGGGCTGGACCAATCCGGCCCCGGTGATCGATGTCGCGGTCGCCATCCTGCGCAAGCAGATCGCCGTGCCGATCGCCGACGATCCGATGCTCGGCCCGCTCAAGGCCTGTCCCGCGCTCCTCGCCGAGGCGCAGGCGCTGATCAGCAGCGATATCCGTCCGGCGCAGGTCGCGATGCTCGCCTATATCGACGGGCCCTATCGGGCGGCGGCACGCAAGGAGCTGGGCATCGCAGCGGTGCCGGGCGGGCGGGCCTATTATGATTTCCTGCTGCGCTATTACACGACGACCGATCTTTCGGCCGAAGAGATCCACGCACTCGGCCTGTCGGAGGTCGAGCGCATCCGCGGCGAGATGGACAAGGTCATCGCCGCTACCGGCTTTACCGGGAGCTTTGCCGAATGGCTGCATTTCCTGCGCACCGATCCGCGCTTCTATGCGACCAGTCGCGAAGGGCTGATCGAGAAATATGCGGCGGCCTCGAAGCGGATCGATGGCGTGCTGCCGCGCTATTTTTCGGTCCTGCCGCGCCAGCCGTTCACTATCGTGCCGGTCCCGCCAGAGCTCGAAGAGGGCTATACCACCGCGCGCGGCGGCGGCGGCGGCGATTTCGCCAAGGGTTTTGCCGGAACTTTCGTCGTCAACACCTCGCATCTCGATCAGCGCCCGCTCTACGAGGTCCCGGCGCTCAGCCTGCACGAGGCGGCCCCTGGCCATCACACCCATGGCGCGTTGACCAACGAGAACCCGGCGCTGCCCTCGTTTCGCCGCTCCCGCGATCTGCTCGCCTTTCGCGAGGGCTGGGCGCTCTATGCCGAGCGCCTGGGGCACGAAATGGGGGTATATCGCGACGGCTATGAGGCGTTCGGCAGCCTGTCGACCGAGATGTGGCGCGCCTGTCGGATGGTGGTCGATACCGGCATCCATGTCATGGGCTGGGACTATGCCCGCGCGCGCCGATGCTTCGAGGAGAATACCGCGCTCGCCGATATCAATATCGACAGCGAGCTCGCGCGCTATATCGGTGCTCCCGCCGGGGCGGTGGCCTACAAGGTCGGGGAGTTGCGCATCATCGCAATGCGCGCGCGGGCGGAAAAGGCGCTGGGGGCGCGGTTCGACATCCGCGCCTTCCACGACCTCATCCTTGCGCAAGGCCAATTGCCGATGACCCTGCTCGAACAGACGGTCGATCACTGGATCTCTAAGCAGACCGCCGGTCGCTGATCCGCCCTCAGCCGGACGGCACGATATCGAAGGCGATGGTGGTGCGGTGCTGGGTGTCCGCAAAGGGCACGGTGCCGTGATAGAAATAGGACGGGAACAGTACCAGCAGGCCCGGTTGGGGGCGGACCATGTGCAGGATCTGTTCGCGGTCGCCCAGGTTCAGTCCGGTCTCGCCGAACTTGAGCCAGCCACTCTGCCCGTCGCCGACCGCGGGCGGTACCGCGACATAATAGACCGCGCTGATCCAGCCTTCGGGATGGATATGGTTGCTGTGATGACCTCCGCTCGACAGCCGCACCGACCAGGAGCCTGAAAAGGCAAAGCCGGCGGATTTGCGGGCCAGGAACGGATGGCTCGCATCGTCCGGCAGCGCGGCAATATGGCGCTCCACCGCCTGCCGGATCATTTCGCGCACCGTGACGATCTCGGGCAGTTCGCGCGCGAAAAGGTCGTCGGTGGTCTGCGTACCGCCGCGCAGCGTCTGTTCGAGCGGCGCGGTGCGGGCCGTGTGCAGCGTGCCCAGCGCCACATCGAGCGCGCGGTTGAAACCAGGTCCGTCGCCACCGGGCGGCGTCAGCATCGCGGTGCCGATCAGCCTGGGATCGATCAGCCAGTGGAATCGCGCGTCTCCGGTCAGCCGCCAGCTCAGGCCTTGCAGCGCCAGCGCCTGCTGGTCATGAGCGTCATCGTCGAGCCGGGTCGCGATGCGCAGCATCGCCTCGCCGATCCGGTCGGTAATGATCAGACAGCGTGCCGATTCGCGCAGCGTCGGCGGGTGGCGCGGCTCGATCTCCAGCGCCGCCTCGAACGCCGCAAAGGCACGATCGGGTTCGCCGCAAGACCAGCATGCCTGGCCGAGCCGAAAGCGCAGGTTGGCACCCCCGACGCCCCGCGCGGCGGCATCGGCCAACAGCGCCGCCGCCGCTCGAGCCTCCCCGGCCAGCGTGAGCCGCTCTGCCAGCCCACATAACAACCCGGCGTCGTCCGGGGCCTCCACCAAAGCATCGCGGTAGCTGGCAACATGGCCATCGCGGTCGCCTTGCTGCCAGAGCAGGCGGCTGAGCGAATCGTGCAGATCGACATCGCTGGGCGCAAGCGCGATGGCGCGCCGATAGGCCGCAGCCGCCTCTTCCATCCGGCCCAGATCCTGCAGGCAATGGCCGCGATTATAGTGGATGCGCGGGTCATCGGGGGAAAGTGCGGCGCTGCGATCGAACAGCGGCAGAGACTCTTCGGGACGCCCCGCGAGCCGCAGCGCGACGGCCAGATTGTGCAACCACGGGCCGTGATCCGGCTGAAGCCTCAGGGCCCTGCCATAGGCCATGACCGCCTGCGCCTGATCGCCCATTGCAGCAAGTGCCTGACCCAGCACGGCCCAAGCGCGGGCCGAACCAGGCTGCGCGCGCACCAGGGCGGCCATATGCTCCGCCGCTTGCGATGCCCTGCCGAGCGCGATCAGCGCAAGCGCCCGGTTGATATCGGCATCGGCATAATCGGGCTTGAGCGCGAGCGCCTTGCCATAGGCCTCCAGCGCCTGCTCCTGCTGGCCCGTCGCCGCACAAGCGTTGCCGAGATTGTTGAGAACATGGGGCTGGCGCGGCTCGACGGCCAGCGACTGCCGAAACAAGGCGATCGCCGCAGGTTGGTCGCCCAGCTGGCGCGCCAGCATGCCGAGCAGCTGCAACACGTCGGGGTCGCGAGGCGATGTCGTGCGCAGATGCTCGAGCAGGGCCCGCGCCTCGTCGAGCCTGCCGGACCGCGCCGATGCCATGGCCCGAGCAAGCGCATTAGGGTCGGCGCGCGATGATCGTGTCTGTTGCAAACTCGTTTCCGCCGCTGCTTGCCCTGGCATCTGGAGCCGTGCGAGCAGAAACAGCAGCTTTGATCGCGCCGGTCAACGGCTTCACAGCAAAATTCACATGCAAATGCACATGATTCGGGCGACCAAGGGTCGCGGCCGAACCGCGCGGAGACTATTCGATCGGCAGCTTGCTGAGATTGTCGCTGATCTTCTTGAGCGTCCGAAGCAGGTGCGCGATGTCGCGGTTGCTGATGCCCACCATCGCGCGCGAGAATTGGCGTCCTACGATCGGGGTCAGCTTGCGCAGCGTCTGCTGGCCGGCGGGGGTCAGGGTGACCTCAGTAATCCTGTTGTCTTCGGGGTTGGGCTCTGTCGATACGAGCCCCTGTTCGACCATGCGGTCGATGATCCGGCTGATCGTCGATCTTTTGGTGAGCGCCGCCTCGGCAATCGCACCGATGCTGGCGGGCTGCTGTTCGCGCAATACCGTCATCACACGATAAATCGGCTTGGACACGCCATGCTTGTGCAGCACCTTGTCCATGTCTTCGTGATATTTGAAATCGGCATGCGCCATCAGATAGAAAGGCGAGTTTTCCAGGCGGAATGTCGGGTTGCTCGGGTCATATTCGCCGCGATTTTCCACCTGCTCCCCTTCCTGACGTACCGTTGCTGCTGCCGAGCTTGCGTTCATGTTTTCTCAAAAGCCTCGATTGATCAAGCGGTTCCATCGCAATGGACCGCCAAGGGGATCGAACTAGCCGAATACATGTGTATTTGCACTGAGTTATGACAGCCGTGTGGAAGAAAATGCCTGTCGCTGCCAATAGTTTTGTTGCTGGCAGGGGGCCTGCGGCCCCAATGCTGCAAGCCGTTCACGCGCCTCGGGCCCGGGCGAGCGTGAACCCCTGCATTCCTCGTCCAGAGCGGTGGAATGAGGCCGCGCAATAAAATTGACAAAAATCGTGTGAAGTTGAATGTATCTGCGGTGAAGTACGGGGCAGGCGACAGGTTCTGATCCCGGAGGCTGGAGGAGATGCGCATGGCGTTCGGACGGTGGGGACTGGGTTTTGGCGCTGCGGCGGTGCTGCTGGCTGCGGCGACGCCTGCAACCGCGCAGGAAGCCCGCCAGCGCTGGGAACAGCTGTGCCAGATTCGCAAGGACAAGCTCGACCTGATTCTGCCCGAAGCGATGCGCGAAAACCGAATCGACATGTGGATCGTCGCTTCGCGCGAAGGACATGATGATCCCAATGCGATGCTGCTGGGCGGCGGCTATGTTGGCGATATCGGTTATTATGTGTTCACCGATCGCGGCGAGGGGCGGATCGAGCGGGCCGCGTTCGGCATTGGCGGTGCGGCGTTCGATCAGTGTCCGCTCTATGACCTGCGCAGGTCGCCCGCAGACCTCAAGGCATTCATCGCCGAGCGCAATCCGAAGCGGATCGGCGTCAATATCGCCTCCGAGATCGGTACGGCGGACGGTCTCAGCCATTCGCTTCACCAGAAGTTGGTCGAAACGCTGGGGCCGGAATTGGCGCAGCGGCTCGTCCCGGCGGAAAAGCTCGTGTCCGATTTCCGCTCGCGCCATGCTGCCAGCGAAATCGCTGCCTTTGCCCGCGCGGGCGAATTCTCGCGCACCATCGCCGAGCGCGCGCTCTCGAACGAGGTGATCACGCCGGGCAAGACCACCACGGGCGAGGTCGCCTGGTGGATGATGGAGGAACTGCACAAGCAGGGCCTGGGCAACAGCTTCGGCATCCCCAGCATCTACATTCTTGGTCCCGGTCCGCGCGGGCCCGTGTCGGGCGATCATGTCATCCAGCATGGCGACCTGATCACGATGGACTGGGGCGTGAATTTCCTTACCGCCTATACCGACATGAAGCGCATGGCCTATGTGCTGAAGCCCGGCGAGAATGCGCCGCCGCCAGGCGTCCAGCGCGCCTTCGACAAGGCGCGCGAGATCCGCCAGATGATCCTCGAGGTGATCCGCCCCGGCGTTACCGCAGGCGATGCGCTGGCCGCAGTGAACCGTCGCGTGGCCGAGACCCCTGGGCTGGCGCTCGGTAGATATGACGATCCTGTGGCCGATCCCAAGGTGTCCGATGTGGTGATCGGCAGCCACTCGGTGGGCGATCTGGGGCACGGGTCTGGACCGTCGATGGCCGAATTCAATCCGTTGCGCATGACCTACACGCTTCGGCCCGGCAATTTTCTGTCGATCGAGCTGTTCCTCTACACGCCCGTTCCCGAATGGGGTACGCGCAAGATCAAGATTCCGCTCGAGGACAATGGCGTGGTGACCCAGCGCGGCTTCGAATGGACCGCCCCGCCGAACAATCGCATCCTGTTGGTCAAGTGATCCGGCAGCGCGCACGCAGCTTTGCGGCCATATGCGTGTCAGCATGATGCGGGCATGATCGCACGCGGCTTGCGGGCCGCCGGGCAGGAATATCGGCCCCGACGAAGTTAGAGCTTGAAATGTTACATATCACGCAATTATGCATATGTCTGCACAGCAGCGGAGAGCAATAATGAAATGGCCGGCACAGCGCCTCGCATCGGGATCGAAGAAGAGTTTCGGCATGTACGACGAGGCTGCGAAACTCGACGCTGCGGGGGTTGATCTCATCCATCTGGAATTCGGGCGGCCGCATGCCGATACGCCCGACCACATCAAGCAGGCGACCAAGGCCGCGCTCGACGCTGGCATAGTCCATTATGGTGATTTTCGCGGCACGCTCTCCTTTCGCCAGGCGCTGGTGAAGAAACTGCGCGATTTCAACAAGCTCGATTACGGCGTCGATGAGGTGCTGGTGACCAACGGGCTCACCCATGCCTCGTTTGCGGCGTTCATGGCCGCGATCGATCCGGGCGACGAGGTGATCCTGCTCGACCCCTATTATCCGCAGCATATCGGCAAGACCCAGCTTGCCGGGGGCAAGGTGGTTATCGCGCATCTCGACGAGGCCAACGGCTTTGCCATTACGAAAGAGGCGATCGCAGCCAAGATCACCGAAAGGACGCGGATGATCGTGCTGATCAACCCGGCCAATCCCACGGGGCGCGTCTATACGCGGGCAGAGCTTCAGCATATCGCCGATCTGGCGATCGAGCACGACCTGCTCGTACTCTCGGACGAGGTGTACGAATACATCACCTATGACGGCGCAGAGCATGTCAGCATCGCCAGCCTGCCGGGCATGCGCGAGCGGACCATCACCTGCTTCGCCTTCACCAAGGCCTATTCGATGGATGGCTGGCGCGTGGGCTATGTGACCGCCGATGCGCGGCTGATGCCCGCGATCCTGACCATCGCGATGACCGACGTCACCCATGTCAACGTGTTCGTGCAGGAAGGCGCGCGCGCCGCCGTCGAAGGGCCGCAGGAGCCGATGCTGGCGATGGTCGAGGCGCCGCGCCTGAGGCCACCATCTACGCTTTTCCCGATATCAGCGGCACGGGCCGAAGCTCGCAGGATATCGCGATGGCGATCCTGCAGGAAGCGCATGTCGTGGTCGAGGCGGGAAGCTTTTACGGACCCGGCGGGGAAGGGCATCTCCGCGTCTGCTTCGGGTCCGAATCCGAGGTGCGGATCGTCGAGGCGATGGAGCGCCTGGGCCGCTTCTTCAACGCACTTTAAGTCAGCGACATATCAGGGAGAGACAGCATGAAGCGGAACTGGCGTCACTGGGCTGCGCTGCTGGCGCTCCCGCTCCTTGCTCCGGTTGTCGCGCAGCCGGTCGCCGCGCAGACCGAGCAACCGGCATCGGGCTATGCCGCGCTGCTGGCGCTCTATGACGAGTTCCGCGCGCTGACGGTGCCCGAAATGGTGCGCGGCGTGCCCGATTACACGCCCGCCGCGATGCAGCGCCAGGCCGAGCACCTGGCGAGCTTGCAGCAGCGGCTCCGCACCATCGACGACAGCGCCTGGCCGATCGCCGAGCGGGTCGATTACATGGTCGTACTGGCGGAAATGCGCGGGCTCGAGTTCCAGCACCGCGTGATGCAGCCGTGGAAGCGCGACCCGGCCTTTTACAGCACCACCAATCTGGGCTTCGGCCCGAAGATGCACGGGGCGTTCGGCATTCCCGAGCTTCCGCTCAAGGGCGATGCACTGAGGCGGTTCAAGGCCAGCCTCGGCGCGGTGCCTGCGGCGCTGCGCCAGGCGCGCATCAACCTGACCGATCCGCGCGGTGACCTGGCCCGGCTCGCCATCGTGCAGAAACAGGTCGAGATCAACGTCTTTGCCGAACTTGCTGCGCGCGCCGCGAAGGAGCAGCCCGATCTGGTGCAGCCGGCGAAGCGGGCGCAGGCGGCGGCAGCGGAATTCAAGGCCTGGCTGGAATCGATCGAGGCGGGGCTTCCGGCGCATGGCGGGGTCGGCAAGGAAAATTACGCCTGGTATCTCAAGAACGTCCTGCTGCTGCCCTATACGCCCGAAGAGGTCGAGACGATCGGCGAGCGCGAATATCAGCGCCAGGTCGCGTTTCTCAAGATCGAGGAGCATCGCAACCGTGCGATCCCGATGCCCGAACCGGTGAAGACCCGCGCCGAGTTCGATACCAAGCGCAAGGCCGAGGACGAGCACCTGCTCAAGCAATTGCGCGAAGGCCAGTGGGTGACCATTCCCGATTATGTGCAGCACGATCCCGAAGAGGGGCCCTATGTGTTCCCGTTCGAGCGCGATCCTTCCAAGCCCGGCCTGTTCGACCCGCCGCTCAACCTGCATTTCTTCTTCCAGGCCGAGTTTCGCGATGGCCTGCCGCTGCGCGCGCACAATCTGCCAGGCCACATGTTCGATGGCCTTCAGGCGGCGCGCGATACGCGTCCCATTCGCGGCAAGCCGCGGCTGTTCTTCGTCAACGGGCTGCGCAACGAGGGCTGGGCCTTCTATCTGGAAGAGATGATCCTGCAGGCCGGCATGCTCGAGGACCGGCCCAAGACGCGCGAGATCGACTATATCCTGGGCGCCAAGCGCGCCGCGCGGGTGCTGCCCGAGATCCGCATGCAGGCCAATGAATGGACCTGGAAGCAGGCAAACGAGTCGCTGGTGGCGCGCACGCCCAAATGGATGAAGCCCGGCGACGCGGTGGCGCAGTTCGATATCGAGCTGTACCTGCGCCAGCCCGGCTATGGCATCGGCTATTACATGGGCAAGGTCGAGCTGGAAAAGCTGCTGGCCGAGGTTGCGATGCAGCAGGGCGAAGCGTTCGACATCAAGGCCTTTCACGACCGTTTCCGCGCTGCGGGATCGATCCCGATCTCGCTGATCCGCTGGGAGATGACGGGCCGGGACGACGAGGTTCGGACGATGCGCTGACGCACCGCGTCCCGGTCAGGCCAGCGGCAGCCAGACCTCGAAGCTGCTGCCTTCGCCCGGCGCGCTGCGCGTGAGCAGGATGCGCCCGCCATGGAGTTCGACGAGCTGCTTGACGAGCGCCAGGCCGATACCGAGGCCTTCCTGGTTCATCCGGCCATCGGGTGCGACCTGCGCGAAAATGTCGAAAATCCGTCCCTGCTGTTCGGGTGCGATACCGATGCCGTTATCGGCGATCTCGATCTTGGCCCACCGATCCTCTGACCTCAAGCTGACGCGAATATCACCGCCATTGGGGGTGTAGCGCGCGGCGTTGCTGATGAGATTGCCGACGATCTGGGTGACGCGCGCATGGTCGCCGCGCAGCCTGACCGGGTCATCGGGCAGTGCAAGGTGCAGGCGGTGCCCCGCCGAATCGATGATCGGCTGCACCGTCTCGATGGCAAAGCCGATAACGTCCTGCAGCAGCAGTTCCTCGTGCCGCAGCGAGATCTTGCCCTGCTCGATGCGCGAGATGTCGAGCAGGTCCTCGACCAGCCGGGTCATGTGGCTGAGACTGCGGTTCATCGCGCTGCGGATCTCGGGAACCGCGTCGGTGCCTTCGCGCCGCTCGAGCAGCCTCAGCCCCGCGACCAGCGCCATGATCGGGTTGCGCAGCTCGTGCGCCAGCACCGCGAGAAAGCGGTTCTTCTGTGCGTCGGCCGCCTGCAGCTCGAGCCCCATCGCGGCCAGGCTGTCGCGCTGCTTCGCGATCTGGCGCCGCTGGTTATAGAGCTCGAAGAAGACGTTGGCCTTGGAGCGCAGGATATCGGGTTCGATCGGCTTCTGGATGAAGTCGACCGCGCCCGCCTCATAACCGCGAAACCGGCGCGCGGTATCGCCGCTGCCGGCGGTGACGAAGATGATCGGCACGTGGCGCGAGCGCTCGCTGCCACGCATGAGCTCGGCCAGTTCGAACCCGTCCATGCCGGGCATCTGCACGTCGAGCAGCGCCAACGCATAATCGTGGACC
>Ga0209542_10019788_pt1 | contig 10743 bp, 10 predicted proteins | sample RifCSPhighO2_01_FD_184028 | JGI IMG/M metagenome (GOLD analysis project Ga0209542, IMG submission 184028) | Soil microbial communities from Rifle, Colorado - Rifle CSP2_plank highO2_0.1 (SPAdes) (version 2) | ecosystem: Environmental > Terrestrial > Deep subsurface > Rock core/Sediment ...
CCGGCGCCTGCGTCCTCTTTGCCGGCGGCGGTTCTTCAAGCGGCGGCAATTGGGACAGCACCGTCGGTGGTTTGTTCGGCCAGGATCTTAGTTTTTCCGGCGGTCTTACCGGCGACATTTTCAATCCGATGGTGAGCGAGATTAACAAAGTAATCGGCCCGACTATTTACCAGAGTATCACCGGTGTTTCCACGGGTATCGCCAGTGGCGCCATTAAGCCGTTGGCCGACACGGTCGGCAACGGCGGCGAATATGTTGATATTATGTCCGAGGCGGGCGGTGATGCCGCCGGTAAAGTTAGCAGCGCCGGCCAAGACATTTCCACCAAGGCCTTCAGTAGCGCCGGTTGGAACAAATTCGGCCAAAATATGGCGGTGACGGCGATTAAAGCCGGTGGCGATATGCTCGGCAGTTTGGTGGCCGATAATGTTCCGATTGTCGGCGGTTTGCTCGGCCGTATTGTGTCGAACGCCGTCACTTGGGCGTTGGTGGCGTATTTTGGTTTGCCGGTATTGCTCTTGACCGGCATTCCGGTCGCCGACCACGGGGTGTCGGACGCGGTTTCCAACAGCACTAAAGCGGCTGGCAAAATCGGCCAAGCGACGGTCAAGGAATTGTCGGCGATAAACAGCAGTACCAAACAAACCGAGAAAAACACCAAGCATATTGAAAGTTACGAACAGCAGGCCTGCACTTTGGAGAAGCAATTAAAGGGCGTCGCTTACCGGGCGGAGGACAAATATTATAAATACGACCCGGCGGCGCGCAAGGCGGCGATTACGATGATGCAGCAACTCTACAGCGCTTGGCAGAGATTCTTCCAGACCGGCCGACAGACAAGCGAGATTAACCTCGGCGCCAGCGGCCAAAGTTACAACGCCGGGGAAGTGACCGGCTACCGCGGTGGATCGGGAATTGAAAATGGGCAGCCGTTGCAGACCATCAATTTGGAACAAGACATCAAAGACGCGCGCCGAGAGGCCGAAGCCGGTACTTACGCCACTCTCAAGGCGAGCGGTAATCTTTATGCCGACGAGGTTATCCGTCAGCTGGCGTTGGCTAATAATCAAACCGCCGGTCGCGAATTGGCTTCAACCATGAGCGAGGCCGAAGCCGAGCGACTCAATAATTCCGAAACGATTCCTAATAACGAGTTTTGGGGTTTGGTGGAAAAGAAAATCAATCCGGTTAACGACCGACGGGGTTTATTGGTGCTGGCTGGTCAAATGGACGAGAGTCGTCAGAGTTCGGCCGAGTATCTCAATACGCTTCGTTATGCCGCCGGTCAAGGTTATTCCGACCTTCAATTTTGTGCCGAGACCGAAGATGACCCGGTTTACGGCGAGCATTGCACTCGTTGGGAGACGGTGGTGCCCGGCAGTATGATTAAAGCGATGACGGAGTTTATGCAACAGGTGGGCTTGACTCAAGCTCGCGACGCCGACAGTTTCCAAGAAGATGCGGCCAATCGCGTGGTTTTGGATTGGCAGGATAATTTTGTTAATTATCTGGAACGCCAATCGGCGGTTCAATCGGCGCAGGTCGGCCGCGACCCCTGCCCGGGCACCGACCCCTGCCCGGAGACCGGCTGGGGCGCCGTCGGCGCGGCGGCGCTAAGCGGTTTGGAAACCGGTTTGGGCAACGCTTCAAACAATTTGCTTGGCCGAACCGAAAGTTATCTCAACCGCGCCGCGAATAATCTCTTTAATTTCCAGTACGGCGGCTCGGGCGGTTCTTCCGATGGCGGTGGGTTTGGGTATACGAGCGGTAGTTCATTCAATTTTGGTCAACTTGGTGCGCTGTTGGGGCAAATTGGCAATTTGAATCTGCCCGGACTGACCGACGAACAGCGCAACGCGCCGGCGCCGACGATTACTTTCCGGTCCGTTACGCGCGACGGCGCCACGGCGGGCGAGAGAGAGACCACTTTGAGTTGGGAAACCCAAAACGCCACGCTTTGTTACACCGGCAACGATTGGCTGGACCCGGAGAGTGGCGCGGTGGGGATTGAAAAATATATTCAAGCCAAAACCGTCGCTGAAGTGAAAATAACCTACCCCAACTCCGCTACTTTCAGCAACACTTATCAATTAGTTTGCTTTAACGCCCGCGGTGAGGGAACAGTTGGAGTTGTCACGGTTAACAACAATCAATGAGCAAACTAACTTCGATCAAAATAATTTTTGTTGCCACCTTGCTATTCGCTGGGGTAACGGCTTCGGCGGCAGTAGATCAGGGACAGGGGGAGTTTACCAAAGTCAACGCCCTTGACCGCTTTTTGATTGAAGCCGAGGCGGCCGGGGCATCTGGTAATCATGCGGCTTATAACCAGGCAATGCTTAGTCGGGCCTGTATTTACGCAGGCACTTGCGGTCCCGAGGGGGCGCCCTTGCTTTATGACGGTGACACCGAGACGGGTCTTGTTGGACGTTTAACTTTTTTGACTAACACCTTACGACGCCTCGGCGCTTTAGAAAATGCCGGTTGGTTTTTTGGCCCGATACGTCCTTCTGCTGAGAGAATGGCTGAACTAAAACGAGTGGTAGAGCAGGAACATCAACTTGTAAATCAAAACGTTAAACGTAAATTTCCAGACAAACAACAAGAAATCTTTAAAGCTGCTGTCGGAAACGCCGAAAAAGATTCCCAGAGAGAGTTATCGGCGTCATTTAAAGAAGTGTGCTCGCTCAATCCAGCAGTTGAAGGTACTTTCAGCGTACGGGCCTGCATTATGGAGGCGGCCGGGGGTGTTGGCGTTATCGTTTTCGGTTTTTTGAATTGGCTTCTGATCGTTGCCAACCAACTGTTTAATTTGGCCATTAAAATATCGGTTCAGGACTTCAAGGCCTATGCCGGTTCTGATACGGTTCGTGCCGCTTGGGTGGTGGCGCGTGATTTGGTTAATCTTTCGCTGATTTTTCTTCTACTTTACGCCGCTCTCGGCTTGATTCTCAATTTGCCCAAGGTGGACGGTAAGCGATTGGTGGTTCAGGTCGTCGTCGTCGCTCTCCTCGTCAACTTCAGCGCCTTCCTCACCGGCATCGTCATTGACGCTTCCAATGTTTTGGCTAACCAATTTTATGTGACGGCAGCCAGTGGCACGATTGGCGCCAGAAACGCGCCGGATATTAGCAGTCAATTCGTCCAAACCTTTTACGGTAAATTGGAGAAGAATTTTAGTCAATTGGGTGATCCGGAGAGTTTTAATGTCATGTCTTTGAGCATCATCGTTTCCCTTTTTGGCCAAAGTTTGCTGGTCCTAATTACCATTTTAATTTTATTGGCGGGAGTGTTAATGTTCGTCGCTCGCGCGGTTAAATTGACCTTTGTTCTTGTGCTCTCGCCGCTTGCCTTTATGGCGCTTTGGACCGGCATTGGTGGTGATTTGGGACAGAAGTGGCAAAAGGCGCTGATTAACAACGCCATTTTTGCCCCCGCTTTCCTTTTTCTGATGATGCTGGCGATTAAAGTGGCTAAAAGTGACGCTCTCTCGGTAGTGAAGCCCGACAACGCCAATCTGTCCAACCCGACGCTTTTGAGTTCCGGGAGTTTGACCTTACTTGTCCCCACCCTCATCTTTTACGCCATCGTTAACGGAATGATGATTGGTTCGCTCCTCGTCGCCAACCACTTCGGCGCCGCCGGCGCCGCCGGCGCGCTCGGGTTGTTGAAGAGAGTAAAGGGCGGCGCCGGACGAACCCTCATTGGTAAACCAGCCAGTCTATTAAATCGCGGCATAGACAGAGCAAAAGAAAGAATGGAGGAAAGCCGTGGCGGCAGGGTTGCTTTGGGTACCTTGCGAACCCTCAGTTTTGGCGCCGCGGGTGCGGCGAAAGAAACTCTTGAGGATATCACCAAATCTAAATTCGGCGGTGCAAAGTACTCTCAAGCTGATATTGATACACGCCGTCGCCAAGATATTGAAACCGGAATTCGCGATCGTCGTGACAACCCGAGAAGACTGGCTGCTTATGTCGTCGGGTTGTCTAGGGCCGACCAAGACCACGCTTATGATAAACTGTCGGCTCGAGACCGAGTGGCCCTAGAAACCGAATTAACAGCGATTGGTCAAGGAACTTTGACGACAAGGTTACGCGGAACCTTGTCGGTTGAAGAAAGAGAAAAAGTGGAAAAAGCCGAGGGTGATTCTCGAAGAGATACAGCAAATCGGGCATCAAGACAAAATGTCAATAGTTTAGGCGACTTGGTGCTTGGGCCAAACAATCGCCCGGTGCAAAACGGAGTTGAATTATCCGATAATGAATTACGCCGGACGATTACTCAGGGGCTACCGGAAAAACAAGCCCGGAGATTATCACACAACGCGAGAATACATCCGGGCATCATTCCTTATTTGACATTAAAACACCTAAACGACCTCATGGCCGAAGGTGAAGTAACGATTGAGGAGAGTCGAGCGATAAGACAATGGGCCACTCAGGAACAAACGAGGTGGATGAATGATCCCCTCCGTTCTTACAATTGGCCACTCTAAAATTATGACTTACACATCCCAACAACTCAGAGAGTATTACAAGAAATTACCCGCTGATATTAAAGAGGTTGTCGGCTCATCCGAACTTAGTGAAAAAATTATTCAACTGGGAGAAACACACCACCTCCACATTGATAAAGTGGGGCAGTTGTCCGATGAGGTGGGTTTGACATTGCTTGGCCTCACTAAACCAGACGACTTTGTTAAAAACATCGCGACTCGCTTAAAAATCGACCAACCAACCGCCGAGGCGATTACGGCGGAGATAAATCAGGCGATTTTTTTGCCGATTCGGGAGTCGTTGCAAGAAGCGGCAGCGGCCCGGCGGAACGGCAGTAGCAACGGCAACGGCGCGCCGTCGGCCGAACAGGTCTTGCGGGAAATCGAGAATCCGGTTCCGGCCCAAGTCAACATTTTTGAGCAGAAAATGTCTCAAATGTTTGACCTCGCCCGCGGCGCCGAGCCGGTTCTGCCGGAAGAAAAGTTGAAGCATCGGGACCCGTATCTTGAACCCATCGAGTAGGTTTTAGGTTGTAGGTGTTAGGTTTTAGGAAATGCTTAATTCTTACAAAGATTTAATTGTTTGGCGCAGGGGAATTGATTTGGCCAAAACGATTTATAAACTAACTGATCGTTTTCCCCCTCACGAACAGTTCGGTTTGATTTCCCAGATGCGCCGTTCGGCGGTTTCTATCCCGTCTAACATTGCCGAGGGCAGCGCTCGCGGGACTCGTAAGGATTACGGCCAGTTTCTCCGAATTGCTTATGGCTCAAGCGCCGAGCTGGAGACGCAAATCGAATTAGGTAAACAGTTGGGATTTGGAAGTAAGGAGGATTATAATGAAGCCGACAGGCAGTTGAATGAAATCAGGCGGATGTTAAATGTTTTGATTTCTAAAATTTCCCTAAAACCTAAAACCTAAAACCTAAAACCTAAAAACTAAAACCTAATTTATGAATTTTCAGGTCCCCCAATTTATTGAAATTGAAGACAAGATTTTCGGGCCGCTGACTTTTCGGCAGTTTGTTTATTTGGCCGGCGGCGCGGGCATCGCCTTTTTGGAATGGGTTTACTTGCCCTTCAAATTCTTGAGCGTCATCTTCATCATCCCGACGCTCGCCTTCGCATTGGCGCTCGCCTTTTACAAAGTCAACAATCGGGCTTTTATCCACACCGTGGAAGCGGCTTTCCGTTACGCCTGGACGCATAAACTTTACATCTGGAAGCGGAGCGAGCGGTCGCTCCAAGCCCTGAAAGCTGAAAGCTCGCCCGACGGCAAGGCGGGCCGATCGCTGACCGCCACTTTCAAATTGCCCAAACTCTCCGAGAGCAAGTTAAAAGATTTGGCCTGGAGTTTGGATGTGCGGGAAACCATTAAGTAGCTTCAAGCGGTTAGCTGTCAGTGGCTAGCTTTGATACAAAAGAGGGCATAAAAAAATAGCCCACCGTGGTTAGCGGTGGGCGGTAAGAGCGTCTGATCGAACGTGTGTTAGGTCGCAATTGTCTCGTCATCTGACCAGCGCACATTTTCCGCAGCATCCTTGTTTTCCAAGAACGCTCGGAACTTGCGGTGGTTATCAACCACCATAGTCACCACGGCGCAGCCGTCGGGGCCGTCAGCTAAAGGCCTGACATTGACGACGCGCAAGAAGAGATCCCGATGCTCGACGTCAACCAACTGCCGGAGATCCTCGAAGGTTTTCCGAGCCGCTGGCCACCGCAGGTGTTTTGCGAGATCGCTGAAAGCGGTCCCGACCAACCACAGCAGCGAATCGAAATCGTCCTTGTCTCTGTGGTAAGCCTTGTGGAGTTCGCGGAGCAAATCAATCGTGATACCAGAAATAGAGACCTCAGACTCGATCTCCTTGTGGAGGTACACGACTGCTCCGGCAGAGGATTCCACAAACCTCTCATTTCGGATAACACCGACGAGAAGAGCGTAGAATGCAATCTTTTTCTCTGCATGGTTCTGTGTCATGACAAAAGCTCCTTGGCGGTAACGTTAACGCCATACGCAGAATTATTTAGAGACGACTTTCTGAAACGTCTATGTGAAAGATCAACTGTTTTCGTCCTTTTGGACTCATCAGTCGAGATACACATCTCGATAACAGGGGGCATTTAAATGGTGCCCCATACCATTCAGACTTTTTGGTAGTCTGCCTACCCCGTGCGTCGAGAGAGTTAGATGTCCTCTCCCTCATCCTGGAGTTGCTTGCGAATCCTTTCGCGGTCTTCCCAGCCAGCTCCGTAGATGTCGACAAGCTCGGCAAGAACGTCATTGACTTGTTTCTGTTCGTCGGGTGTCCACATGTTGATGGGTTTAATGAATCCACCACATGTGGGCACCTTCTTCGCAAGGCCAACCACGCTCGCCATTTGTCGGTTCATTTCGGCATATTGTACGCGCAGCTGGTCGATCTTGGACGTGGTAGTCATGGCACAATCTCCTAGGCGGTTAAGGTTATCCGCATACCTGTCCTGTTAAATCGGTAGGACAAGACCGTTTTGCTGTCTCTGCCCACACGGGCGGACAAACAGCACAAATCTGAAAAATCAAAGAACTGCTTATAGGTTAGCATATTGCCCAAAACTTGTCAAGCATTTTGGGTATGTCAAATCACCCTTATTTTAAGCCATATTTTGACCACTTGACACCGTTTGCTCATCTGCTAGTATAGAAGCACAAACGGCTTCGGCCTCACCCCGCAAGGGGTAGAAAACCCAAAAAGCGGTCAGGACTCACAAAGTTTTATGACCGCTTTTTGTATTTTAGCGTAATCCTCGGCTTTCAAAACAGTCAATTTATCTAGCAAGCGTTTAGCATCAACGAGTCTTAGCTGGGAAATAATCGCCGAACGCTCCTCACCATCTCCAAAATCAATCGGTACATAAAATTTACCGCTTTTGTGTTTTCTGGTTAGCGAAATCGACCAAAATACTTCGTTGTTGAATTTTTTGAAAATCACTACTGGCCGCGCAAAGTTGTAACCCTTGCCGTCCTGCTCAAAGCCGATGTTGTAGCCGAGCGAACACCACCAGACCTCTCGTTCATGAAAAAATACGCGCGGCCCATCAGCGTGGATTTTTGCTTTGCGTTTGTGCCACTTCCGGAAATCTTTCTCCATCTTTATAATCATAACAGATTTGATGTTGTTCCGGTCTCGATATTAGGATTTCGGATTTATGTTAGAATAGTAGCTATGGCTTCCACTCGGGCCGCGGCCAAGCCGACGCAGGACTTCGTGCCGATTCAGGAGATTCGCGACGGCGTCGCGATTCTCAAGAACGGCGATTTGCGTTTGGTGCTTTTGGTTTCTTCGCTCAACTTCGCCTTAAAGTCGGCCGACGAGCAGACGGCGATTTTGCTCCAGTTCCAGAATTTTTTAAACTCGCTGGATTTCCATCTCCAGATTTTCATTGAATCGCGCCGTTTGGACATCAAACCCTATCTCCGGACACTAGAAGAGCGCCTGCTCGCCCAGACCACCGACTTGATGCGAGTTCAGGTGCGCGAGTACATTGAGTTTATCAAGAAGTTTACCGAGTCCACCGACATTATGGCCAAAAGTTTTTTCGTCGTCGTGCCTTACTCGCCGCCGTTCGGCGCCAATGTTCGGCGGCGCGGCGGCCTGCTCTCGCGTTTTTGGCCCCGACGCTCCGGTCGGGGTGAATCGGCTCGAACTGCCGCCGGGCCGAGCGGCATGGCGGGCGGTGACGAATTTGACGAACATCGCGTCCAGTTGGAACAGCGCGCCGGCGTGGTGGAACAGGGTTTCGGCGCCGTCGGTTTGCGGGTGGCGCCGCTCGGCACCGAGGAGTTGGTGGAGCTTTACTTCAAAATTTTTAATCCGGGCGAGTCGGATATACCAACCGTCTAAAATGGCTTTTTGGAACAAGAAAAAAGAAAATCAGGAACCGGCGGCGCTGGCGCCGATTTTGCCGCAGGAAATTTATCAGACCGGCGTTTTGGAACTGCGCGATGTGATTGCGCCTTCGGCTCTCAAAGTGACGCCGCGCCTCCTCCATCTCGGCGACAAAATCGCCCGCACTTTCTATGTCATTTCTTACCCGCGTTTTCTCGCCGGCGACTGGTTCTCGCCGGTGATTAATTTGGACAGAGTGTTTGACGTTTCCATTTTGATTCACCCGATTGACACCGCCATCGCCCTGCGCCAGTTGGAGAAAAAGGTGGCCGAGGTCCAGAGTCAAATCAGTGTCCGCGAGGAGAAGGGGATGGTCCGCGACCCGATTTTGGACACCGCCTATCAAGATATTGAGCAACTGCGCGACTCACTCCAGCAGGCCCGGGAGAAAATTTTTGACGTCGGCGTCTACTTGACCATTTACGGCGACACCGAGGACGAGTTGGAAAAAGCGGAAATTGAAATCAAGGGGATTTTGGACGCCAAATTGGTCTACTTGAAGCCGGCGCTTTTCCAGCAAGCCGAGGGTTTCCAGAGCGTTTTGCCGGTTTCCGACGACCGGCTCGGCGTCAATTACAAACTCAATTCCACGCCGCTTTCCTCGCTTTTCCCCTTCGTCTCTTTCGACCTGACTTCCAACAAAGGCATTCTTTACGGCATTAATCGCCACAATTCCTCGCTGGTTCTTTTTGATCGATTCTCCTTGGAAAATTACAACTCGGTGGTTTTCGCCCAGTCCGGTGCCGGCAAATCTTATGCCACCAAGCTGGAAATTTTGCGTTCGCTGATGTTTGACGCCGATGTCATCGTCATTGACCCCGAGCGCGAGTACGAGTTTTTGGCCGAGGCGGTCGGCGGGCGCTACTTCAACATCTCGCTCACTTCCGAGCATCACATCAATCCCTTTGATTTGCCTTTCCCGCGCGAGGACGAATCGCCGGCCGATGTTCTCCGCTCCAACATCATCAACTTGGTCGGCCTTTTCCGTCTGATGCTCGGCGGTCTCTCACCGGAAGAAGACGCGATTATTGACAACGCCATTACCGAGACCTACGCCTTGAAGGACATCACCCCCGATTCCGATTACACTCAAAAACCGGCGCCGCTGCTCTCCGATTTGGAATTGGTTTTGGCCGGGATGGAAGGCGGCGAGTCGTTGGCCCAGCGCCTGCTCAAGTACACGCGCGGCACTTGGGCCGGTTTCATCAACAAGCCGACCAATGTGGACATCAACAAAAAGTTCGTCGTCTTTTCCGTCCGCGATATGGAAGACGAGCTGAAGCCGGTGGCGATGTATATCGTCATGCACAACATTTGGAATTCCATCCGCCGCCAGTTGAAGAAACGCCTCTTGGTTATTGACGAGGCCTGGTGGATGATGAAGAGCAAAGATACCGCCTCCTTCCTCTTCTCGCTGGTCAAGCGCGGCCGCAAATATTTCTTGGGCGTGGCGACCATCACTCAAGATGTCGGCGACTTCCTCCGCTCCGATTACGGTTTGCCGATTATCACCAATTCCTCGCTCCAACTTTTGCTCAAACAGTCGCCGGCTTCCATTGAGTTGGTCCAAAAAACTTTCCAGCTGACCGACGAGGAAAAGTTTTTGCTTTTGGAATCCAATGTCGGCGAGGGAATCTTCTTCGCCGGTTTGAAACACGTGGCGATTCGGATTATCGCTTCTTACACCGAGGACCAAATCATCACCTCCGATCCCTCCCAACTTTTGGCGATTAAGCAAGCCAAAGCCGAGTTGGAGCAATTAAACGATGGCGGAAACACCGGCGGAAAATAAAATCACTTGGCCCGAGGGCGGCGCTTGGATTGCTCTCGCGGCGCTCGGCGATTTGGCCCAGGCGGGGATTGACCTCGTTATGCTCGGCTTCGGCTGGACGGTCAATTGGACCATCACCCTAACTTTTCTTTTTTTTCTTTCCCTGCGGTTGGGGCTAAAGGGCGAGTTTACGCTTCGCCGCGGCTTGAGTATGTTGGGCATCTTCGGCGGCGAAATCGTGCCTTGGGTCGGCGATTTACCGCTCTTGACCGGCATCACGATTAAAGTGATGTATGATATTATTAAGAACGAGTCGGCGCTCGGTAAAATTTTGCCCAAAGTGCCGTTGCCGACGCCCCTGCCGAAAATAAAATGATTAAGCGACTGCCCATTTTACTTCTCCCGATTTTTTTTCTGGCGCTCTCGGCCGCCGCCCAAACGGTGAGCGTGGAGTTGCTTTGGGAGGGCGAGACCAGTTTGCCGAGTTTCTACGGCGGCCACAGTCAGGTAACGCCCGGCGGCACGGCGCGGGTGGTGGCTTTGCCGACGG
>Ga0209542_10019790_pt1 | contig 10742 bp, 15 predicted proteins | sample RifCSPhighO2_01_FD_184028 | JGI IMG/M metagenome (GOLD analysis project Ga0209542, IMG submission 184028) | Soil microbial communities from Rifle, Colorado - Rifle CSP2_plank highO2_0.1 (SPAdes) (version 2) | ecosystem: Environmental > Terrestrial > Deep subsurface > Rock core/Sediment ...
ACAACAAAGAATTTCAGCGTGGATATAACGAAGAAATGATTCGAATACGACTTGCAAATCAAATAAGGAAAATTAGAAATAATAAAAAATTGACACAAAAAGCAGTGGCTAAACGATCCGGCATGCCCCAATCGGTGATAGCAAGGATGGAGAGTGGTGAGCACAGCGTCTCGCTCGATACTCTCAACAAAATTGCTACCGCATTAGGAAAAGAAGTGCAGTTGGTGTAACCCCATCCTAATGACGCAAAAACGTCCCGACTTAACGGGACGTTTTTGCGTCTGAAAAGTCATACCAAGGGATCCGCCTTGCGGTTATTCTCCCCCGGCGCAGTAGTCTTGTGCAGTCGGTTCATATAACTACGTAGTTAACTACTGAGCTAATTCAGGAGTTTTAAATTAAAGACGTAGCCTATTTAAGTTTCGAGCGGGGTGACTTGTTCACCGGCTTCAGGCTCATTTTTATTTCTTGTGCCTTTGCCTGTACTCCCGCAACTGGTCTCTGAAGTTTAAAAGAAATAACACGGGTAGGTACTTTTCCTCCCATGTCCTTTAACTGTTGTACTTCGGCCTTAGTCCATGGCTGCCCGGACTTAGCAATATATTTAGGTAATTTTGCCATAATTTTTTATATATGTGGATAACTTTACTTCTTAATTTCAGACTTATTAATTATAATAGAAAATGAATAGAAAATCGTTTGTAACACTGTTGATAAGGTACTACACCACATGATTACAAAAAAGCAAAAAGAGGTGCTGGACTTTATAAAGTTCTATCAGATAAAAAAGGGTTACTCCCCTTCCCTTGAAGAAATTGCAAATAAAATAAAGGTTGCTTCGGTTTCTACTGCCCACCACCATGTTAAGAAGCTGGAAAAAGAGGGATTAATTCACAAGGAAGTAAATCAGCCTCGTGCAGTAACAACTAAAAGCCAAATTTCAAGTATTCAGATACCTATCTTGGGTAGTATCGCGGCCGGACAGCCTATTGAGGCCCTTGAAGTTCCAGCCGGGAGTATTACTGTCCCCAGAAGTGATATAGGACAAGGAAAACACTATGCGCTCCGAGTAGAAGGGAGCAGCATGATTGATGAGGGCATATTTGATGGAGACATGGTGGTCATCCGTGAACAAAAGGGGGCAGAGAACGGACAAACAGTAGTCGCCATCATAGACGACAATCAGGCTACTCTAAAAAAAATATACAGGGAAAAGAGAGGATTCCGGCTACAACCAGCAAATCCCAGTCTCTTTCCCATTTTTAGAGATGCAGTAGAGGTAAGAGGTGTGGTAGTAAAGATTGTCAGAAATCTTGCAACAGAGGTCGAGAAGGAATCGACGAAAGAGAAATATGTACGTCGGATTGACTACTCATGGGACTATCAAGGAGAAAAAACTAAATCATACACCCATGGTCTGCATCCCTACCCTGCGATGTTTATCCCACAAGTAGCTAGAAGACTGCTAGAAACTTATAGCAAACCGGGAGACACCATTTGTGACATTTTTTGTGGCTCTGGGACCGCATTAGTAGAAAGTAAAGTACTTGGTAGAAATGCTTATGGAATAGATTTAAACCCCTTAGCAATTTTCCTTGCTCAAACAAAAACGACTCCAATCAGCCCTAAAATATTGGAAAAGTCATACGCTGATTTAATCAAGCGTCTCTCAAATACGACAAAAAAGGAAGTTAAAAAACCTAGCTTTAAAAATCTAGAATTTTGGTTTAAAGACAAGAAAATTACTGAGTTGGCTCTACTCAAAAATACAATAAACCAAATTAGCGAGAAAAAAGTTCGTAATTTTTTTATGGTCGCCTTTAGTGAAACAGTACGGTATTCCTCAAATACAAAAACTGGAGAATTTAAGCTCGTCAGGATAAACAAAGAAAAATTAGAAAAACACGATCCAGATGTCCTAAATATTTTCCTTAAAAAGACGGTGGCAAACATATCGAAGATGAAAGAGTTTTATAAAGATGTGCAGAAAAAAGTTAAAACAACAATCATATATGGTGATTCCTCTAAGGATAACGACATAGGTACTGGCAGTATAGATTGCATTGTTACCTCCCCCCCATATGGAGATAGTGGAACGACTGTTGCTTATGGTCAGTTTTCAAGGCTCTCTGCACAATGGATTGATATTTTTGAAGAACCTAACGATGCTTCCAGTGTAGATGGCCAACTGCTGGGCGGTAAAGCTTCAAAAACCCTCAGTCATTCACTTGAATCAAAACATCTTAACGATTCTATAAAAAAAATTGCTCAAAGGGACCCAGTCCGAGCACGAGAAGTCTTGAGTTTTTATTTAGGACTTTCTGAGTGTTTAAAACAAGCTCATCGGATGCTTAGACACAAAAAATATTTTTGTCTCGTCATTGGTAATAGAATGGTTAAGCAAGTTAGAATTCCTACTGATTTTATTATTGCTGAATTGGGCGAAAAAATTGGATTCACCTGTGAAGATATTATTGTCCGCAATATTCCAGGCAAAAGAATGCCTAGTAAAAACTCCCCCACTAACATAGTAGGAGCGTTGGAAGAAACAATGAATCAGGAGAGTATAGTAATTTTGAGAAAAAACTAGAGGATTTTCTTATGGGTCTTAAACAGGAGCGGAAATGTTTTTTCTGTAAGTTTGGTCAGACGGAAAGCAGAACCGTGGTCGTGGGGTTTGCCTATTAGTTTTCCACTCCGATACACCCCAAGGCGTATATCATATTTAGATAATACAAGAAATTTAGTTGGGTCTATATCCTTGAGAATCCAAGCTTCTCTATAATGGAAATACTCATGCCCGCCCCGTCTCTTACAATCAGCAAACACCAGGATCAAACCGTTGCCGATTTTTTCTGCTGCCTTTTGTCGTAAAAAATCTAGACCATAATATCCTAGCACCTTATTATTTCTGAGGATAAAAAGTTTACCACGGCGGTTATCAATCCTACAATGAAAACCTTGGGCATTCTTCTTTCCATTACTAATAGTTTGGTGAAGAATTTTTAATTTAGGATACCCGGGGTCAGGGTACCCAAACCTGTTGAGGATCTCGGCATTTGTAATTCCCTCAGGTTTCTTTGTAAAAAGGGTCATCATAGATGGAGTCCCTGCCCTCTGCGACTTCAGTTCCATTATCCCAAAATCTGGTAGGGCAATATTATTTTCTTTAATTCCAAGATAATCCTCGAGAGTCTTTCCAATACCTGTATTGTGCCTGCGGCTTGATCTAACCCATCCCTTCGCAGAAATTTCTGCAAGATCTTTCTTAATTTTAGACAGGGTCCACTTGGGGATTTTTTTCATACGCTTTCAAGCCTATCAAATATGAAGAATTTAGCTACTTTTACGCACATCAATAAATTGTCCGGCTATGTTTTTTTGACATTTAAAATTTTAATTAGAAGGAACAGCTGGTATACCCAGCTCGTTTGCACCAATCTTTAGCAGCATAGGCTCCAAATGCGTCTCTAAGACACACTGTCGTTAGTTGACCTGCGGGACATATGGCCGCTTTACAAGTCGAACCAGTGCCACAACTATATTCAAGATCTAACGTGATTTGTGCGCCTCCATAAATGCCATATTCATTGAAGGGGGCTACCAAAAGGCTTATGTGAGTGGGTGGAAGGAGGTTGCTTTGCCAGGGGTTAATTAACTTCGACGTCTGCTGGTTCTTTTCATATTCCCCTCGAGTGGTAGAGAGTTGAATAGGATTAAATAGATCTAGCATTACGTCAATTGGGTTTGCGTCAGTAAACACCCCTCCACTTTGTTGGGTCAACGTCTTGTTGAGCTTTGTCTGGGACTCTCGATAGGCATTAATCGTTCCTCCGACATCGCCATATACCAGACTAAGAAAATGGTCTCCTTTCTCGGTGACTTCTCCCTTTATACGTAAGGAAGCTTTTTCAAAGTCGCCATTGAGAATCAGGCGGATGGACTGCGATTTGTATGCGTCAGGGTTACTCAAAACGTCCTTAGTGGGGGTGTAAGGCTTAGATACCAAATGGAGAACAGAAACATTTTCAATAGGAGTCGAGGTTGCATTTGTAGGGACCTCAACAGAAGGAGCCGTTGCGGTTTCTTCTTTTGGAGATATCCAAGACAGTACGTAGATTGTAGCCACACCAATAGCCACTATTACTAAGAAGCTTAGAACACTATTTATGTTTATATATTTATTCATACGCTAACGGGGGACTTGGTAGTAGAAGTTTTTCGGGTACCTCAATTTGAGGTGCCTCAACTGTGGGGACGGTTGTTGTGTTAAAGAATTTCAAACCAAACAAAGCGAGCACTGATGCACAAATCACTCCGATATGGGTCCGTATAGATAAGTCGAGCCAATCTAGCACCAGCGCATACTTTACCTCCACTTCTTTTGCTTGAGCGACCGCGCTCCAAACATAGTTAAGGAGAGCGAAGGGCAAGATGGTGTATACGCTGGCCATCAGTTCCGAAAGGTATATGTTAAAGAAAGAATATGCAGTATACAGTACAGCGAAAAGACTTACGAACCCCAAGACATGTTTTAAAGGTTGATCTTTAAACAGCTGCTGGCTCCTATGGAAGGACCTCTGGGAAGAGTCCTTTACTTCTGCCATGCCCAAAGAGGATTCTAGGCAATCTGAAGTCTTAAGGCAAGGAACGAAGCGGAGGCTCTTAACGACTTCATTATCAGTTTTTTATACATTTTACGGCCAAAATACAGAAGTATTACCTCCCCTTCCAATCCCGTATTACCAGTTTTTTGTTTTTTAGGTCGACGGTGACGGTTAGTTTTTAACGCTCTTTCCACTTAAATTTTCTTATTATTTCCACCGGGAGCGCGAGGCTGTAGGAGGCGCCGCCGCCCACCTTGGTGAGCTTGCGGATCTGCTTTTTGCCGGAAGTCGCTTTGGGTCTAGCCATCCTTAAATTGTACTCTAAAAATGAGGTGTCCTGCCTTGTCCCCAAGCTCATTGACTCTTCAGGACAAACTGGGTATATTGTATGAGTCTTTCGGTTCTAGCCATGAACTGAAAGGGTATTACATCCAAGGGCCACCCTCCGCGAGGAGGGTGGTTTTGTATATAAAACTCTACTTATCTGTCCGGTACTTTAGATCTTTACCCCAGATATCGGTTTCGATCGTCAGCACGTCGGTATAGCCGTCGGCACCGGTTCGTAATTCCTGGGAAATATTATTTTTTGAAGAAAAGATATACACTTTTTTGCCTCCATTACGCAGGTAGGTAATGAGAGCAAGAAAATCGGAGTCCCCCGTAAAAAACACGGAGGTGTCATATTTTTTCATATAGTGCATGGAGTCAATCGTCATCTCTACGTCCATGTTCCCCTTCTCCTGGATTGACTCGCCCTGCTCGCTCACAATTGATATCCGTTTTAACTCTTTTTTCCTCACTATAAAACCCAAACCTTTTTTCAAAAAAGTGAAAAACTTGTGTCTCCCGTCCAGACTGTAGCCCCGCGTCCCCTCTGCGGGGTAAGCGGTGTAATAAAACACCTGAATCTCGGTTGCCTCGTATTTTTCCTGAATATATCTTTTTAATTTTTCGTAATCAAAAGATTTACCCTTAGCTTTCTGCGCTGCCCACAGATTTGAGGCGTCAATAAATACGTATACAACCTTTTTCACCCCCTTATGATATCCTTAAAATATAAAGGCCCAAAATCAAATCCTTACCCTTATTCTTATCCCAATGTTTTGCAAAACACTGGGATGTATCTAACTCCGTAGTTAACTACTGAGTTATTGCAGCTCAAACCCTCAAATCCTTATTCCAGTCTTTTGCAAAACACTAGTATAGACTCGCCGCGCACCGTGAGCTTGTGCCGCACCGCACTCCCCTCGTTGCGCTTCATCACCAAACCGGCTATGGCAAGCTTGCGCACATGGTCGGAGGTATTGTTGTAACCGATCTTTAATTTCTCTGTTATCTCTTCGACCGAAAGCTCGGGCTCCCGCTTGAGCAGATCCAATATTTGCAAACGCCGGTGGCTCGCAAACCCCCTGACTATCCGCTCCAACTGCCTAAAATTTATGGAACTCATGATGTATATTCTACACCGCTTATCCCAGTGTTTTGCAAAACACTGGGATAGCTACAGCAACCCGCTACTGCAAAAGTTTTTTGAGGACCGGGGCTATGCGAGCGGCTATTAGCCGATAGCCCGCATCATTGGGATGAACTTGGTCGGACATGTACTGCTTGTCGCCCAAGAGGCCGTCCAGCACATCGGACACATAGGCGGTATGGTAGGTGTCGCGGAGATCCTCGAACCCGCTGCTAAAGTGATCGCCAAAGAGGCCGCCGCGGACGCCGAGCAAAAGCACTATTGCCCCGCGGCTTTGGATATCTTTTATAATCGCGGCGAGGTTGGCAAAGGTTTGCTCTTGCGGGATGCGTTTTAGGTAGTCGTTGCCGCCAAGGAGGAGCAGAACGACTTTAGGTTTGTAGGCATTAAGCTCGCTCATGCGCGCAAAGCCGTCTTGCGTGGTGTTGCCGGGCACGCCCAAGTTGATGACGGGTTGGCCTATTGCGCCCGAGAGTAGCGAAACGAAGTCGTGCTCATCGGTTGCGCCCGTGCCCGCCACGAGCGAGTCGCCGAAGGCGACGATATCGGTCCCTGCGGAGGGGTAGTTGGTAACAGGCGCTGTGTTGAAAAAGAACAAATATACGGCGACTGTGACGACGACCATCACGGCAACTGCCAACCAAAAGCGCAAGCTCATGGCTTTAGGCTAACAGATGTAGAGGATTTGGCTACTTAGTTTGCTCTATTTACAGACTATACGCCTATCTTCCATTCCCCTTTTTCGAGAAAAGCGGGGATGGTCTGACGGTGAGCTTTGTTGATAAGGTTGGAGGAAGAAAGTTTGTTTTGTTTGGCATACTCGTTAAGCGATATGACCGTCTTGCCCTCCAGATAGGCGAGGCGTTTGTGGTAGCTGTTGGTGAGCGCCCGGCCGATTATCTCTTCCATAATTTTGGTACTGCCTTTTTGCTCGTATTCCTTGAATGCGTCGTAGTAGCGGGCCCGGTTTGTAAAAGCGATATTGATAGGTACGTATCCCTCGCGTATGAGCTCGTAGTTGTTGAGTACGCGACCGATACGCCCGTTGCCGTCGTTGAACGGGTGGATGCCCTCGAATGTCAGGTGGAGCCGCGCAAGCCGCGATACAATATGCCCGTCTTTGCCGCCGTTATATGTCGCAAGCATGCCGGTGAGCAGTCGCTCGATGTCTTTTGGATCGGCCCCTATGTGCGCCCCGACCCGGACCCACTCATCTTTTTTGCGGAAGCGGCCGGCTATCTCGTCGCGGATATTGGCAATGAGCATCTTGTGCAACAGGAGCATAAGCGGCAACGAGAGTTCGGACTCTTTTGCTTTTGACTCTATGTACCCGGCCACCCGCGCGAGGTTTTTTGCCTCAAAAAGTTCGCGCTGACTTACAAACCGGTCAAGGTCTATTTGGAGAAGAATTTTTTCGGTCTCTTCAAGTGTGAGGGTGCTGTTCTCTATTGCATTTGAGTTGTAGACATGTTCGGGGACCTCGGCCTCGCTTATAACCTTAATAAGCGCTTCTTTGCCGGGTAGCGCCTTATAGTATCGCTCACGGAGCGACGCTATTTGATTTAGGATGTGAGGTGTGCGGGCCATAGCTTTAGCTCTATTATAGGGTTTTTCACTATAATGTCAACTATAATCGTGAAAAGTCGTTAAAAAGGGTCGTTTTTCACGGTATACTCCTGGCAAATGCCTTTGGCGTGTGGCATAATCGCCGCAGATAGGAGCGCCAACATAGGGGGTTTGCAATGCATATCGGATTGGAGGAGCCGCCGAAATTCCGGGGCAAAATTTGCCACGGCGACCGACGGAACGGGTTCGGGTTTATCAGCTGTATGAGCATCCATCAGATAGGCGGACCGCCGCTGGTCTTGCCGCGGCAGGACCTGATGATACACGTCAGAGAGAACACCGCGCTTGGCGACCCGCTCCCCGTCGGGGGGTGGATCACCTTTTTTGTGCGGAACGACCTGCGGCGAAAAAGCGGTCTGTTGGTGTTTGACGCACAGCTCGAACAGTTAAAAACCCCGGCATAACGCCGGGGATTTTTTATTTTATAACTACCGGGATTTCGAGCGCGTCGTCGTACTCGGGCAGGCCGGAGGGGTTGTCCTTGCGCAGTATGAGCGCGCCGCGGTTGCTGTAGACGTTTGGATCGGCGGTAAACGTGAGTGTCGCCTCAAACGGCACAAACTCCTCGGTCATCCACTCGTCTTTGGCGGTGGCGATGCCCTGCGCGATGATCCTGCCGTCCCAGTCTACGAGCACCACCGGAAAGCTCGCCTCGAAATACCAGTACCCGCGCGCCTCGCCGGTGATGGTGAGGGGGCTGCTGACCGTTGCATTGGGTAGCGGCGAAGCAAGACGGATAAGGCCGGCCTTTTGCGCCGCGTTGCCGGTGTCCACTACCGCAGGCTGCAGCGGGCGGAACTGCCACCACGCGGCGGCGCCTGCGACGGCCAGCACGACAAGCAATATGGGGATGGTCTTGTTCATACCACTAGCCTACCACTCCCCCGTACTTTTGCACCTATAAGCGCGGTATACTGGAGGGACCGTTATTTATAATTATTTGCATCGTATGCAACCGGAAAATCATTGGGGCATGGCGGCAGGGGCACTGATAGCCGGGCTTATACTCGGGAGCGCGGGCGGATACTATTACGCGGCAACGTACGCGCAAAAGCCGGTGACGGAAAGCGCCGCGCAAACCACGGAGACCGCGGACACCGCCGGCGCGGACGTGCAGACCAACCCGTACGCCGACGTTAAAGTTAACCCTTTTGAGTAATATGCGCAGATATACCATAGCGCTGCTGACGGCGGCCGGGCTCCTTGCGGGGGCCGGCATTGCCCTTGCGCAGTCCGGCCAGCCGGAGATATCCTTCCCCATCGCGGAGCTCGGCGGATGCAACTCTAAAGCCGAGTGCAAAGCGTACTGCGACGACAGCACGCACGCGGAGGCGTGTCTTAGTTTTGCCGAGTCGCGCGGCATGATGAGCAAAGACGAGATAAAGACCGCACGCAAGTTTATCGGACAGACGGGCCCCGGCGGCTGCACGGGCAGCGCGTGCCGGCAGTACTGCAACAGCAAAGAGCACTTTGCCGAATGCCGCGCCTTTGCCGAGAAGAACGGCCTTATCCCGCCGCGCGGCGAGCGGCCCCAAGGCCCCGCCATCGACAAAGACAAAGAGGACGCGGTAGAGAAGCTGGTCGAGCGCGAGGGCGGCCCCGGCGGCTGCACCAGCAAAGCCGCGTGCAAGACGTACTGCGAGGACAGCTCCCACCTGGACGAGTGCATGGCCTTTGCCAAAAAAAGCGGGCTTATGTCGGACGACCAGATAGAGCGGGCGCAAAAAATGATGAAGCAGGAGGGCCCCGGCGGATGCAAGGGCATACAGTGCCGCGACTACTGCGAAAATGAGGACCACGTGGAGGAGTGCATGGCCTTTGCCAAGGAGCAAGGCCTCGGGATCGGGCCGGACGACGCGCGGGAGCGCGAGCGGGATCCGTGGCGCGGAGAGGAGCGCCCGGAAGGCCGGTTTGAAGGTACGCCCGACGGCGGACCGCGGGGAGACTGCGGGACGCCCGAGGAGTGCCGCGCAAAGTTTGAGGCAAGCGGCAAAGAGCTGCCGCCCGGCCAGAACGTGCGCGAGATAAAAAACTCAAACGACACCTCCAACGTACAGCGCCAGCGCCCGACCAAGGAACAGGAGCAGCAGATGCGCCAAGAGTTTGACCGCCGGGGGGCCGAGGAGCAAAACCGCGACAGAGAGATGAAGCCGTTTATAAACGGCGGCCCCGGAGCGGCGATAATCAGCGGATTTGACCTGCTGACGCGCCTCCTGGGGCTCTAGGCGGCGCCGTGCATGACAACCGGTACTCCGTGCGGTAGACTTCTCTGCGGAAAGCACGTAGCAGATGAGGATAATCCATGACCGCAAAGAGTCTACCGCGGTCGCTTGCACCGCTGGGGCACACGACGCCCCTCTTCCGGGAGCACCTGAACCGCGCCGGTCACAACGACCCGGAGTGGAAGATCGCCAGCCGGTGGGCCGACGCCAACCGGCAGAAACACAAGGAAGACGTAGTTCCCGTCCAGCAGATTGCACACCAATGCACCGGCAAGTGCACAGGCGGCAAACACGTGTACCCGACGCTCGAGCCGCGGGACGTCAAAATTATTTCCGCAACGGTGCAGTGGTTTGCCACCCCCGAGGAGCGTGCATTCTACAAACAGTTTCTCGCGCAGGTCTGACCTGCGCGAGTTTTTTTATAAGCCAGCTCAGCTGGCTAGAGCCGGCAGGAGGCTTTGAGCGCGAGGAGGTCCTCGACCGTCGGGTCCATGTTTTCGGACGTGTTGGCCTGGTACATGATGGAGTCGGGGTTGGGGTTGTGGTCGAGCCCGAGGGAGTGCCCCAGCTCGTGCGCGAGCACCCGCACGAGCTCCCGGCGGTTGCTGTACTCGAAGATGTCTATTTTTTGGCTGAACGTGGCCTTGGTGTACTGCCCTTCCTCAAACTCGCCCCGCGCGTTTTGGTTGACCGTGTCGACGCGGGCGTTGATGTCCTGCGCCAGCGCGTTATAGCGCGCACCAAGCGAGTTGACGTCGTCGGCCAGCGCGTTGACCCGCAGGCGCTGCTCCTCCAGCGCGCGGTAGTCGGCCT
>Ga0209542_10019791_pt1 | contig 10742 bp, 13 predicted proteins | sample RifCSPhighO2_01_FD_184028 | JGI IMG/M metagenome (GOLD analysis project Ga0209542, IMG submission 184028) | Soil microbial communities from Rifle, Colorado - Rifle CSP2_plank highO2_0.1 (SPAdes) (version 2) | ecosystem: Environmental > Terrestrial > Deep subsurface > Rock core/Sediment ...
CAGATGCAGCAATCCATCCGATACAGGCAACAACAGGCCCAAACTGTCATCGCGAGTTTGCGAAGACAAGTCAGCGGGCGGGTCAAGAATGTCAACAACTGGTTTTTTCGACCCACAGTGATTCCACTGCCGCCGCTTCGGTTTCGCCGGGGCATCTCGTACATCGAACGTTTACCCGGTGAGTTGATTCGTAAACACCATCTTGGAGCGACAGGGGCGCGAGTTCTTGGAGGTCTAGACAATATCCACGAACTTTTCGACAGGTATCTCTTCCTGCCGTCCCAGAAGCTCCAAACCTTGCCAAGCATCATCAACAACGGGCACGAGCTCTTCGACGACAATGGGATAGTAGTTTGTGCGATCTGCGGTCGTTTCGAGGATGACCGCGTACTCAGTCCGGGCGAAAGGAGGAGGTTTTGGGAACCGCGGTGTCCCAGGTACGATTTGGTAGTAAAGTCCAAAACCTTACAGTGAGGGGAGAAACGGAAGAATGCGGAATGACAACGAAGTGGCAAGGCTGATCATTCGGCTTCGAGGCACTTTGCCTTCCGATTGTTCGGCCCAAGTTGCCCAGTTACTTAAATGCGACGTGGTTAACACCAGGAACCGACTGTGTGTTCTCAGACGCACTATAGCCACGCAGTCTCTAGACTGCTTTCCCAAAGTCGTCAGGAGACATGCGTTTGTACTCACGGACGAAGAAGTTCGTTTCGTTTCCAGCATCGCTCCGCAGGGTTTGCCGGGAGGGATCAATAAGTTGCTGACTATCCGAGACACAGTGCTGTCCCATGCTAACATTTCATCTCGCTTGAAGGAGTATTTGGAGGGACTCAACGACGATGAAACCAGGCTTGCGTGGCTGTATATCTATCGGCAACAGTTGCGATTGGAATACAACAACGACCAGGTGCTGTATCGTTCGGCGAGGACTGTCTCCTTGGAACATGTTAGGGAGCGCCCTCGTTTCCCGAATCAACCTTCAGCCGCCGCACCTCAATTCTCGTCCGACCCGCAATCACAACCCACTTCGGTTGTCGCCGCTGGAGGTGCCAATGGCGTTCAAGAATAGCGACCGAAAGCCGAAGCCACCCCATCGCGCCGCGAAATACTATCCGCCGTTCGTCAGGCCAACCCAGAGAACTACCGCATCACCCGCAAATCGTCTGCCTCATCAGCCATCGCTCAGCATGTGGCTGTCAGTTCCCGAGGCCCCGCCATCTCCAACCAGACCATCCACTCAAACCTAGCTTTACGCTTAAGTTGTACCAGATTTTTTCGAGAGCCGGTTTCGCGACCCACACGAGCCGGCTCTCTTTCTTTTTGTTTGGAATTTTTAGAAATGATAGAATTAATGAACTTTCAGACCGGGCTGTAGTATACCGGTAGTACGCATGCATGGGGTGCATGTAGACCGGGTTCGATTCCCGGCAGCCCGAATTAGGAAACGTAGTAGTCGCCTGCCCGGCGACCCGCCGAAGAGGCGGGTACGCATGCATGGGGTGCATGTAGCGGGAGTTCGATTCTCCCCACCCCGCTTTTTCTTCCCGCGCCGCCCGAGCGGTCTCAAAACGGCTTAGCGCTAAGTTCAGCATCTGCGACCAATTAAACTACTGTCCGAAAAGACTGGAATTACTTTTTTGAGTGTTAAATGGCTATGGACTATATCAAGTCTCAAGCTAAAAATATTCGCAAAATATCCTCTGGACATAGGAAATGGTATCAAGCCAAGAACATTTGGGGTGAGCGGTATATGAAAGAGAAAAAGGATGTCCTGACTCAAGAGCGTGATGATCGGGAAACCAACATCATCCTTAAATATCTTCCGAGGAATTGCAAGAGAATACTTGATGCTCCCTGCGGCTATGGAAGAATTGCAAGCAATTTAGCTGCTTACGGGTACGATGTGACGGGGATTGATATCAGCAATTATTTTGTCACCATCGCGAGAGAACGTGCTGCGCAAAAAGCTTTAAAAATTTCGTACATTACTGGTGACATTCTCAGGAAGAGAGCGCCAGGCAAGTTTGACGCAGTTTTAAACATTTTCACATCTCTCGGCTATTTTGAGAGCGATGAAAAGAATGAATTGTTTATTAAAAAACTCTGTCAATATGTCAAACCAGGAGGGAGGCTGATCATTGAAATTATTAACCCTTTAGCCCTTTTGGCAAATTACAAACATAAAGAAATAAAAACATTAAGAGATGGAACCAAACTTCGTTTCGAACGATTTTTTGATTTTAGAACCTCGACCAGTATCACAAGAATACGTGAGGTTAGGCGGAATGGTAGGCTTAACAATTTGGTACATATAATTAAACTATATTATCCGCATGAATTAATAAGCATCTGCGAGGAATTTGGTTGCGGTTTACTGACAATGCTTGATGGAAATGGCGAGGAAAAGGATATTAAAAACTCTTTACGCATATGGCTAGTATTCCAGAAGGACTAGTAGAGAGAGTGCGGGCCGTTATTATTGACTCGGGTAAAATACTTCTCGTCAATCGTGTCAAAGAAGATGAGTCATATTGGGTAATACCAGGTGGAAAGGTGGAGCCAAACGAGAGTCATGAGAAAGCTGTCAGAAGAGAATGCGCGGAGGAATTGGGTGTTGAAGTACGAATGAGTAAGTTGCTTCTGCAAAGAATTTCGGATAAGCCGGGGACAGAGGGACAACAAGAATTTTTCTATTTATGCGACATTATTGGCGGCAGGGTCGGTTCGGGACAGGGGCCAGAATTTGAGCCAGGTACAAAATACGAAGGTCAGTACAGGATAAGTTGGGTGGATTTAAAAGAACTCCGAAATATAAATCTGAAACCACAAGAGGTAATAGATAAGATCGCTAAAGAATATCTAAATAAATAATTTCATGCCTAAGACACAAATACTCTTGGACAAAATAAACCGTTCCATAGTGGACGATGCCGATATTAAAAGGGTTGTCAGCGTTCTACGAGGCGGTTTTCTTTCCAAGCCTGATGGTGGACCATGTGTTGTTGAACTTCAAGAATTGTTGGGAAAACTGCATGGCAAAAAATATGTTTTTGCGGTCAATTCGGGTACATCAGCTCTGCATTGTGCAATTGTCGCCTTAGCCTTACAAAGGGACGATGAAATTATTGTGCCCGCTCTAGCGAACATCGCAGATTGTTCAGTTGTAGTGCAAGAAGGCGGAAAACCCGTTTTTGTAGACATTAACCCGGAAGATTTTAACATCGACCCGACCAAGATTGAAGAAAAGATCACTTCAAAAACAAAAGCCATTATAGTCGTTCACATGTATGGTCAGCCCGCAAAGATGGACGAAATAAGACGCGTTGCCGATAAACACAAATTGATTTTAATTGAGGACTGCGCACAAGCTGCTGGTGCAAAATACAAGGGAAAGTATGTGGGATCTTTTGGGGACATAAGTTGTTTTAGTTTATACCAAACGAAGCATATTATCTGTGGGGAGGGCGGGGTGGTAATTACGAATAATGAAGAGTACGCAAAAATTATTACTTCCGTAGCAAACAATGGAATTATAAAACATGATTTAGATGCGTATGACTATGATCGCATTGGATTTAACTACCAATTGTCCGATATACAGGCGGCTCTTGCAATAGGACAATTACAAAAGCTAGACAAAAATAATGAAAAAAGGAGGGCGAATGTTGAATTATTTAAAATATTGCTAAAAGATACTGATATTCAATTTCAGCATTCCAACAGTACCACGGAACATTCTTACTTTTACTTGACTGGTTTGTTGCCGAAAAATTTATCTAGACAGAGAGATAGATTTTTAGACCTCGTAAAAAGTTTTGGAGCACCGATAAAGAAGCTTTATCCACTTGCTTTAACCGAGCTCACTTTGTTTCAAGATAAAATAGATCGGGATTGTCCGATCGCCCAAGATATTACCAAAAGAATTTTCAACGTATATGTCAATCCGGGATTGAACTATGAGGATATAGAGTTTATGGTGAAAGCAGTCAAAAAGGCATATGAAACCATCAACACGAATAGTAATAACCGGTAGCCAAGGTTCACTGGGAAAAATTCTACAAAATGGGTTGCGAGATACATTTAATCTACTTTGTATAGATAAAGTTTTTGGCAACGACAAAACTGTTATTTTAGATATTGATGCCGATTACAAAAAATTCAAAAGTCTTCTGAAAAAAGAGGATATTATTATTCACTTAGCCTGGGACACGCTTGAAGATTATCCGAATGAAAATATTGTTCCACGAAACAAGATCATGGCGGAAAATGTTTATCGCTCCGCGGTGGAGAAAAAAATTGCACGCGTTATTATCGCAAGTTCTGTTCATGCCAACGATTACTCAAAAGTTCCGATTGGTGAATATATCAATCCTCAGTCAGAGAATTACCCCGACACACCTTATGGGGCAACAAAAATTTATATTGAGCATTTAGGGCGCTACTTTTCCAGAAAGTATGGTTTGGAAGTAATTTGTATTCGCCTCGGTGGAGTAAATAAAGCAAACGAGGTCAGGTTTAATGAAGACCCCTTATACGATAAGGTGTTATTGTATAAGGAAGATTTTTTAAATCTGATACGGATGTGTATTGAAGTCAAAAAAGTACCGAATGACTTCGCTGTTTTTTACGCTGTTTCCAATGTAAAGGGGCGCGTTCATGCTCGGAATAACTTCTTAAACTGGCAACCCGATTTCCCAAAAGAATGACGAATATTGATACAATCGTGATTGCTGTTGGGGGTCAAGGCAGACGTATTGCTAGCGATTTACGAAAAAGAGGCATAACAACTCCCAAAATTTTTTTAAAATTCAACGGCAAGCCAATTTTGAGCCATCTGATTGACATATCGCTTGCTTTGAATTTTCAAAGGATTTTTTTGTTATCCAGTTATTATGAGCGCGAACTACATTCTTACTTGGAAGAAAATTATCCAAACAGTGAGAAGATCATGCCTGTTTACGGAGGCAGGGCAGGCAGAAAATGGGGAGTACCGTGGTTATTGTACTCTATCAGGCAAAAACTCCAGAAGCCGTTTATATATTCGGACGGTAATATTTTATATAACCAAGATATTCTCAAGAAAATGAAAGGTGTCGGAGTTTTAAGACCTACACTTGCCAACATTGTTTTGAGCGTCAAAGATTTGGCACCTACGCACTCGCGTGCAATCTTGCATGGGGGAAGCATTCAGGAAATAAATGCGCGGTTACCGCAGAACAAAAAAATAAGCGGCCGCCACAAGCGCCAACAGTATTGTAGTCTTGGATTGATGGCGCTGAGTGGATCTATTTTTTCGTCTATTCCTCGTTTCGACCAGAAAAAAGATTTAGATTTTATTGTCGGTGATATTTTCAAATTTCAAAAAGATTCGATCAGGGGCACGATATACCATGGAAATTGGCTTGCCGTTCATGCCATACAAGACATTGACAAATCGGGAATAAAAAGTTAAGGTAGCGCAAGTAGTTCTTTCACAAACCAAAAACCCATTTTGCGAGGAGGCAAGTCATGATAGTGATGAATGAATGCTTCCTGGCAAACGCGGGAAGCAAGTACGGCATCGATATGAGCCTGCCGTTGCGGTGGCAAAAAAGAGCTCTGTTGAAGGCGCTTGGTTTTCCCGGCAATTCCAAATTGAAGGGGTGCCAGTCTTGTGAGACCAACAAGGTTGCGCAACTCTTCAAAGAATACGGGGCGCAGGGATACCCCTTTCTTATCATCGTGTCAGATAAGCCGATGCTGACTTTGGTGCCGCCGCTCTTTGTAGTGAACGACGTAAACCGTGTGCAGTGGCGTGACAACCTGGGCACGAAGCGAGTTATTACTGTAAGTGAGGCGCTGTCGATTATCAAAGGGTATCCTCAAACCACTTGGGTGGAGTTCTCTCCTAATCCTTGGGGAGAGAGTACGATCGCAGGACGACTGATCTATGTCGACTTGGACAATCAAGTCCTGGAAATACAGCAGGGCACTGTTCCGGCGAAGCTCATCAGCAATCGGCAGTTGCCGACATACGTTGGCGAGTTGAGTTTCTTGGACGTGGAGAGGCATAACTATCTTGAGGATAGTTGCCGCCTCCGTGATGTGGGATACACCAGCATTTGCCCTTTTAGCGTGGTCCGGAGTATATGTCGGGAAATGCCCGCAATAGCCAGCTTTGAGCAATTGCGCCTCATCTCGCGACTCCCGACCCTGGAGTTCGCATTCACTGGAATCGGCCTGCTGATGGCGATTGACATTGACTGGCCCGCACAATACATCGAAAAGAAAGAAGGTAGATAAATAATGAGCCACTTCGAGGTCTCGATGCTAGTTGTGAAGCCGGATGGTGTGAAGAAGGGTTTGGTTGATCAGATACGACAGATCATCTCCCGGAGCGGACTGGTTATTAAACAGGAAGTGCGCAAAACTCTCAAACCCGGAACGGTGGAAATGCTGTATTGGAAAATTAGTGACGTCCGCCTCCGAGATTATTTTCCCGAACTGGTGGATTTCATGTCATCAGCTCCAGTCCACATTTTTGTTGTGGAAGGATTTGATGCAGTTAGAAAAGTGCGCCAGATTATTGGGAAAAGAGCCCCGGCCTCAGGAATTCGTGCCAAATGGGCAGAGAGTATTATCAGTAATGTCGCGCATGGCCCTCACAGCATCGCGCTGGTAGAACGGGAACTCAGTCTCCTGATTGACGAGCCGCCGGCTAAAAAGACCTTCATGATAGGAGGCATGAGCGAATCGGGAAAAAGCACCTTTGGTCGATACTTGGAGGAGCAGTTCGGTATTAAAAGACTGAAGATCACTTTTTTCTTGAAACGTGTAATGGAACGAGAGGGTGTAACCGAGGACTTTGCCGAGTGGAATGCTCGAAATGTCAAGGAACGACCAAGGTGGGTTTACGGTGTCTTTGCAGACGAGTTTATTCAATGGACCAGCGAGCAAGGAATTGCGTTTTGTTGTCTCGAGAGCCTTTATGGTCCGGACTTGGGTATTTACATGCGGGAACGACTTGGTCAGAATAGGGTGGTTATTGTCTACGTGGACATGGACGAAAGTGTCCGTCTTCACCGACAGATGCTTCGCCAGAATCTCACATCTTTGCAGGAGGCGAGTCTACTAATGTTGCCACGCGATCAGATGAAAAAAGAGTGGCGGGTTCCCGGGATTGCCGAAGTTGCCGATGTAATTATCGACAACTCCGGTTCCAAAGAAAACTTGACGAAAATCGCAGATGCGATGGTTGCCAAGTATTGCCCGGAGCTGTTCATTAAGTGGTAAGTAAGTTGTTTTTTCACAGGGGGTCTCTTGCGGGATCCCCTTTTTCATTCATATTCTGGGTATGTTCAACGAAAAATTATTTTGGAATAAATATTGGCAGTCTAGGATTGGTTACTTCAAACGTTCAGGTATCCTTTTTGAGAACCGTTTTCGATGGGGCTATTACTGCAATAAAGCATTGTTTCGGCATTACAAAAATATACTAGGAGAGATTAAGAATAAAGATATTTTGGAGTGGGGCGCGGGCAGCGGGTATGTCAGTTGCCTCGCGGCGCTTGAGGGTGCTTCTGTAACATCAATAGATTATGCAAGCAAGGCGGTCGAGTATATGAATACTGTGTCCAAGGTTTTGCGAGTCAAATCTGGGATTAAAATCATGAAAGGTGATTTGCAGGACATACCGGGTGAGAACTATTTTGATACCATATGGAACTGTGGGGTGCTTGAACATTACTCGGACGAGGAAATCATCAGGAAACTTAAAATGATGATCAGATTAACTAAATCCAACGGTATTATTATCTGCACCTTGCCAAATTTAAAATCGCCAGAGGGTTTGTATCGAATGCTCAAAAATTTTCTGATGAGATCAGAGCGACGATCTGAGCGCGTACTTGGGTTTCAGCACTGGACGTCGCTATTTCAGCAGGCTGGCTTTAAGCAAATCAAAATAGTACCCGTAGATTTATACGCACCTTCATTTATTCCTGGAAAGTTAGCATATCTAATTTCTCAAATCTTTCCCCTAGCAAAGAAATATCCAGGCCTAGCCTGGCTATTTAGCATAGTAGGTTCTGTAGGGAAATAAAGGAGTGTTTGATATTGCAATTTCAAATCTAGGATGGAGTGAGAGGGAGGACCAGAAGATTTTCGAGCTAATGGGTAACCTAGGAATTTACAATCTCGAAATCAGTCCTTTTAGGGATGTGGCCGATATTTCAGAAATTAGCGAGGGATTTGATCAAAAGATGTCTAGATTGTTAAATCAATATAAAATTCGTGTCGGTGCACTTCAATCGCTCATGTTTAGGTATCAAAAGGCTTCACTTTTTAAAGATGTAGCGACCCGCGAAGGAATATTTAAGCATTTAGTCAATGTTTTAGACTTCTCAAATAAAGTGGGTTCCACAGTTGTGGTGTTCGGATCTCCAAAAAATAAAATCAAAGGTAAACTGTCGCACGGGGAAGCATTAGATATCGCAAAAAACTTTTTTAGGAAATTGGCTGATCAAGCTCAAAGGCGCAATATCACTTTTTGTATTGAGCCGACCCCGGCTGTTTACGGAGCTGACTTTATTTGCGATACAAAAGAAGCAATAGACTTCGTAAAGGCAGTGAACCACAAATCGCTCAAAATCAATTTAGATATAGGTTCATCAATTTTAAACAATGAAAAAATTGAGGAAATAATCCCCGGCAACATCGAATATATTGGTCATGTTCATGTTAGCGAGCCATATTTAAAAGCAATTGATTGTAATCATCCTTTCCATAAAAATATTGCCCAAGCGTTAAATAATAGTAATTATAAAGGAGTTGTTTCTATTGAGATGTTGCCCGCTGGAAAATCTGACGCAAAAAATATCTCCAAAATACTTTCCTTTGTGAAGAATGTCTATCAGTTGAACTATGAAAAAAAATTATAAAGTAGTACAAAAAGTAGATTGCATAATTGTTGGTGCCGGGATCTTCGGCTTGTATGCCGCTTCGCTTTTAGTTAAAAAAGGTCAAACAGTTGCGATAGTAGATAAGAGCACTAGGCCGTTTTCACGCGCCAGTGCTACTAATCAGGCAAGAGTGCATAACGGCTATCACTACCCGCGTAGCTACGATACGGCAGAAGAAGTGGCGCATTACTACAGTAGGTTTATCAGAGATTTTAACTTTGCGATCAATAACTCATTTGAGCAAATATATGCTATCGCAAGTAGCGGTTCTAAAACATCTGCTAAGGATTTCGTCAACTTCTGCGAGAGAGTAAATATACCGTTAAAGAAGATTAACGCCGATCGGTACTTTAAAAGAGGCTCTGTAGAAGACGCTTTTAGGGTTCAGGAGTGCAGTTTTGATTTCACTAAAATTCGCGACTTTCTTGTGGATAAAGTTAAGAATTCAGCTCGTTGCTACTATGGCGTCGACATTAAATCCGTTGAAAAAAGAAATCCGTCATATGTAGTCGCTCTTGATAACGGTATTTGTCTGTCGGCCCCTCTTGTTATTAACGCCTCATACGCTGGTATTAATGAGGTTATCGATAAATTTGATCAGCAGCCTTTTGACTTGAAATATGAGTTATGTGAGATGGTTCTTTGTGAAGTTCCAAAAGAATTTAGAAATTTAGGAATTACTGTTATGGACGGCGACTTCTTTTCTGTTGTACCTTTCGGCAGTTCTGATTTTCACGTATTAACTTCCGTTGGACACACGCCTCATAATGTATCCGACGGTAAAATCCCAAATTTTAGAGACGAAGCCGACCAGTCGGTTTGTAAGATACATTGGGTCAGCGGATGTATTGTTTGTTCACAAAATCTAAAGTCAGCGTGGAGTAAAATGTACGAATTGAGCCGAGCTTTTTTAAAGCCCAACTTCAGAATTGATTACAAGGATTCTAAGTTTGAGATAAAGGCAATATTAAGAGCGTCGGAAAATGATGATTCCAGACCTACGATTATGAAACAACATACGACCAACCCAACACTTGTTAGTATCTTATCTGGAAAGATAAGTACAATTTATGATCTGGAAAAAATTTGTGGGCAACTCGATCGTTTGGAAGCCTCATCTGTTAAGGCATCTTATGTCAGCCTTGATTAACCTCCTGATCTTTAAAATATATCGCTAAACTGCTAAAATAGGGGGCGAAGGCGGGGATCCTCCCTGGAGGACAATTCTTTACCCCGTTAAATCACGAAGTCATTTAAGCGGGGCCGGCAGCCCGATAAGTCCATAAAATAAAAAAGTATGAGCAGAACATCGGCAGCCAGTTGGTTTCTGAGGCTCGGCCTCGCATTCGTGTTTGCCTATGCCGCGATTGAGGGGTATTTAAACCCGGACGCGTTTTTGAAATACGTGCCGGATTTCGTCCAAAACACCCTCCCCACCAATTTTTTTCTTCCGATGTTTGGCACGTTAGAAATTTTTCTTGTTGTCTGGCTTTTGAGTCCTTGGTTGGTTCGGTATGCCGCGCTTGTTGCTTTTGCGATGATGATTGGGATAGTATTTTTTAATTTTGAATACTTTTCCATTCTCTTCCGAAATGTAGCCATCGGTTTTGCGGCGTTGGCCCTGGCCGTTTTGGAATGGAAAGATTATTGATATGCACAAAATCACCGCAATCGTTATCGCCGAGACCAGCACGGTCAAGAAAGGCAAAGAAACGGCCCCGCCCACGCTAAAGAGCGCACCGCACTATTTCGCCAAATCCGTTCCTTCTCAGTCGATTTTGGGAGGGCGGAAAATCACCGTAG
>Ga0209542_10019792_pt1 | contig 10741 bp, 10 predicted proteins | sample RifCSPhighO2_01_FD_184028 | JGI IMG/M metagenome (GOLD analysis project Ga0209542, IMG submission 184028) | Soil microbial communities from Rifle, Colorado - Rifle CSP2_plank highO2_0.1 (SPAdes) (version 2) | ecosystem: Environmental > Terrestrial > Deep subsurface > Rock core/Sediment ...
CTCGCCGAACACCGTCCGGACGTCACCGTGCTCCGCAACTTCCGAAACCAGGGATTTGCGCGCGCACATAACCAGGGCTTAGAGCTCGCGCTCTCGCGTTGGGAAGGGCAGGACCTGGCACGTCGATACGTGCTCGTCTTGAACCCGGACATCGTCCTCCGCGACGACTGCATCCGCTCGCTCCTCGCGTTCATGGACGCGAACCCGTCCGTGGACATGGCCGGGCCGAAGCTCCTGCGCGCGGTTCGCGTCCCGGGCGGTGTAGGGGAACGGGACGACATCGAACGGACGAACGTAATTGATTCCACCGGTCTCGTCCTCCGCCGCTCGCGACTCATCATCGATCGTGGAGCAGGGGAGGAAGACCGCGGGCAGTACGATACGACAGAACCCTTCGGCATCTCCGGCGCGGTGCTCTGTCTTCGCGCGTCCGCCGTCAAAGATTTGAAACTGGGTGATCCCGCCAGCAATGCCAGCGGGACAGGCGAAGTATTCGACGAAGACTTTTTCGCGTATAAAGAAGATGCGGATCTTTCCTGGCGTTTCCGTCTTCTGGGACACAAGGCCGCTCTCGTCCCTTCCGCCGTGGCGTGGCACTATCGGACCGCGAAACCGGCAGGCCGTCCCGGTCTCTTCGATGCCTGGATTGAACAGCGTCGTCGCGTGCCGATCGTCCGTAGTCTCTCGCACCGGAACCAGGCATGGCTCGTCTGGAAGAACGACGACCTCGTGAACCGTCTCATCCACATCCCGTGGATCCTCCCGACGCTCGTGCTCCGCTGGATTTCGATGCTCATGAGCATCGTGCTCGTCCGCGCGACCGTCGAAGCGTGGCTTGGACGCGGTCGCATCCGAGTCAAACGTCGCGAACTCATGTCGCGTCGTCGCGCAACACCGTTAGACATGAGAAAGTGGTTTGTATGAAAGTGTCCTTCGTCACCGTCGCATATAAAACACCGAATCTCATTCGAGTGCTTCTTCGAGGCGTCGAGCGCGCGAAGTTTTCGTTTCCGTTCGAGTATTTCCTGGTCGACAACGGTCACGACGGCACGGTGGAGATGGTGAAGCAGCTATACCCGTGGGTTACGGTCGTAGACGCCGGAGGCAACGTCGGGTTTGGCGCGGGGAACAACGCGGCGTTTCGACAGGCCACGGGCGAGTACGTGATGCTGATCAATCCGGACCTGACCGTCTTCCACGGCGAAATGGAAAAACTCATCGCCTATGCGGACGCGAATCCGGACATCGGGATCGTGGGTCCCAAAGTCGAGAATCCGAACGGGACCCGGCAGGAATCCTGCACGCGGTTTCCGCATCCGCTCATGCCGCTCTACAGCCGGACGATGCTCGGCAACACGTCTACCGGTCGCCATGCGATGGACCGGTACCTCATGCGCGACCTCGACCACGGAGACTGTCACGACACGGACACATTGTATGGCGCGGCGCTTCTGATACGAAAAAAGGTCCTGGACGACGCCGGCATGTTCGATGAACGGTTCTTCATGTACTACGAGGACGTGGACCTGTGCCGACGCGCGTGGATGCGCGGGTGGAGAGTCTCCTACGCGCCGATCTCGCGTTTCGTGCACTACCACCAGCGCCAAAGTCTGATCAAAGCCCCCTGGGAACTCCTCACGAACCGCATCGCGCGCGTGCACATCGCGAGCGGTGTACGTTATTTTCTCAAATACCGCGGCATGCCGCACCCGCCCAAGGTCTCACGCGACGTCGCGACGTTTATTACAGCGCCCGGGTAGACGATCCGTGTACGGGCGCACTGCGTGCGCCCCGATCGTTACGCCGTGCGATCGGGGCGGACACGCGAGTCCGCCCCTACGGGGACGGAACACATGCATGTACACCGAGACATGGTGCCCGTAGGGGCAATCCCGTGTGATTACCCCCGATCTCAAAATCATATTCGTCACGCTCTACTGGTCGGGGCGCACGCAGTGCGCCCGTACCCGGAGGGCGCGTGCTAAGATATCGGGTACGCATGAAGAACGACGACAAACCGAATTTTCTCACCTGTCCGGCGTTTCCTGAATTGGAGGCTCCGGTTCAGGCTAAACCCGTCGAATCACAGTCTCCACTCCAAAAAGCAATTCCTCCGGTCCAGCAAGTCGCGTCACGGACCATCCCTCGACTGCGCTCGAGACAGGCTACCCACGGACCCAGGAAACGGACGGCGTTATGGATCTCTCTCGTGATCCTCGTCCTCCTCGGCATCCTCACAGGCCCCGCCCTCGTCGCTCTCGCGCGCGCCGGCATCTCCGCGCAGTCGGCCAAGTCCGCGCTCGATCGAGCCGTGGGCCATGCGCGGGATCGTGAGTACGCGTCTGCCGGTGCATCGCTCGGCGATGCGCAGTTGGATCTCCTCTCGGTCAGACAAGCGCTCGGCGGCGTGGGGTTCTGGCGCGACGTGCCGACCGTCGGCACGCAGATTCGCGCCTTGGAAGACGCGGCCGCCGCAGGGATTGATACCCTGGACGGCGCGCGAGACCTCCTCACGGTCGCCGCGAGTCTCGTTCAGGCGACGGAGCAGGGGACGGATGTGACCGAAGAGATCGGGCTGCCGGTCGAGGCGCACCGCACGTTCAACGACCTTACGCCGGAAGAGAAACGGTCCATCCTTGCAAAGCTCGATCGCGCATTGCCGGACATCCGCGTGGCGCAGGCGAAGATTTCGGTCGCGCTTGAGAAGTGGAACCGCGTGCCACAGAACGAGCTGTTCGCGCCGTTGAAGTCCGCGCTCGCCCCGGTCGCGGAAAACCTGCCGCGGCTGAAGAAGTCTCTCGACGAAGCCGTGCCGCTCATCGAACTCATCCTGCCGCTCGCCGGGTACCCGAAGCCATCCAATTACGTTGTGGTTCTCCAGAACTCCGAAGAGATGCGCGCAACCGGCGGGTTCCTGGGTACGGTCGGCGTGTTGCAAGTTGATGGGGGAGACGTGAAGCAGTTTGTGTTTGATGACGTGTACAACTTGGACAATCCGGCAAAAGGAAAGTGGAACGAAGCGCCGCCAGAGCCGCTCCGGAAATACAACGCGGTCCCGGTCCTCTTTTTCCGCGACGCCAACTGGTCGCCAGACTTCCCGACGTCAGCCGGGAAGCTCATAGACTTTTATACGCGCGAGCTTGAAGTCGGCACGGGTCGTTCGGTCGCGGCACCGGACGGTCTCATTGCGCTGAACCCACCATTTTTTAAGGACTTGATACGCATCACGGGTCCGATCCAGGTTGACGAATTCACGTTCAACCAGGACAACTTCTTCGATCTCTTGCAGTACGAATCAGAAGTCGGATTCCTGCGCGAGGGCAAGATTCCTATTTCGCGTCGGAAGGATATTGTTGTGAGGGTGGGAAACGTCCTCATGTACCACCTCGCGTCCCTGCCAGCGTCTCGTTGGGCCGAGCTTCTCGATGCGACCACGCGCGCGCTCGACCGGAAACAGATCCAGGTCTACGCGCGCGATCCTGCGCTGCTCGCGCGTCTGGACGCGCGCGGATGGACCGGGCGTGCGAAGGCGACGCAGGGTGACTTCCTCTGGGTCGTGGACACGAACCTCGCGGCGCTCAAGACCGACGGCGTCATGACCAAGCGCGTCGAGTACTCGTTGAATGCCAAAGATCCGTCAGGGCCGATCGCGACCGTCACGCTCCGCTACACGAACAACGCGAAGGACCTGGGCAAGACCGAGTACCGCTACACCCGCTACCGCGACTACGTCCGTCTGTACGTCCCGGAAGGCGCAACGCTCGTCTCGGTCAAAGGCGCCATGCTGAACGACCGGTATCTGACCGGCGGGAGGGTCGTCGAAGGCCCGGTCGACGTCTTCAGGGACTTAGGCAAGACCGTGTTCGCGGCATTCTGGAGCATCGAACCTCGCCAGACGCAGGAGATCGTCTTCACGTATCGCCTCCCGCCCTCCGTCTCCGACCAGATCGCGGCCGGATCGTATCGCCTCGATTGGCCAAAACAGTCAGGGAATGACGATGTCGCATTGACGCTCAGCCACGAATTCGGTAAGACTCTGCAGCACGCGACCCCGTCGGAAGACCCTGAACACTTCGGTGACTCAACGTACGAGGTGACGTCGGACTCGCAGACGGATAATATTTTCGGGGTTACATTCTAGTAGGGGCATGGCGCGCCATGCCTGCGTTCCATCCCTGTAGGGGCATGGCGCGCCATGCCCCTACCTTCATCACAAACATGTTCGCCAAAAAAATCGGTATCGATTTAGGGACGACCACCGTCCTGGTTTACATGCCGAAAAAGGGGATCATCATCAATGAGCCGTCCGTGGTCGCGATCTCGGTCGTAGATAAAAAGGTCCTCGCGGTCGGGAAAGAAGCGAAGGAGATGCTCGGCCGCACGCCGGACACCATTGTGGCAAAGCGTCCGCTCAAGGACGGCGTGATCGCCGATTACCGCACCACCGAAGCCATGCTCCGGTATTTCATCAACAAGGCGCTCGGCGGCATGCGGCTCTTCCGCGTGGAAGTCATGGTCGCGGTCCCTGGCGGGATCACCTCCACCGAACGTCGCGCCGTGATCGACGCGACAATTTCTGCGGGCGCGAAAGCGGCGTACATCATCAAAGAACCGGTTGTCGCCGCGATCGGCGCGGATATTCCGATCGGTTCAGCGTCAGGTCACATGATCATTGATATCGGTGGTGGAACGTCTGAAATCGCAGTCATCTCGCTTGGTGGCATCGTCTCGTCCGCGTCCATCCGCATCGGAGGCAACAAGATGGATTCAGCGATTCAGGAGCACGTCCGTCGGAAACACGGTCTCGCGGTCGGCGAGCGGACTGCCGAAGAGATCAAGATCCGCATCGGAAGCGCGCTGTATCTGGAAGACAAGCTCGAGATGCAGGTGAAAGGCCGCGACATGGTGAGTGGTCTTCCGCGCGTGGTCACCGTTACCTCCGACGACGTCACAGATGCGGTTCAGCACGAACTGCAAGGGATCATCGAGGCGATCAAAGAGGTCTTGCAAGCCACACCGCCGGAATTGTCCGCAGACGTCATGGAAAAGGGAATGGTGCTGTCTGGAGGCTCCGCCCAGCTGCGCAATTTGGACAAGTTGTTCTCCGAGGCGACGGGGGTGCCTGCCTTCATCGCGAACGAACCGCAGTTATGCGTGGCCAAGGGAACGGGGATCGCACTGGAGAATTTGGAGTCGTATAAACGGTCGATATTTAGTTCGTAGATGTATTTTTTTGGTACTTACTTATAATTTGAATCGAAAAATGCCAGACGAATGAATGATATGAACGAATATCGTAATGGCCGAAACGTCGAGGATCAGGCCGTGCGTGAACGCATCATGCCAATCGTGTTGACACTCATCGTATGACACACCATCCAACACTTCTGAACGAACGCTGGGCCTCGCTTACCTTTGCGGAACAGATGGGGAATGTTGGGAGTGAAGTGCATCGCACGTTGATGTGGAACGAACGAGAAGACGCGGTTCGTCGTGACTCAGCGCTCGAGCGTGCATTGGAGCTTCTTGACGCGACCGCAAGCGACCCGCGGTGGACGTTTGCGTGGAAGAAAGAATCCTTGCGTGTACGCGAGGGATTTCTTGGGTACATTCATGGTCAGAATGAACAAGCCTGGTAAATGAATACCCTCAATCAGTACTTTGATGGGTTTGCGAATATTGCCAGAGCGCATGTGTAGTTCGTAGGGCCATTCGTTTGGTACAAAGAGCTAGTACAAAGAATTATCCACAGGGCTTTCTGTTTGGCTTCTTTTTTAGTTCCCGCTACGTGATACCCTCATAGCCGTACTTAATTTTGGCTACGGCTATGGTGGCGCCATACTTCAATACAAAAAAATTTAGGCTTTATCATTCAGGCTGTTTGGATGTGTTGGCTCAAATTCCGGAGGATACCGTCGACATGATTTTTGCTGATCCTCCGTATCTACTTTCCAATGGGGGATTTTCGGTGCATGCTGGCAAACGAGTCAGTGTGAACAAGGGCGATTGGGATAAAAGTGGAGGGTTAAAGAAAGATTTTGAATTCCACCTGGCGTGGATTCAGGCCTGCAAACGGGTGCTCAAGCCACAAGGAACGATTTGGATCAGCGGGACATATCATTCTATTTATCAGTGCGGTTTTGCGCTCCAAGTGGCGGGTTACCACATCCTGAACGATATCGCTTGGTTCAAACCGAATGCTTCGCCGAATTTGAGCTGTCGGTATTTCACGGCTAGCCATGAAACGCTGCTCTGGGCGAGGAGGGAGAAGAAGGCGAAACATACTTTTAATTACGATTTGATGAAAAATGGGGAATGGCCGGAAGATCAATTAAAAAAGCCTGGGTTGCAAATGCGCTCCGTTTGGTCTATGGGTACTCCCAAGCCAGAAGAAAAAAAATATGGAAAACACCCTACTCAAAAACCGATAAGTTTACTGAAACGAATTATTCAATCGAGCACTGGTAAGAACGATTTGATTTTAGATCCATTCACTGGGAGTTCAACAACAGGAATAGCAGCGGCTGCGCTAGGCCGTCGGTTTGTCGGGATTGATACGGAAAAGAAATATCTTGATTTATCGGTTAAGCGTTTTCTAGATCTTAAGGCAGCATAAACTTAACAAGTCGATCGAATACCTGTAGCTATGGCGAATAGTAAATCTTGGAAAAAAATATTTGATGATTACGATATCCTCAAACACGATTTTGATAAGTCTCCCTTCACACTATCAGCAGAACAGATAAAGAAGGCCTGCCAGCGATTTAAGAAAACAAGTGAAAAAGAGGTAAGAATCTTGTGCAAACAGGATTGCCGTGAGGATAGGCCGGATGTTTTTATTAATAATAACTTGTTTTTATTGCCCATAAAAAATGGTTATTATGATATTATTAAAGGTGAGGGCTATGTCGACATACCTGTAATTCACCAAGAGGTAATCGTGTATTCCTCAAAGCTAGATTTTGAACTTGATACAACAAAGATCGGCAATTCTGAGATGCAGCATCTGGATTACGCATACGCAACAAGCCTTATTAGGACTTTTACGGATGACTCCTCCCTCGTTCTTACGATACGAGGTAGAAAATACACACCGAGTTTTGATTTTTTTGTAGAGAAAGAATTGATCAAAGTATCAGGGGTGCAGACGGAGGTAGATGCGGGGTATGAGGGTAAGGAACAAATTGTTTTAATTGAAGCCAAAAATTTTAATGCAAGCAATGTAATCATTCGCCAACTATATTATCCGTTTAGACAATGGCAAGAGCATACAACAAAAAGAGTGGTAACATTATTTTTTGACAAAGTGAGTGGAGTCGATGTGTATTCTATTTGGGAATTTGAATTTAAGGAACCGAAAAATTATAACAGTATCGCGCTAGTCAAATCCGGCAGATATAGAATTATTTGATATATGGATTCGAGAAGAAAACGAAATCTCTATACTCATGCAATAGATTTAACTAATCTTCAAATCAATAATTCGGGACGATCAGTTTTTAGAAAGAAATTGGAAGAAATTTTTTATAGAGGCTACAGGGTGGAAGATATTTCTGACGGACGAAACATCGTCATCACTAAACCGGGAGGGAAGTTTTCTTTCGGTACACTAAAAAGAGAGGATTTCATGGTTTGGATACACAATCCAATTGAAAATTCTTTATGGCTGATTTCACATAAAGATATTTTAAAGGATTTAAAGGACAAGAGCGCAGTAGATCCTAAGGCAACCCTAGCAATTATCGCAGCACTGGAGCGGGTATATAACGGTGAAGAACCCGACGATGTCTATAAAGGTTCGGTTTTGCAAAATCCAAAGGGAGAATTGCCCGAAGTTTTGCTCAAAGCCTACAAATGGATATGGGGTCAAGAAGATATAAATTATCCAGATGGTAAGGGTAGAGCAATGTCTTGGGTTGGCTTTCGAAAAAATGAAAAAGGAGAGTGGGAAAAAAGCGGCAACGGTATTGTGGACTTAAGAGATGCGCTCAGTGATGATTTAAAAGATCGCGTGGAGTGACCCGTGCTACATTATTATCATGCTCCTCCTATCGTCGCGCCTCACGCGCGAATAAAATCCACTTCGTCCACTTCGCGCGATCCCGAGCCACGCTAATTATTTCTGTCCCACCGACGTGAGAATGTCCTACCTGCCCGAAGTAGAAATGTCCCACTTCGCTAGAATGCGAGATCGGCTCAAACCCGCCGACTTCGCATATGGCTCAAGACACTCCTCTCCGTATGTCCAAGCGAAACTTGGATCGGTACGACATCATTCGACGGCTCCTTCGACAGGAAGTGAACGGTTCAGATGCAGCGAGGCTCCTCGATCTTTCGATCCGGCACGTCCGGCGGCTAAGGGCCGGCGTGCGTGAGCGTGGTGCAAAAGCCCTGGTTCACGCACTCACCGGCACCGTTTCCAATCACCGTATGCCGGATCAGGAACGCAACCGGATCATCGAGATTCTGAAAACAAAGTACGCGGACTTCGGCCCCACCTTCGCCACGGAGAAGCTTCGGGAGATCCACGGCATCACCCGCGATCCGGAAACCATCCGGCGCATCATGGTCTCGGCGTCTCTGTGGAAGCCCCGACAAGGAAGAGCCAAGAGCGAACATCGGTCCTGGCGGCAGAGGCGCTCTGCCATGGGCGAGATGCTGCAATTCGACGGCTCATACCACGACTGGTTCGAGGGACGCGGCGGTATCAAGGAAGCCTGCCTCCTGGCCGCGATTGACGACGCGACGGGCAAGATCACCAAGGCCGAATTCTGCGCGCATGAAGGCGTGTTCCCGGTCTTCGGCTTCTGGAAGCAGTACCTTGAGACCCACGGGAAGCCCCGGTCCATCTACTTGGACAAGTTCTCGACGTACAAGATGAACGGCGCCATTGCCAAGGAGAACCCTGATCTGAAAACGCAGTTTGGCCGGGCCATGTCGGATCTCAGCATCGACGCCCTCTTTGCCAACAGCCCGCAGGCGAAAGGTCGCGTCGAGCGCTTGTTCGACACCCTCCAGGATCGGCTCGTGAAGGAAATGCGTCTCCGCGACATCCGAACCAAGGAGGTGGCGAATCAGTTCCTCGCAAAGACGTTCATTCCCGCATTCAACGCGAAGTTCTCGGTGGTCTCGGCGTCCGACGCCGATCTGCACCGAAACCTCACGGCCCAGGAACGAGTCAAGCTTCCCATCACGTTCTCTCGGCAGGAGACGCGCACGATCCAGAACGACTACACGTTCTCATTCAAAAACCTCTGGTACCAGATCGCGAAGGTTCAGCCGATCACGGTATGCCGGAAGGATGTGGTCACGGTCGAGGAGTGGCTGGATGGATCGATCCACGTTCGTCTCCGTGGCAAGGACCTGAACTACGTCATCCTGCCGGACCGGGCGAAGGCCATGAGGCAGCCCTGGGTCATCACGACGGCACCGGTGGCTCCCACGCTCGCCGCCAACCGCTTTGAGCATGCCGGCTCCGGTCGCTGCACCTTTTCTAAGTCCAACTAGGACATTTCTAAATCGGCAGAACTAGGACATTTCTACTTCGGTTTGACACACGCTAATTATTTCTTGACAAATCCCCAATAATCCTGTATTTTATATCTGTAAGCACCTTTATCAGTCCAAAACGCGCTCGGCGTTTCCGAGCCTCACGCATCTTCTCGCTTCGAGATAGGGAACTAGGGAAAACTGCTAGGACCCACATGTTGCGTGCAGACTGATCGCGAAAGCGGTTGGGAGATTTCATGTACGCCTTTGGCGTAGATCCAATCTCTCAGCCGCGTTTTTGTTTTTCAAAGGTCGAGCGCTACTAGGCGCAGAAAACAATCCAAGCGGCGGATAAAGCTAAATCAGTAATAACTACAAACTCTATGAAAAACTCAATCATCAATGACATTAAAAACCATCTCGAATTCCTGGGTTATAACATCGATGCCAAGGAAGAGAATGAAAAGGACCTTCTCTACTGTTACCATGAGACGCGTTCGAATCTCGTCGTTCAAGTCATCAACGGCCTCGTGCTGATCATCAGTCCATATAGAACCGCGGTCACGCAGGTATCCATGGAACTGTTCGAACTCATCAGAGAGATCAACAATCAGACGCTCGTCAGCAAATGGTACACGCTGCCCCACACGAAGGGTGAAGCGGTCAGCCTGCACATCGAGGGGTATCTGTACGGTTACGACAAGCTCACGTTCGCGAAGATCCTGGAACGCATGGAGCACAACGTCAATACGTATCTCCCGAGGGTCAACAAATTGCAACGAGAGAAGAAAAAGGCGCCCAAAAGTGTCGCCTAAGACGCTGTGCGCCAACTCGTGTTCATCGGCATGATGCCCGGCGCGCGAATATAGCCCGTGAGTCTCGCTTCGCGGGACCTCGGGCTACGGCGGTACATGGGGATGTTCCTTCGTACTGGAATTGAGCTTGCTAAACTTGACAAGTGAATATTGTACGTTAAAATGTACAAGTTATGTTATCAACCAAAACAACCCTTCCTATTTCTGAGGTTCGCAAGGATCTCTTTAAGATCGCAAGTAACGTACAGAAGCCGGGGGTTGCATACACGGTAACGGAGAACGGCCGGCCAACAGCCGTGATCCTTTCGGCCGATGAATTTGAGTCCATCATTGAAACATTGGAGATCATGCATCAGTACCCAAATATCGTGGATGAGATCGCACAAGCCCGGCGTGACTACGATGCGGGTAAGTACATTACGTTGGATCAATATCTT
>Ga0209542_10019793_pt1 | contig 10741 bp, 10 predicted proteins | sample RifCSPhighO2_01_FD_184028 | JGI IMG/M metagenome (GOLD analysis project Ga0209542, IMG submission 184028) | Soil microbial communities from Rifle, Colorado - Rifle CSP2_plank highO2_0.1 (SPAdes) (version 2) | ecosystem: Environmental > Terrestrial > Deep subsurface > Rock core/Sediment ...
TTATGGATGGTCTTGCGTTGCGTTATTATTTCAAGTTTGAAGCGATTGGTATTGATGAGGATCATTTTCACGTGGTGGTTGGTGTGGCACCACGTTTTTCTCCCTCATCAATTATGGGCACGATTAAAAGTTGGAGTGCACGACTCATTTTCAAGAAATATCCATATCTTCAAGAGGAGTTGTGGGGTGGAGAGTTCTGGAGCGATGGAGGACATGTAGACACAGTGAGCGAGTTCGGAGGTCTTGAACGAATCAAGAAATATGTCCAAGACCAAGGAAGAGACGTGAGCCAACTAAAGCTCACAGAATTCTAACCGATACCCCGCCCCTTGGGGCGACTGGGTAATTCATTCCAGTTCTGTTTTAGTTAGCTTTTTACCAGTTAGTTCACGTACGGGAAACATAGTCACCTCTAATGAGTGACGATATTTAAAGCTTCCTGTTTGTGCTGTTTGTAGCAATAACTAATTCTTACTTTCCGCAAACCTTTAAATACCCTCTGGCGAGCATTTCTGCTATGACCTTAAGCGAGAACGAGCGCTATCATTTAAAGAAACTGATCAAGGAGCTAGATTCGTATAGCGCGCGCCACACTGAATTTGTCACGGTTTACATCCCTTCCGGATATGACATCATCAAAATTATTCAGCACCTTGCACAAGAGCAAGGAACAGCAACCAACATCAAAAGCGCGCAGACGCGCAAGAACGTGATTGACGCGCTTGAACGAATGATACAACACTTACGATTGTTTAAGGCAACGCCGCCAAATGGGCTGGCAGTTTTTTCTGGGAATATTGCGTCAGTTGAAGGACGTTCGGACGTTCGTGTCTGGAGCGTTGAACCACCGGTCCCCATCCAAACCCGCATGTACCGCTGCGACAAAAACTTCCAGCTTGAACTTTTGCGCGAATTATTGGAAACAAAAGAAGTCTACGGACTCATCGTCCTTGACTCCCGCGACGCAGCAATCGCTATCCTCAAAGGAAAAACAATCATTCCTTTGATATCAACACACTCCCACATCCCTGGAAAGATGAAAGCAGGAGGACAATCAAGCGTGCGATTCGCCCGAAACAGGGAAATCGCGGTCAACGACCACTTCAAAAAAGTTGCGGACATAATGAAAGACCAATTGTTCCATCTTGAAGGACTTAAAGGAATAATTATCGGTGGACCAGGACCGACTAAGTATGATTTTGTTGACAGCGGCCACATCACTGCACACCTCCAGAAAAAAATCATCGGCATCAAGGATCTAAGCTATACGGGAGACTTTGGACTTGAAGAACTCTTAGAAAAAAGTGCAGACACTTTGGCAGCTGAAAGCGTTATGGAAGAGAAAAAACTCGTCGGAAAATTCCTCGAGATGCTTGCCATCAAGCAAGAATTGGTCACGTATGGTGAAAAGAATACGCTCAAAGCGCTTGAGCTAGGGGCAGTTGCCACGTTATTGCTCTCCGAAGCATTAGATGAGCAAAAAATAGAGCAATTTGAAATAACTGCAAAAGCGTTCTCAACCGAAGTCTTTATTATCTCCACCGAAACACGGGAAGGAGTACAACTGCGCGACATCGGAAAAATCGGTGCAATCCTGCGCTACCCAATCGTATGAGTGACCTAGAAAAATCATTCGCTGAACTTTTTCCTGCAAAACAAATCCCTTTCTGTACTGTTGAATATAGCGGACGGCTCAAAGCCTACAACGCGCGAATCCAAATGCGCGGAAACTACATCACTGTTGTTGCAAGCAAAACTTGGCGAGGAATTTCCCCATCCATTCTTAAAGGACTTTACCAAGAACTTTTAGTTCGCGTGTATAAGATAAAAAAACAAACAATACACATGGACTTGTACCATCACTTCATGCGCAGCCTGCCGCGAATTGCACCCAAACGAAAAACACATCCAGTCTTGGAGCAAAGTTTCCATCGCGTGAACGGAACCCTCTTCATGGGCATTCTTGAGCAGCCGAATTTACGAATTGGACGAGGAGTCAACCGGCTGGGGACGTACGAGTATGCAAGCGATACTGTTTCCATAAGTTCAATCTTGCTTGAACATCCTGAGTTGATGGATTATGTGATGTACCACGAGCTGCTTCATAAGAAACATCAGTACACGGCAAGCAAAGGACGCAGTTGCCACCATTCGCCTGCGTTCTTAGCGGAAGAGCGAAAGTTTCCGAATGCTATGGTGTTAGAGCAAGAACTGCAAAGACTTGTGACTCAGATGAAGAGAGTATGGTTTTGGTAACTTTTTGTAAACATCACCTTTTTAAACCCGCTTTCCCTTAGTTTTCGCATGGTACGCATCTTCGCAGCAGGGGATTTGCACTCAGACAGGGTTCGCGCAAAAGAGCTTGCACAGCACGCAATGGAGCAGAACGTAGATCTTATTTTGCTCAACGGCGATTTGGTCGAAGAAGATGATTCCGAAGGAGTCCTACACTATTTTGTGAAGACGGGAAAACCAGTCTTTCTCATCCCGGGGAACCATGACTGGATGGCCACTGACTTTCTTGCGCAACGCTATAATGTGACCAATCTCCATGGAAAATCACTCATGCATGGAAGCACGGGAATCTTCGCGTGTGGGGGGACCAATATGGGACAACTTACTGAAGTTGAGATCTATCAAATCATCAAGGATGCGCACTCACAGCTCAAAGCGCCAACTAAGAAAGTTCTGTTAAGCCACATTCACCCGGCGGGAACAAAAATGGAAATGTTCTCACAATTTGTCCGTGGAAGCGTAGGCCTGCGCAAAGCAATCGAAGCGATGAAACCCGACCTTGTCCTCTGCGGGCACGTCCATGAAGCAGAAGGAATCGAAGAAAAAATTGGGAACACATTAGTTGTTAACGTGGGCAAGAAAGGAAAGATTATTGATATTTGATTAGGTAAGTTGTGCCAAATTTAAATACGCCTTCATGTTGTTCTTGAGCAAACTATAATCTGCCTTAATCTGGCGCTCGAACGAGCTGATGAACGGCGAATAGACATATTTTTCGAATATGATTCTTATCACGTAGAATAACGGTTTGACTTCCCAACGGTTCTCGTAATCGGTCTCTAAGAGGATGTCGAAACTAATAATTGCCTTACCCTCTTGCAGCTTCACTTTCTTTCCGTCACGCTCGACAACAACATCTTTTATGCCCTGGAACTGAACATTCATCTTGAACAAACTCTTTGCGTAATCAGTGAACTTCTTGAAAATAATCCATTCGAGCGTCACGTATTTACCTTCCGGACGCACACTCTCATTCTGATGTGAATCAATAACCCAATAACCCGTATCTGCAGCCCACTGGCGGACTACAGTGATAAGTTCTTTCATGTCAAACAAGCCCTCGTAGACAAGCTTGTCACCCTGTAAAATCATGAGTCTTTCTGCCATATTACTTGATGTCAACTCCCAACGCGCTTCTGATAGCGCTTGCCATGCTCCCGCCTTCCGCAAGAACCATGTCTTCCCAGTAATCACCAATCTTGTATTTAAGAATCTTTTCCCGGAAGAACTTTTCCAGCCAGGTCATGAAGGCCCCGCCCTTAAATTTCTCCTGCCAATCAAGCTCAAGAATAGGGTCAACTTTCACCCACACTTGCCCTTCACTCGTCTTTATCTTCTGTCCGTCCTTCACAATCTCCACCTCATTTATATTGTGAACATGCACACCAACATTGACCTGATACCTCACATACCCTGTAATTTTCTTATTTCCTTCCCAATCCTGGTCATACCTTTTTCCAGTCTCGCGAATCTCCTGCTTATATGATGGAACCTGCACGAAATAATCGTTCTTCAGATACCAGTCACGAATGGCATTCGTCAACGCAGCACTATCAAAAAATCCGTTATGCATAATATTTGTAGATGGCTGTCCGAATTTGCCCATACACGCACTACTACCAAACTCCGTTTATAAACATTTGTCTTACCTACAGTTTTACTGCATGTCTCTTTTCGAGAAGAACTCGCCACCTTCCTTGACAGGGTAGTACGCGGTGACTTTCATGTAGTTGAAGATAAAATCACGAAGCTTCAGCGCAGCTGTGTCAATCTCTTTTTTATGAAATTCAAACTTGCTCTTCAAGACGCGCTTCACAATAAGATCACGGAACGGTTTCAAGATAGACTTCTCCCACTTGTTATTTGGGTCAATCAGAAGATACACTGCGCAGTCAAGCTCAAACTCCCCTTTCTGCGCCTTGATTTTCTGGCCGCGCCAGTTGATTTCCACATCCTTAATTCCAAGCATGTGATAATCAAGATCCATTTTATACATAAATAAAGCATTTCCTTCCTCTGGTTTTTTCTCCCAACGCCAACGGATACGCATCTCTTTTCCAGCTGTAGGATGGTCGCGCTGGACATAGAATACTTCCTGAAAGTCAGGGTCATCTTTTGGCGCCCAACCGTTCTGCTGGCCCCAAAAACGAAGCAATTGGTACAGATACTCAAGATTGTAGGTATCTTTGATGCTTATGTTCCAGGACTTAACCTCCGTACGCATGTTCTTCTTAAAATCAGACAAACGATGCTTAAGCTCGTTTTCAGGAGGAATCGGCTGCTGGAAGGCCATGCTTGCTTCAGAGGAAGAGGTAATTTATAAAAGTAGTGGGTGCCATATACGGGAAACATTAATAAACGAACCCGGAGGCAAACCTTGTATGTTGGTTGGAATCGTCGGAAAGGCCAATACTGGAAAAAGCACGTTCTTCAAAGCACTCACACTCGCAGACGTGCTTATTGCAAACTATCCGTTTGCCACCATCAAGCCCAACCACGGCGTCGCTTTTACGAAAATTGATTGTATTTGCGGAGAACTTAACACTCAGTGCAATCCGCGCGTAGGCGCATGTATCGGCAAAAAACGGTTCGTCCCTGTTGACGTCCTTGACGTCGCAGGACTTGTCCCTGGTGCCCATGAAGGAAAAGGAATGGGAAACCAGTTCCTTGACGACCTGCGGCAAGCAGACGCGTTCATGCACGTTGTTGACATGAGCGGAGTGACCAACGAACGCGGAGAACCAGTCAACGCAGGACATGACCCTGCATTTGACATCAAATTCCTTGAGAACGAACTTGACTTTTGGATACTTGCCATCATAAAAAAAGGATGGGACAAACTCGCGCGACAGGCACAACACGAAGGAAAAGTATTGCCTGCGTTGACCAATCAACTTTCAGGACTCAAAGTGACGGAAAGCATCGTCGCAAAAGCTGTTAACGAACTCAAGATGGACCCTTTAAGTCCGATTGCCTGGACTGACGAACAACTTCTTTCCCTTGCGACACGAGTGCGCAAAAAAACAAAACCCACACTCATCGTCGCAAACAAGATGGACCTGCCTAACTCTCTTGAAAACCTTGAACGGTGCAAGAAACAATTCCCTGACTACGTAATGATTCCGGTCTCGGCAGAATCTGAACTTGCTTTGCGCGAAGCGGCGAATAAGAAACTGATATCGTACGTGCCGGGCGATTCTTCTTTCACGGTAACTGGAAACTTAAGCGACGGGCAGAAAAAAGGACTTGAATACATCAAGAAAAACGTGCTTGACCGATTTGGAAACACCGGAGTCCAACAAGCAATCGATGCCTCGGTTTTCCAGCTACTCCACTATCTAGCAATTTTTCCCGCAGGAGTCGGAAAACTCGGCGACTCGCACGGAAACATCCTTCCTGACTGCTTCTTGCTTCCACCAGCGAGCACGGCATTTGACTTCGCAAACAAAATCCACACTGACCTCGCGAAAAACTTCGTCGCAGCGATTGATGTCAAGTCAAAGCGGAAAATAGGAAGAGACACTCTTCTTAAGAACCGCGACGCGATAGAAATAATGACGAGCAAGTAGATCATCTCTTATTTTCTGAGTATGCAAGTGCTTGTTTTTCCAACTCGTTTTGAACAGCTGCATATATTAATTTGCACGCTTCAGCACGCAGTATCCCACTATTTTGTTGCAAGTACCTTCTTTGATGGACTTGATAATATGCGCTACGAGGCAGGATATTTGTGTTTGATATTCTTCTTTTAAAAACTATTGACTCACCCATCAATAATTCCCAAGAGCTTGTCAATCATCACCCTCGCGATAACCTTATTTTTACCCATATGCTTGGCGTGATACAACGCGGTGTCAGCTTCCTTAATCATCATCTCGCGCGAAACAGAACTGTTCATACAAGTGAACAAACCAATGCTTGCAGTAAGTGGACAAATCTCCTCTATTTTCTGGCGGAGTTTTTCAGCAGCGTCCTTTGCATCCATCCCTGAAAGCGGCAAGGCAACAAGGAATTCCTCCCCACCATACCGGTAAACAATGCTTTCCTTTGGCATCACTGCTTTTAAGATATCTGCAATCATGCGCAAGACACGATCACCTTCAGGGTGGCCTTGCGCGTCGTTAAATCCCTTAAAATTATCCGCATCTATCATCAACACACTCGTAGGAAGATTCTCACTTTCTTGATGGGAAATAAGTGCGTCAAGCTTTGCGATGTTTCCACGGTTATTGAGCCCGGTCAACGCATCGGTGATAGCTGAGTCTTGCGCTTTCTTATATTCACTGAGGCGCGCGATTACGCTAATGAATTCATATAACACTTCGCTTATCCCTTCAAATGAAGGAATTGATTCAGTATACGCGATTACGTGTCCAATAAATTCACGGTTCACCACCAGCGGAAAGCCGAGCATAGAGTGAGGGAGCTTGTCAAGATCTTTAAGGTCTTTGAGCAGAAAATCAGTTTGCACATTTTGAATAACGCAATGCGTCTTGGTTTGCTTGATGTGCGCAAGAAGCCTTGCCTCAGCCTGTTTTCCCGCCTCAGAAACATCGAAATACCTTCCCAGTTTTCCATTCACGCACAACACCACATTTCCTAACTTGAACTTATTCACCAAGAACTGCATCGCCTGCTGCATTGCATGCTCGATGTCTTTCGCACTTGTCATTCCCTGCGAAAATTCAAGCAGCAACTTCGCACGACTTAATGATTGTTCAAGCAGAAACGCGTTTTTTGCAGCAACAGCAGCCTGCTCTACATTAAAAATAATTTCTTTTTCGTACTCTTCCTTCCACAAAGGAAGTTTCTCCCGCGCATCTGCAAGCTCTTCATCAAGCGCGTGCGGTTCGTTTGTGCGGAATGGACCCACAACAATCTGCACCTCTTCGACTTTTACAGAAACATAACGCGCTCCTGGAATTGATGCGTACGGAGAATCACTTGTGCGGTTGCGAAGCTCCTGAAAAAACGAAAGCTTGCCAAAGATGGCAGTGCTGCACACGACCGGTACCTTGAATTGCGAAGCAATTGCCTGCATCAATTCAGCCCAAACATTAGTTTTTGCACAGGAAGGAAGCATTGAGTTTTTGTAAGGTGTTTTGAATTTAAAACTATCGCTGTGGGCACATGTGAAACGTTCACAGACGTAGATTGTGAACTACTTCTGCAACTGCAGATTACACAATCGCTTGTACATCGGATGCTTCAGGAGCTCTTTGTGGTTTCCTTGCGCAAGCACTCTTCCTTTGTCCATTAAGATGATGTTATCCGCATGCTTGACTGTCGAGAGTCTATGCGCGATGATTACCTGGGTGTGCTTGCCATGCAAGTACTGGATTGCTTCCTTGATGGCCAGTTCTGTTTCACTATCCAAATGGCTGGTTGCCTCATCCATCACTAATAGGTCAGGATTGCTCATCAATGAACGAGCTATCGCGATACGTTGACGCTGACCACCTGACAGACGGACGCCGCGTTCACCTACAATAGAGCGGTATCCTTTAGGCAACTGCGTAATGAACTCGTGCGCGTGGGCTAGCTTTGCAGCACGCTCCACCTCTTTCTTGCCTGCATGAGGATTACTGTACGATATATTTTGAGCAATCGTGCGGTTGAACAAGGTTGTATCCTGCAAAATGAGCGCTGTACGTTTCCTTAAACTTGCGCGCTGTGCGCTTCTCAAGTCTATGTCATCCCAAGTAATTCTCCCTTTATCAGGGTCATAAAATCGGAGGAGCAAGAGTGCAAGCGTGGTCTTTCCTGCCCCGCTTCTTCCCACAATCGCAGTCGTGGTGCCTTTCTTAAAGCACACACTCACGTCATGCATTGTGTGAAGCCGCTTGCTATATTCAAAATGAACGTTCTCAAATCGGATCTCCTTGTACAATAAGGGAAGCGAAACTGCGTCCGGAACATCTGCAAGTGCGTCTGTTTCTGCAGCAAGGTCAAAAAGTCGACTGGCACGCTTTGTTACCCTCCCCAATCGTGTGAAGACTGAAGTCAGTTTCTCAAGGGGGCTGAAACTCAATTGTTGGTAGCTTATGAGCAGGACTAATTCTCCGATTGATAATGTGTGGTTTTTCACTGCAACTATGCCAACAACGAGCAAGACTGCACGCATTAAAGTCTCGATAATCTTTTGCAGGAGACTTTGCAAGGTCCTGTCTTTTTGCTGTTTGTACTCGAGCGTGTGATACTTGCTCCAGATATCTGCATACGCCTGCGTTTCCTCCTTTTCTTTCCCAAATGTTTTCACATACCGTAAGTTTCCAACACCATCATAAAAAGTCCTGCTTGCACTATGGTCCAGCCTGTTGATTATTATCTGCGCCTTCACAACTCTTGTCGAAATTATTTTAGTCACAAGAATGTACACAGGAATTGGTACAATAAAGATGAGCGCGAACAAGGGATAGGCCCAGAGAGTGTATCCTATCACGAAGAACAATGTGATGAACAGTACTATTAAGTTCTGCCCAAAAATTTCATAAATGACCTCGTAGATTGCGCCTCCGCCACGATCAATCTTCGCTCCCACTTCTCCTGAATCATGACGGTCATGCCACTTAAGTGGGAGATTGTAGAACTTGAGAAGCGCAGTATACCTCCAAATATCCTCCACCTGCGTTGCGATGTAAAAGCTCAATTTCTCTGCAACGACAAAGAAGAACGCAGCGATGAGCGCGAACAGACCAATAAGACCTGCTAATAATGAGCCGTGGCTCAAGCTGAGCGTGCCATGTGTGAGCCCATCCACAATCTGTTGCAATAACCTAGGCGCAGCAAGCTGGAAAAGCCCTGAAACAGCGCCGGCAAGAAGAATACCTATTGCTGGAAATTTGAGATATTTCCACACACTTTGGACGAGCAGTTCGAGAACTCCTTTAAACGTGACCTGCTCTTTTGTTACTGGTATGTCTGAAAGTTTCACTTCGGTTCCTTCAAAGCCACCAGATGTTAGAAACACCGCAAGCTTTATAAATCCCCCGTATGGACATATTTATTGGACGGCCATAGGGGTCGGGTCCCACCCAGACTCATTCGAACCTGGAAGTTAAACCGGCCTCCGTAGCGGTGTGTACTTCATTGCGAGGGAAATCCGTTAAGCTGTCCACCTTTTTTTTTCAAGTTCTCTTTTTAAGAAACTCTCTCACTTGTGCAACTTTTTCAAATCGTCCTTTAGCCTCATCAGCCTCCATCTCGGCTTCAAGTGTAAGGCATAATACTTCTAAATCATCAACTTTGATTGTCGTATATTCGTTTGCAAGAAAACTCTTCCAATAAATGCCAGTTTCCTTCTCTCCAACAAACTCGACTTCAACTTCATTGATTTTTACTACGACATGCCAGGCAGGCTCTTTGGTCTTCGTCTTATACTGTTCAAAACCTTGTACGAGCCGCTCTTTGAAAATGTGCTCTATCTTTTTGAGGTTGTCAACGTGTACATCAATGTCAATATCTTTTGGCTCAACATTCATTCCTTGCAAAAGCTTGTTTGTGCTTCCAATAACAACAAACGGAATCTGTGAATTACCTAACGTGTATGCAATAATTGACAACGCTTGCTTGAATTTTTCGGAAATCATAACTCAACCACAACATCTCCAGTCTTAGGATTCACGTCCTTAATTTTTGGATGTCCTTTGAGTTTTGCCTTGATATCCTGCAAGGAATATTTTTTCTTCGCTTTGTTTAACTCGTCAATAATATCCTTAAACTCAGCATAGTGTTCGTAGATAAACTCGCCGCACTTCTGTAACTCATCCGCCTGCTTTTCAGCTTCGTGTTTGCCTTTCTGCTGCATCGCGATAAGGTTCTCGACTCGCTTTCGCTTATCTGCGAGCGCTTGCTCTTTCTGATCTGTCTTTTTATCAATCTTGACAAAATTTTCATCGATTGCAGCGCAGAATGAATCATACTTCTTTCCGTCAGGAAGCGAAAGCTTGAACGGAGCTATCTCCTTACCATGCACGTGCGCGCCAGAACCATCATTAAGCATTGACTTATACGCCTTGAAGAGTTGCTTTCTTTCTGTATCCGTTATTTTCACCGCTTGCGGGTCGACGTTTGCACGTGCGCAGACTTCGCCAGCATACAACTTTCCAAGTCCTCGTTTCGCCAATGTTTTTGAAACTGACTCGTCATCAACACCAAAATCTGATTCTTTAAGCGCAAGCACGTCACCTTTGTGCGGAGGAAGCTTATAGGCAAGACCCCGCTTGGTCGCGCGGTCCTTCCACGCTCGTTCTTCTATCGCGGCGTGCACGATACTTTTTTCGTCAGCAAGAATAATATTTCCCTTACCAAACAGTTCTATGAATAACTGTTTTTTTTCAGCCTGGGTCTCAAACGCGATACGCACAATTCGCTCGCCTTCTACCTGCTCGATGACAGTTATCTTTTTGCCTTCGAGCATTTTGCGCAGGAGCTGACAAAGACCACG
>Ga0209542_10019794_pt1 | contig 10740 bp, 13 predicted proteins | sample RifCSPhighO2_01_FD_184028 | JGI IMG/M metagenome (GOLD analysis project Ga0209542, IMG submission 184028) | Soil microbial communities from Rifle, Colorado - Rifle CSP2_plank highO2_0.1 (SPAdes) (version 2) | ecosystem: Environmental > Terrestrial > Deep subsurface > Rock core/Sediment ...
GACCCAGGGAAAATTGGCAAACCAAGAAGCAAAAGCAGGCCAAATATCACGGCCATCCCTAAAGAAATGCTTAATGCTAAATTAATGCGCTTACCATTATCACGAAAGCTTTGCGTAAGTATTATGTAAAAGATGCTCAATGCGATTATTGACACAAACGATCCGGCAATAATATTCGTGCCGAAAAATGCTCTCTCGTGCGCAAGTGCGAAAATTGTTGCAAGTATAGTAGAGAGAACAATTGCAACCACTCCTTTCTCAATCGCTGAAATTCGGAAAGAAAATGTTCCGCCTATGATGATTTCCAAAATCCACAATATGAGTCCAATTGCCGCCGCAACAATAATAAGGAGTGTTTTATTAAACTCCAGCGGAGAAAATGTCCATGGCAAATAAAATATTGGGAATATCACAATCGTCGCTAGAGCGATAAACCTTACGATTTTTCCATAGGTTGCGCCTTTTTTCTCTGGTTCTTCGGCGGATTCAGAATAACGGACTATTGGGACATGTGCTTCAGTGGATATTTTAGGTGCCGAATCTAATGGCGATTGCTGTGGCGGTAGAAAGATTTCATCCATAAATTGAGCATATCATAATATTTTATTGTTCAATGTTGATACTGATAGCGCCTTGACCTTCCACGAAACTGCGCTAGTATGCCAATAGGTTACAAAACCATCATACATGCCAAAAAAATATATGTCAGTTCAAGATGTTGCTCGCCTGCTTGGCGTAACACCGCTAACCGTTAGAAATTGGGACACAAAAGGAAAACTTGTCGCGTATAGAAATCCGCTTAATAATTATCGCATGTATAAAGTAGAAGACGTGGAGGCGCTGATTCGTCAAATTGAGCAGTCTCGCGAACGATCCCGTCCGCGAAGAATAGATATTTCATAATTTTGAATGAAGAAACAGATTTTGTTTTTTTTAGGCGATGTGTATCGCTTGCTGATATTCCCAATATTTCGTATTTTTGATTCCGAGGATTGTCATAATCTTGTTCTTCGTGTCGGTGAGATTATTGAAAGGTCTCACCTTACTATCGCGGCATTTCGTAAAATGTTTTTCGTTGGTGGAAACTCGCTTAAATCATCTGTGGCTGGAATATATTTTGAAAATCCAATTGGACTGGCCGCTGGTTTTGATTATCAGGCACAAATCACAAACTTACTTCCTGCGATTGGTTTTGGATTCGGCTCTATTGGCACAGTGACTCTTGGCAAATATGATGGCAATCCACGACCGCGACTCGGAAGGCTTATAAAATCGCAATCTCTTTTGGTTAACAAGGGATTCAAAAGTCCTGGGATGAAATCAATTCTTTCAAAATTATCTCGCCATTCATGGACGGTGCCGGTTGGAATATCAATCGGAAGAACAAATTCCGCAGATCTTCGCACAAATGAAGATGCGGTTGCAGATATTGTCTCGTCTTTTAATCTTGCCGAGGCATCCACTGTGCCATTTTCATATTATGAGCTCAATATTAGTTGCCCAAATCTTATTTCGGGAATTGAATTTTATTCTCCCGAAAAATTGCGCGCGCTTTTATTGGCAGTTACGGCACTAAACTTGTCAAAGCCAATATTCATCAAGATGCCGATTGATAAAACTGATGATGAAGTGCGGGTGATGCTTGATATAATTATTGAATTTCCAGTTGCGGGGATAATAATCGGCAATCTTCAAAAAGATCGCAATCATCCTTCTCTATATCAAGACGAGGTCGCGCAATGCCAAAAAGGAAGTTTTTCCGGAAAGCCATGCTCAGAAAGGTCCGATGAATTAATCCGTCTCGCATACCGAACAACACAAGGCAAAATTGTCATCATCGGGTGCGGTGGAGTTTTTACGGCAGAAGATGCGTACAGGAAAATTCGACTTGGCGCATCATTGATTCAACTCGTAACTGCATTGATTTATCGCGGGCCATTGGTACCAGCCGAAATATGCACGGGTCTACAAGACTTGCTCGTGCGAGATGGGTTTAGCTCTGTTTCTTCCGCTGTCGGCGTTTCAGCCGAAAGCTGACCAGTCTTTGGCTGGGATGCTAATCTATAAAGCTACTATTTGCCCTTCTTTTTCTTTGGCTTTTTTACTTCCCTCTTCTGTGCGCTTTTTCCTTTTGCCATAGAGATTATTAGATTAGTTTTGGTACTAGAGATACATTATACAACTACTTGATGGTAATGCTGTTGATTACTACCGGATCGGTCGGCCTATCGTTTGCATCTGTCGGAGTGTTTTGAATAGTATTTACGACATCCATCCCACTTATAACTTTTCCAAATACTGTATGTTTTGTGTCTAAAAAGTTGTTGTTTGCAACATTAATAAAAAATTGGCTTCCATTTGTGTTCTGCCCTGAATTTGCCATCGCGATTGTGCCGATATTATTTTTGTTTGTTGCACCGATTTCATCTTCAAATGAATACCCTGGACCGCCAGTGCCCCACAAATCTTTTTGGCTGTCGTCTTTTGTTAGCGGATCCCCAGACTGGATCATAAAGTCCTTGATAACACGATGAAATTTTACGCCATTATAAAATCCTGCTTTTGCAAGCTTAACAAAGTTCGCCACAGTTTTTGGAGTTTCTTTCTCGTAAAATTCAATCGTGATATTTCCTTTATTTGTGTTTAGTGTTGCCTGCATAGTTTTTTTGTTAGTACTGCTTTCAGCCACAGGCTGACCAGCCTCTGGCTTGGGTGTCTGCGACGGAGTTATTATTGGGGCTGACTCGCTTGGACTTGGCTCACCGGAGGGCGAAGCAATGCTCGCGTTGATATTAGCACTTTCTCTGCTGGATGCGAACCAAAATCCACCGATTATTATCACGACAACAGCACCATATATAATTAATTTTTGCATGTTATCTATTATATCAAATCAGCCCCTCAAAAAACGCAATGATCGAATCTTCGCCATCAAAATCTTCTTCTATAATTTCTTTTTCACTGGGCGTGCTCCCAATAAGAATATGATAGCATCTGTATTTAATATAATCAGGATGATTGATTTTGATTTTTTCGGCAAATGGCATCATTAGGTTGTACGACTGGATATTGCCAAGCTTTTTCCCCGCAAGAGCCATTAGCCTCCGAATTTTTTGTTCAGTGGTTTCTTTTACCGTCTCTAGCGTTGAATCTTGTGGTTTTTGATTTTCTCCCATTATGGTTGAAATAATGATTCTGGACTAAAACGGACCTCTTTAATTCCAGGAAATTGCTTTGCCGTTGCCTCAACTTGGGCGCGAAGAATGTTAACGCGACACGACCCGCCACTCGTGCGATTTGATGGATCATAGAATGCGAGAGTTAATACTTCATCACGAAGCGATGCCGCCATTAACACGAATCCCTCCAAAGGAAATTCTGTTGTAATTCCAGATATATGTTCTTTTGCATTTATTTCTCCTTTAAGAAGTAGGCGTATGGTGTCTTGTATTGGCGTTTGCGTTATCGGAATTTCCCTTTCAATCGGCGACAGTCCTTGTTCTGTGCACTGCAGATTTCCAGTAGAATCTTTGTCGTTTTCTGGATTATAGTAAAACAGTTTCACTGTTCTCATTGGAGTTGCGGTCGGCTCGCTTGTGTCTTGAAAGTTTCTGAATATAAACCAACCAGCAATCGCTATTATAATAATAACTACAACAATGAGAAGTTTTTTCATGAGATAAAACTAAGTAGTTTATACACAAGCATTGCCGGCCAAACTATTGCCTTAAGAATACCGAGCACCCCCATCCAAAATGAATCCGCCTGTTGTATAAAATAAACCGCAGCGCCTACAAACCCGAACCCATACACCGCATTACTAGAATTGTGTTTCATGGTGATTATATTTTACATTATTGGTCGTTAGTCGCAAAAGCCGATTAACATGTCCGCAGGAAAGTCGTATGTCCGTTTTATTTTCGTGCAATCAATACTTCCATTGCCATCATAAACTAATTTCCATTTGCCATTTATCTTTGCGGCCATAAACGCCCCGCCAGCAACACCTTTTGGCGCAAATGAAACACCACCAACAGTATAGTTTGAATTCTTTTTATCTATTCTTATAAAAACATCGGAAACTGATCTGCTGTATTTTGTCGCAATTGCCGATCTGATTTCATCAATTCTTTTGTTTTCTGCAAGCCGATAGCCAAAAATTGCGATCACCACGACTACAATAATTATAAAAACATTTTCTTTCATTGCTATGCATTATAGCAAATGCAAACTAATTTTAATATGTACAACTAGGCGGAGAGTAGTGGACGATATCAGAACCTATTGGCAAACTGCTACTGAGCAATTATTTATACCTAATCTATCTCTTAGATCAGCTAAGATCAATTAAGAAAGCTACAAACTTTTTGACTCATTATATAATAGTTTTAATCTTGTTTGGTTTCAAATTCTCTCAGAAAAAAGAAATTGGCCAACCATTGATGTTATCGCTGGTTGGCCAATGGAGGCTTTGCCTCAGATCGGGATCGCGACGACCGGCTTGACCTTCTGGGCCTCGCCAGTTAGCAGACGTTTGAACTCGGCGTATGAGAAGTTCTGATCGAGGCGATCTTTCATCGTACCGCCGCCACTATGAGCCACTGCAGTGCCTACGGCCGGATTTTGGACATGGGCAAACGCGATGTTGATTCTCTGTGCAACGGGACACTTGCAGTCAACCGACTCGGGTCGTTCGCGCAGACGCCTGATGAAACCAGATACTACCTTCCGTTCCCAGTAGGGACCTTCCGTGGCCGCATCTGCCATCAATTCGTCGTTGCTCGCCACTTTCGCCAGAAGTGTTCGTAGCTTTGCCTTGCACTGACATTTCATTTTTTGCCTCTTTCTGGGGTATGGATTGTTACTTTATACGGTTTTCTGACTTCCAATGTTATAACTAAAAGTATAGTGTGTCAATAGTAAAAATCCTCTGTTTATGGAAGTTCTATATGTTCTGCGGGGGTACCAGGACTCGAACCTGGAAAATTGGTTTTGGAGACCAACAGTTTACCGTTAGCTTACACCCCCATGCAAATTCCGGAAAATTCCCTGCCTGTCGGCAGACAGGACTACCCGGTTATCCGGGTAGTAGATTTTCCGGTTGTCCCGCCAAGGCGGGACTTGCCGCAAATTCCGGAAAATTCACTACCCGGTTATTTTAACTTCTTTATGTGTCGTTCGTTTGCGACAATGAGAGCAAAACTTGGCATATTCAAGTTTGCGAGGCACTTTCTTTTTATTTTTTGATGTGTAGTAATTCGCTCGTTTGCAGACACTACATCGCATCCTGATTAAGTTATCTTGTGACATAATAATAGATAATAACAGAAATCTTACAAAAATCAAATCTTGGAGCCGGAGGGGAGAATCGAACTCCCGACCTCTTTCTTACCATGAAAGCGTTCTACCACTGAACTACCCCGGCAACATTAAAGAGCTTCTAACTATTTAGTGGGCGGTGGAGGACTCGAACCTCCGTAGACCAAAGGTCATCGCGTTTACAGCGCGACGGAATTGCCACTATCCGAACCGCCCAAAATGATCTACCAATTAGCATACCAAAAAAGATGATTTTGAGCCAATTTAGAAGGAGGGTCGAGTGAACAGGTTCCGATTGAGGTAGGGTCTCTGCGGGGAGGCCTCTCGAAAAAGGCAGCGAGCGGAAGCTAGGAGGCCGCGCGTATAGCACTGCTCGTTTCGTAGCCACCTCGCATTCCGGGCGACCAATAATCGCCCGGTTTTTCTTTTTCCACAGCAACCACTTGCATATACCCCCCAGGGGGTGTATGCTGTATTTTATGAAAAATGAAAATCATATACTTCATAGACTTAAGATTATTGAGGGACAAATTCGCGGACTTCAAGAAATGGTTGAAAAGGGCACATATTGCATAGATGTGATAACTCAAACATCTGCGGTAAAACAGGGCCTCTCAAATGTGGAAGATCTATTGCTTGAAAGACATTTGAGTAGCTGTATTTTGGATCAAGTAAAATCTGGGCAGACGAAAAAAGCAAGAGATGAGATTCTTAAGGTGTATAAGTTAAAAAGAAAATAATATGCACACCGAAACTTACCAAGTAAAAGGAATGCATTGCGCTTCGTGTGCATCAATAATTGAAAAAACCCTTAAAAAAATAGACGGGGTTGAATCGGTTGAGGTTAATCCTGGCACAGAAAAAGCAAAGATTTCTTTTGATCCGCAAAAAACTAATCCACAGAATCTATCAAAACAAATTGAACCGCTTGGCTATTCGCTAGATATTTCTAAAACAGCAGATGAGATGGGTATGACAGCCGATGAGCACGCTGAACACCTTGGCCTTAATCATACAAAGAAAGAAAAACTCGCCGAAATAGCAGATATGCGGATAAAGGTAATCGTGGCTACCCCACTGACTATCATCAGCATCATTATATTGAGCTGGGATATTCTTGCACAAAAATATATTGCCCCACCTGGTTTATTGCTTGAAGAATTTTTCCATCATTTATTACCCGTAATGGCGACATATGTCTTATTTGTCATTGGGAAGCCGTACTTACTTGGAGTATATCGTTTTATGAGATATGGCAAAGCAAATATGGATACTTTAATTGGAATCGGCACTTTGGTTGCATTTATTTATAGTTTTGCAATTACCGCGTTTGAGAATTCATTAAGCGCATACGTCAATACCCAGCAAACATATTACGATGTAACTATAGTTGTAATCGCATTTATCACGCTCGGAAAATATTTAGAGGCGCGTTCAAAATTAAAAACTGGCGACGAAATAGAGAAACTACTAAATCTCCAGGCAAAAACTGCGCTCGTTCGCCGTGGAGACAAAGAACTAGAGATATCAATTAACCAGGTTGTCCACGGAGATTTTATTATCGTAAAACCAGGGGCAAAAATTCCCGTTGACGGTGTTGTTACAGAAGGAAGTTCATTTATTGATGAGTCTATGATTACTGGCGAGCCAATGCCAGTAAAGAAAACGACTGACGACGCGGTTGTTGCAGGAACACTAAACACTACTGGCACATTTGTGTTTCGCGCAACCAAAGTCGGATCGGAAACATTGCTCGCTCATATTGTCAAGATGGTTGAGGAAGCACAAGGAAGCAAGGCGCCAATACAAGCACTCGCCGATAAAATTTCCGCAGTATTTGTGCCGGTCGTTCTTGGTATTGCATTCACAACGCTAGCAGGTTGGCTGATAATTGGGTCGCAGATTATTGGATTTTCGCAATCACTTTCGCTAGGTCTCACCTCGTTTGTTGGAATTTTGGTTATCGCCTGCCCGTGTGCGCTTGGGCTTGCAACGCCAACGGCAATTATTGTCGGCGTAGGAAAAGGGGCTCGCGAAGGCATTCTTATTAAAGACGCAGCGACGCTGGAAAAGCTTCATAAGGTTGATACGATTGTTGTAGATAAAACTGGAACGATTACTAAGGGCAAACCAGAGCTGGTGAATATCAATAATTATTCAAGCCAGAGCGAACAAGATATTATTTCCATTCTTGCATCTCTTGAGAATAAATCAGAACATCCAATCGCTCACGCAATAATCCAACGGGCCAAATCTATGAGTGCCGACTTAGAGCAAGTTGAAGATTTTGAAATAATAAAAGGAAAGGGGTTAAAAGGGAAAGTACGCGACACTGAATATTTTGTCGGAAATGCCAAGCTTATCGCCGATCTCGGTATCTCTTTTGACACAAAACAGCTAGAAGAACAAACATTGCAAGGCAAAACACCAGTATTGCTTGCAACAAAACAGGAAGTGCTCGGTGTATTTATGGTCGCCGATGCAATAAAGCCAGAAGCCGTTGGAGCGATAAAGAGTCTTCATAAGCTTGGCATCAAACTCGTTATGCTCACGGGTGATGACAATAACACTGCACACGCGATCGCCAAAGAAGTTGGTATAGACGATGTTGTTGCCGAAGTACTTCCAGACGATAAGTTGAAAAAAATCAAAGATCTTCAACGGGTCGGCCATGTCGTAGCAATGGCCGGAGACGGCGTAAATGATGCGCCCGCGCTTGCACAAGCCGATGTTGGAATTGCAATGGGGACAGGTACGGATGTGGCTATAGAAACTGCCGGTATTACGCTTTTACACGGCGATATTTCTAAATTAGTAAAAGCTATCCGATTATCTAAATTCACTATGCGCGGAATTAAACAAAATCTTTTTTGGGCGTTTATTTACAATGTTGCAGGTATCCCAATCGCCGCTGGGATCCTTTACCCATTTTTTGGATGGCTTCTTTCCCCTGTTTTTGCCGGACTCGCTATGGCATTTTCCAGCGTGTCGGTCGTCGGCAATTCACTCCAACTAAAAGCGAGAAAATTGTAATAAATAAATTAATATTACTTAATCTATAACACAATGATGTACTGGCCGTATGGCAATTATTTTGGATGGGGTTCTGGAAGTATGATGGGGTGGTTTGGCGGATGGATTATGATGGTCGTATTTTGGGGATTGATAATATATTTTGTGGTGTGGGTTGTTAAAAAATTAAGCAACACATCTGATTCGGCAAACTCTAGCGCGATCAATATATTAAAAGAAAGGTTCGCCAAAGATGAAATAACTAAGGAAGAATTTGAAGCAAAAATGAGCGTATTAACAAAATAATTATCAAAATGAAATTATCAAAAATTCTTCATGTCATCGGTGTAATTGTGGGTTTTTCAGGGGCTGTGGTTTTTGTCGCGGCAATAGTCGGTGGTGCAGATGATCTTGTATTTGGTGTTACAAAATTTGACGCCCTTTTGTGCTCCGCCATTCTTATACTTATAGCAATTTGGGCTAGTATCGGTGCGATTCATCACATGATGCTTGAAAAGCGAGGCGAGATTATTTAATTAGTCATCACAAATCAAAATGCATAATCACAACGGCGACGATAATAATGGGCATAAAAGTATGATGTGGATGATGGTTGTTTGTTGTCTTTTGCCTGTCGTTATTTTGCTTGGTGGTACTGCATTTTTTAAATCAATCGGTTATAATTGGATTGGTATCGGACTGGTGGCCATCTTTCTAATGATTCATTTTGGAAGGATGCGGCGGGTAAGGCATAGTCATAATAACGAGGATAAAAAGAGTCACGATAATTGTTGTAATTAATCTACAATGCCATCATCCTTACTCAAAAAAATAACTACTTTCATAGTGTTGTTATCGTTCGTGACAATCATACTTTTTGGCTTCTCCACTATGATGTATGGGGCTGACGAGAACATGTTTGGAGATTGCCCGTTTTCGGCAATGAGAGCGCCACTCTGTCCACAAAATATTACAGCCATAATTTTACATCATATTTCTTCCTATCGGTCGTTTGTTAGCGTGCCGATAGACTTTGGCGTCATGGTAGTGTTTATTTCTATACTTCTTGCTATAGCGATTATTATGGTCTCCGCGAGACGATCTTTGCTTGGATTGCTTGCCCCTGTTGGCGCCATTTATGATTCTCCGCCAGATAATCCATATAGAAGAGCTGTAACACGCTGGTTTTCTCTGCACGAAAATAGTCCGAATATTTTTTAGGATGCCGATATAAAATCGTTTTGAACGAGTTTTGTATCGTGCATTCATAATCCCCCAATCAAAGGGATTATTGTTTCTTGATTCGTAAATTGTAATAACTACTATGAAAAAAATAATAATCATCGGCACGGCAATCGTTCTCGGGCTAATCGGTCTCATGCTATGGGGCTGGAACAGCCAAATTTCCGGAATTCCTCAAAACTCCGGAACAGTAAGCTCTCTAACGACTCCCGAAAAATTATATAACTTCGGAACAATATCCATGAAGAACGGCTTAGTTAGTCGTATATTCAAGGTCGTTAATTCTTCAGATAAGGATATTTATGTAAAAAAAATAAATACCTCGTGCATGTGCACTCGCGCGTACATAAAAGGCGCTAACGGTGAAAAGGGGCCGTTTGGTATGGAGGGCATGGCCTATCTTCCACCGGCCAATGAAAATATTAAGGCCGGAGAATCACGAGATATAAGAGTTGTATATGACCCCAATGCTCATGGTCCAGCAGGCGTTGGAGCAATTGACCGATTTATTTATCTCACTGATGCATCGGGCGCCACGCTCCAGCTTGAAATAAAAGCAGTAGTAACTCCATGATCCACATGAAAAGAATATCAATAATTCTTTCAATTGTAGTCATCGTCATCATCGGACTTGTAATTCTCAAAAACAGTTCGGTAACCGCCTCGCTTATATGGGACTTGAGCGATAGGGGTGCATGGCTTTTGCCACTTGTTTTGCTGTCCGCTGTTCTTGACAGCGTACATCCGTGTTCGTTTTCCATTCTTCTCATTACTATCGCGTTTCTTTTTGGGATGCAGATGGCGAGAAGAAAAATCCTCCAAATAGGTGGAATATATGTTGCAGGAATTTTTGCGGCGTATCTTCTGATCGGGCTTGGCATTCTTAAAGTCTTGCATCTGTTCAACACGCCTCATTTTATGGGGAAGCTCGGAGCAACGATCTTAATCGTCTTCGGCGTGATAAATCTCATAAACAGGTTCTTCCCGGGATTCCCGCTCAAACTCAAAATCCCGTCAGTCTCGCACACTACAATGGGTCGTCTAATGGAAAAGGCATCGTTTCCGGCCGCATTCGGACTTGGACTTTTGGTTGGCATCTGCCAGTTCCCCTGCATGGGCGGACCGTATCTTATGGTTATTGGTTTGCTTCGCGATCAGGTTACATAC
>Ga0209542_10019795_pt1 | contig 10740 bp, 11 predicted proteins | sample RifCSPhighO2_01_FD_184028 | JGI IMG/M metagenome (GOLD analysis project Ga0209542, IMG submission 184028) | Soil microbial communities from Rifle, Colorado - Rifle CSP2_plank highO2_0.1 (SPAdes) (version 2) | ecosystem: Environmental > Terrestrial > Deep subsurface > Rock core/Sediment ...
GTGTACGGATTTCCTGCAGAAACTGCTGATGAGACATGAAAAACGCCGTAGTCTTGGTGGGTGGTCTTGGTAAACGGCTTCATCCGATAACCCTTGACCTGATCCCTAAACCTCTGGTACAAGTACAGGGTAAGACTTTGTTAGACCACATACTCATGAATTTTGTGCATTATGGTGTCGATCGCATTGCACTTTCAGCTTGCCATCATAGCAACCTTATTCGAGAATATATCCTGGCCACTCAATGGGGTAATCAAGCTGAGATCATCGTCGTTATGGAAAAGCGCCCATTAGGTACTGCCGGAGCCATTAGACACGCCGTGCAAACCGCGGGTATTGATGATTGTTTCTATCTGATCAACGGAGACACCCTTACAAACGTCAATCTACAGTCTATGCGGCTTTTTTATCGCACCTTGCCCACGGACAACACACTCATGGCGCTTGCACCGTCATCAAACCTTCAGAACAGGGTGGTCACTGTAAACAATCAATATCGGATATTAGATACTGTACTTTATCCTTCATCCCAAGATCTTGAAAACCGATTACGTCATCAAGAATCTTATCTGGTAAACGCAGGACTATACATAATGCCTATTGCAGCCCTCCAACATATTCCGGTAAATGTTGCTACCCCTATCAATACCCTCATTACTGAATTGGTCAATCAAGGTACCCTCTATGCCTTTCCATCCGACGCCCAGTACTTTAACGTCGGTACTGCACATGAGCTTCACTTAGCTGAACAATCATGGCGTCCCGACCAACAATCTCATTTTTTACCGATACATGGTATAGAATCCAAAATGAGCTCTGACTGAACCCCGATATTCTTACCCAATCGCGCGCCGGACGTCGGTGACTTCCACGGACTGCACACCAGAAATCATGCTGATCTTATTTTCCAGGCTTTCCGTGCTGCCCAGCTTTTCGTCCATCACAAATACCAGCACCAGCGCCTGCAGCCCGAATGCGATGTTCTCCAGCTTCTCCTTCCCTACAGCGCCGCCGAACTCCCCGATGAGATGCATCGCCTTTTTCTTGATGGAAGCCCATTCTACCTCTGGGGATACCGGCATGATCTTGAGGGAAACGACAACCTGCGCCATGTCAGTTCGGCCCGGTGAACCCGCACTCCGGACAACTGTATTTCGCGGCGATCTCCCTGCAGCTGACGCACCGGATGAGCTTGGCCTTTCCGCACTCCGGGCAGTTGAACTGGGTGGAGCCCCTGTCGCCGACGATGTTCCGCTTGCATGATGAGCAGACGAGTTGCATGCTCCTTAGGGTTGCCTGATGATTTATAAAGCTTTCTTCTCGGGCAGGCGGCCCCCTCTCCATGTTCTCATTCCTGCGAAACAACAAAAGTTTAAAAAACACCAGGTGCACAGAAAACGGCATGATGAAACCGTCTGCACTTGTCCCCCCACTGCCTCCGCGCTCACTGCAGCGCTCTCCTGAGCGGGATATCGGCATATTCAGCAGGATACTCAAGAAAGAGGTCATGAAAATCCCTCCGCCTGTGCCGACAGGCCTGCCCGCGGCCCATTCGCTGCGGAAAAAGGATACGGAACTCCGCAGGCGGGAGATGCGGCTGCTCCGCCTGGAGATGGAGATCCGGAAGGAGGAGCAGGAATGGATAGAGGAGCAGCGGAAACGGAACGCCGAGCTGAAGCAGCTTGATGACCAGATCGAGAAGGAGATGGCCTGGAAGCAGGCGGAATGGGGGCGGGAAAAGGCACGGCGGCTTGCAGAGCTGCAGGATCTGGAGAAGGCCGTTGAAAGCAAGCGGAGCGAGCTGAGATCCATCACCGCGCAGGCCGCCCGGAAGCTGGAGACGCTGAAGAAGAAAGAGGAGCGGCTCGCTGAGGTCGAGCGGCAGGGCGGGATGCAGGAGGCAGAGATCCTCCACCGGCAGAATGAGCTCAATGACCTTTCGCACCAGCTTGAGCTCCGGGAAGCAGGGCTTGTGGAGAAAGAGCGCATGCTCCTGAAGCGCGACCAGCAGGTCAAGGAGGCGCTGATCATCCTCAAGGGCAAGAAAGAGGAGGTCGCGCAGGCGGCGAATGAGGCAATGCAGACCATGGGGATCCTGGATGGGCACCGGAAGTCTGCCGCCCGTGTCATCGACGAAAACAAATCATTCCTTCACGCTGCCCAGCAGCGGCTCCAGCGGCAGCTTGCGGAGTTCGCCAAGACCAGGGCGATGCTGGAGCGCGAGGAAGAGAGCGTTGTCCAGAAGATCACGGCGCTGCAGAATACCACCCTAAAGATGCACCGGCAGGAGATGTCGCTTCGGCAGGCGGAGCAGGGCATCCAGCAGAAGCAGTACAAGCTCGACCAGGAGAAAAGCGCGTTCAGCAGGCATACTGCCGCTGAAGAGAAGCGGCTCGGAGAGGGCCGGAAGCAGGCCCGGGAGGAGCTCCAGCGCCTGGAGAAGATGCAGCTCAAGGTGCGCGCTGTCCGGGATTTCAGGGCAAGCATCCCTGAGCTGTCCAAGCGCTACAAGGAGATCGCCAGGAAGGTCCACGCCGAGGAGAAGCAGCTGCAGCGCGTCACCGGAGAGGCCGCCGCCAAATATGCGCTGCTGCGCGATAAGGAAAGGGACCTGGAGCAGCGCGAGAAGGACCTCCGCAGCCAGCAGGCCCTCCTCCAGAACCTGCGGATGAACCTGCTCCGCGAGCGGCAAAGCCTTTCCCGCAAGGAATTCCGCGAACTCGTGGGGAGCGAGGTGCACCGCGCAGAGGTCAGCGAGCAGGTCCACGAGATCAAGACGATGAAAGGCAGGCCGGAAATCTATGAGCAGATCACCGCCGCACAGGAGCTTCTGGAGATGGGGAGGCTTGATGAGCTCCGCGCCCGGATGCCGGAGCTGCAGCAGGCATGGGAGCAGGCAAGGCTTCCTGAGCCGCAGAAGCGCAAGCTTGCGATAGACCTGCTCGAGCTGCAGACTGAAGTGAAGCTGGCTACCCTTCGGTAGGCTGGCAGGAAATCATCTTTTTCTCCTCATCGACCCGGAATGATACCGGCAGAAAACGCTCGGTTACCATGATATTCGTCCTGGTATGCTCCGTCAGGGCAGGCGCCTTCATGGAGCCGCCGAACAGGGCAAGGTAAGGGATGAGATTATCCTCCAGATGCGAATCCACTGCCGCGCCGCTGGAGATTTCCGCGACCAGGCTTTTCGCCGCTTCCTCACCCACCGCCTCTGCGCGCTTGCCGCGCTCTCCCAGAGCATCTCCGCCGAGGATGACCGGATCGCGGCTGTCCATCTCTCCCTCGCCGAAAAGCGCCCAGAGCGCTATGCCTGACCCGTCTGACACGGTGTTGCTGTATTCTGCATTGATGGAGACCGGGACACCATAACTTCCCAGCGCCATCTTCGCCGCGCGCGCCTGCCGCTCCGCCACCTGGGCCTGCTCCAATGCGCGGGAGGCATGGGATGTCCCCCTGATGGACAGCAGGCGATGCTGCTCTTCGAGCAGGATAGGATTGCCCGCCTGCCTCAGCTGGCTGAGGAACTCGTTGCCATACTTTCCTTTGGCATATCTTGACTTTATCATGATGTCCACCCTTCCGCCACCCTGGGGAAAATAGCCCCGGCGCTCCATCACCGCCTTGATATCCGCGTATTTCTGCAGCTGCGGCAGGAGGACATGGATAAAGTAATCGATCGGCATGGCCCATTTGCCGTCAGTCCCGCCGGTGAGCCTCAGCCTGGTCTTCCCGGCAAACAGAGAGGGGAGGAGCGCTGCCTGCAGGACCAGGGCGATGGAGCCTGCTGTGCCGATGTCTATGGAGATGGTGCTGCCTTTCAGCATGCCCGGGATGAACCGGAGATGGCTGCTGCCGACATCCACTGGATTTGTCTTGCCGCCGCAGAGCTCCTGCACCGCATGGATGCAGTGGAGGTGCTGCGCCTTCAACCCCGGGTCGCAGCGCTTCGCGCGGATATTGGTGATTTCAAATGCCTTCCCGGTGAGCGCAGACAATGCTAAGGCGGTGCGGATGATCTGCCCGCCGCCCTCGCCGTGGGAGCCGTCGATAGAAATCATCAGGATGCCCTATTTCAGCAATGTCATCTTCTTTGCCATGGTGAATTCACCGGCTTCCAGGCGGTAGATATAGACGCCTGACGCCACCTTTGCCCCCTGGTTGTTGGTGCCGTCCCAGGTCGCCATATACCTTCCCTCATCCTGATGCGTGCTGATCAGCGTCCTGATCCGCTGGCCGATGGCGTTGTAGATCTCCAGCCTGACTTTTGCTGCCTTGGGCAATTCATAGCGTATCGTGGTAGCCGGATTGGACGGATTGGGGAAGTTCTGGCTGAGCGTGTACTCCCTGGGGGATTCCTGCCGCACTGCCATCTCTGTCTCGTTGGCCATGGCTGCTTCCAGAGTGATATTTGCGTGTTCTCCTCCTTTCGCATACCTAACCCTGACCTCGCTCCCTGCAAACGGATTCCTGCCTGCCATGGCGATGGCTGTCTTTCCTCCCCTGCTGTACGCCTCCACCTGCCATGCCGCATCAGAGATGACCTCCTGGAGCCGGAGCAGGGGATCATGCGTAAGCCGGAAATCGAACGCAAGCGCAGTCTCCATATGCTCGCCGCTGATGATATATTCAATAAACTTGCCGTTCTCCTCTGTCCTGGTGCGGAGCAGCGGGCCGGCGCCGGCTGCCTGTTTCGGTCCACTACCCTCTCCCTCTACATCCACCGGGTACTGGGTGATCAATCCTGCCTGATGGCGCAGGATCAGGGCTGCGTCAAACGATGATACCCCGGCAACGCCGGAGACATCAGCAGCAGCGATCCCTTCCGGGGTGAGCTGCTGCTTGCGCACATTATGCCGGAGGATGGCGCTGACATCCAGCGGGTTAATAAACGCATTCTGGTCTGCATCCCCATAATTGGGTGTTGAGGTGATGATGGTCATCTGCTCAGAGACCGGGGGGATGGAGTCCGCTACTACTGCCGTCTTGGTCAGGGCGCTGAGCTTGGCGACCAGCCCTCTTTCATTGAAATAGAGCGCGCGGGTCTTCAGGGTATCATTGGTGCGGAATGCGGTCTGCGGCTCCATCAGCACCCGTATCAGCGGCCCTCTCCCTGCCATCGGGCTCAGGGATGCTGCGACAAACCGGATGTATGGTACGTCATCCAGGTTATGATCCATGAGCATCATCCCCTGGACCAGCGTGCTGTCTGTCCGGATGCCGACCGGGGTAAACTTCAGCGGATCATACTCCAGGACAAGCTCCACGGCAATCGCATCACTCCCTTTTTCCAGGATATCTGTCTTCAGGTTTATCGGGATCTCAATCGTGTCAACTGCGGTGCCCTTCATCCTTGCGCCGCCGAAATAGGTCGAATCCTCATGGAAATAGCCCCTGTGCCGCCGCTTATCATCCGGATTCTTCTTGTCCGGATTGCCTGAATTCACGACCGGGGAATTGTTCTCCGGCCGGTAGGTGTCTATCTTCCCGAATATCACGCCTGGCTTCAGCATGGGATCCACCCCAATAAGATCAGTCGCTGCCGGCGATGCCCCAAAATGCGAGCCCGCAACATTCCTGTGGAGGAGATTGTACCCGGTTATCGCCTGCCCGCCGCTGCTTGCGGCCACTGCATATGCGCCATGGTCGAGGATGACGTTGCTGTCGCTGATGATGATTGCGCCGCCCTGCGCCACCAGGGAGCTTGCGGTGCCTAATGTATCGCCGGCGAATGTGCATCCGGTGACGGTCACGATCGTTCCGGTGTCCTGGGCCTTCACATCACCGCCGCTGGAGTAGGTGAAACTGGAAGAGTTGACGATATCCACCTGCGAGCCTCCGCGGACCAGATAGTTTGCGAGAAAACCATCAAGCTTGATATTCTCCAACAGCCCGCTTGAGCTTGCTGCGGCATTCACCCCGAAATTCGCGTCAATGGTCGGGCTCCTCAGCAGGAAGCTCTTAAGGATCCATCCTGTTGTCCCGGTCGCGGTTATGGTCCCTTCAATGATCGTGTTCTCATTTGACCTGCCGTAAATCTCAGTGTTGGACAGGAGCGCGACATTCTCAGGATATCCTCCTGCTCCTGGCTCAACGATAATCCTTTTTCTTGGTCGAGAGGAGCTGGATGCGGCAGCCAGGGCATCGTTGATGGTCTGGAAAGGGGATGTCTTGCTGCCGTTGCCTCCTGCGACTGCTGCGTTGTCCACAAAGAAATAGCTCACGGAATCCTGCGGGACTACCTGCTGTTGGGCTGCCTTTGCCAGCCTGCCGTCCCGATACTCCAGCGCGCTCTCGATACTCGCTCCACTCATGAGCTGCTGCTCCTCAGCAGCCGCTGGTGCAGGAGCGCCGGCCCATCCTCCTGCGAGCATTAGGGGAAGCGCGAACTGCCGCGCTTTCCTCTTGAGTTTCGCATAAGCAACCTCAACAATATGGTTAATCGGCATATGTATCCAGAAACCCTTAGCCTTTAAATACCTTACGAAGGAACCTGATCCAGCACCGCTTCCAGGTCATCCAGCTCCTGCTCTGCTTCTATGTCGGCAAGGGCGTCAGCCTCATCCACTGCGGCGATGGCTGTATCAGCATCCTGCACCACTGTTGCCGTTGCCTGCCCCTCTGCTGGCGCAACCGGAACCTGCTCTCTCGGACTGCACGCTGTGGCAAGGACGAGCATCAGCACCATTCCGATCATCAGTTTACTCATCTTCCGCTTCCTCCTCAATTTCTGTCTCTGCCTCCACTTCGACAATCTCCACCTCTCCTACTTCCTGCGCTTCCACCTCATCGGCCTCTGCTTCGCCTCCTGCCTGGCGGATGCCCTGCAGAATGGCCTTGAGGAACTCATGGGCCTCTTTCAGCAGCTGATGGGCCTCTTTCGCCAGGCTTCTTGCCTCCTGCACCTTTGCTGCCCCTTCCTCTTCGGACAGCGTCTTTGCAGCAGCAAACACTGCCTGTGACTCCTTGAACTTCTCCCGCGCTTCCGCTATCTTCTTGCTGAATGCGTCCACCTGGGCATCTATTTCGGAAACATCAATCCCTTTCTCTTCCATCCGGGCAAGCGCCTTGTCCAGCTTGCGCTCCAGATGCTCGCTCCGCCCGATGATCTCATGCACGCCCGCCCGGATTAGAGTAACCTCATCCTGCCGGAACCTGATCTTGAGGTCTTTCCAGCTGCTGGCAAACTCCCTGCCGGCGGCCTTTGCCTCGTCAACGGTTGATGCAGCTTCGGTCTTTGCCCTGAGCTCCGTGAGGCTGGCGATCCGCTCGTCTATCTGCGCCAGGATATCCTGAGCCTCTGCCTCGGGGATGTTCTCCTTTGCATTTATCCGCCCTTTGAGCAATTCGAGATGCTTAAGCGCAACATCTATCGCATGGGCGATATACTCCCTGAGGCGGCTGAGCATCTCCGGGCTCTCTTCCCTTGCTGCCTGCAGCAGCTGCTCCCGCTGTGTTTTTAACTCTATCCTCAGTTCGGTGCGCTGCTCCTGCGCTTCCCGCTCCTGCTCGCGGGCAGCCTCCCTCTGCTCTTTGGTGATGATCCTTTCCTTGAACAGCTGCGACGCATCGATCCGCCTGACTTCCACTTTCGCGAGCCGCTCTTTCAGATCACTCTCGGACAATGCGCTGTACTCGCGCATCCGCTCCCTGTCCAAGGCTGCCAGGCGTTCTACCTGTTCCTTGTCCAGGGCAGCGATCTTTTCCAGGTGTTCCTGGTCCAGCCCTGCCATCTTGCGGAGGCGCTCTTCCTTGACCTCTGTCAGGCGCTCAATCTGCTCTGCGCGCAGGCCTTCCAGCTTTTCCTGCTTCTCCCGGTCCAGCCGGGCCAGCTTCTCCAGGCGGTCCTGCTGCAGCTCCCGCAGCTTCTCCCGTTTTTGTAGGTCAGCAAGAGAACGGCGCTCGGCGATATTCAGCTCACGCGCGGCCAGCCGCTCCGCTGCAGCATCTCCTGCATCGGCAGCCCGGCGCTCCATCTGCTTCTCTGGCTCTGCCGGAATCCGGGCATCATCCCTGCCTTCATCGCTCACCGCGGCATCGCTGCCGCTTCCATCGCGGAGAATCCCTGCATCCTTGTCGTCGCTTCCCTCCTCTGCGGCAACGCTGACGCTCAGCACCATCAGGAAGAAGACGAGAACAATGATGATCTTCATAGGATTCCCCATTACTGCACTCCTATATAAACATTATCTTTCCAGGGCTCTGTAGAAGAGTTCTTTGAATAAAGAACTCATTGCTCGGCGGAGAGCCGAGCAAGCCAGCACTTTGAATCCGACTTCCTTATTCTGCATTCTGACAGTCACTGCTCTGACTTGGCTTCCAGTTATTCTCTTGAGCACGCTGTGGTATGTTTCACAGAGCGAGCGATAGTTTGCTCGCAACTTGCGACGTTTGGCCTTTTTGAGGTATGTGCCTTTTGTGCGCCAGATTGGCACATCGGGATTCTTGAATTTGATGCGGTCTTCAGCACCGCATTTGTCGACGACAAGTTTGCGCAATTTCTCGCTGGTGTACCCTTTGTCTGCATCAAGGCTCTTGAGGTTCTTGATGCGGTGTGCTTTGCGCACCAGCGTAACAGAATCCCAGTGATCACTTGCGGGGCCACGGCGAATCTTGAAGCTCATGGGCAGTTGATGATCAAGATCAACAACAGTGCTGAGCTTGATGTGCCGACGGATTTTCCGTCGCATTTTCTTGTTGCGCTTCAGCACCGTGGTGTAATACGCACTTGCGCGCGTTGGTTGCAGGCCTGTACTGTCAATGCCTGCGCGGATGCGCTCGCTCTTTGTTCGCCGAACAAAAGACGCAACGACACGTTCAATCAGGCTGCCCCGAAAGCGCTGGGCAGCCTTGTGGAGCGTTGTCCAGTGCGGAGCCTGCTCAATCTCAAGCAAGGTAAGAAGGTTCTGCATCTCTGCAACCATATCAACGATAAAGCGATATGGTTTGTTCTCCAGTTCTTTCAATGCCAATAGGCACGCATGCGCCCAAACACCATACGTTTTTGGGCTGTGCTTGTGCGGATGCCGCCGCACATGCGCGATGCGCAGTGCATTAAGCATATGTTCAACGAAACGATAATAAATGGTTCTCTTTTTTTCCTTCATGGTGGGGTACACTCCCACCCCCAAGCAGCCTAACGGCTGCTCGGGTTATTTAACTGAAAAAGGTATATAAAGGTACCCATTTCAAGTAATTGGTTAGGCTCTTGAAGTTAGGAACCTGTACATCTCCTCAAGCGGGTTCTTTTTTTGGAGCCGCATTGACTCAATGACACTCAGGAGTGTTTCAAGTATTCTTGCCCCCTTTTCGCTTCTATTCCCATTGCTGATTTTTCTTATGATGACAGCTTTTCGAATGGCACGCTCCGTGCCATTATTCGTTGAAGGAACTGCCGGGTTGGTGACGAAATGAAATAAGTTGTCACGATGCTTTTTGCAAATGCTATTGCGAAATGTTCGAATACTCTTGTGCTCGAAGTGCAGCTCGCCAAATCTTTCGATGCGCGCTACCAGTCTCTCAACGTCTTGTTGGGTCCCGTGGGGTGCAAGGCTCTTAGCCTTGCGAAAGATACTCTTCAACCGACGGTGCACTGTGTCAGCTTCATCATAATTCTTAGCAAGCCTTTTGGAATCACGGAGTATGTGCGCCCAGCAAACCTGCTGGGCACATCCCGTTTCTTCCGCAAGCTGGTTGTATGTCGGCAAACGATCGTGCACGATAAGCTTGCCAGTCTGATCTTGAAGGATAGGCATAACAACTTTGTAACTTCTTCGGCGGTGCACTTTATACCACGCGACTTCCTCGTTCACCATGCACCAGACCCAGTGACTCACTCCATCAAGTCGCCAACCAGTTTCATCACACCCTTTGACCGGAGCATTGCGGATTTTCTTCTCAATTTCTGCATAATGCGAGCAGAAAGCTCGCCTCAGTTGGTCGAGCGCACACACGACTTCTGCAGGGCTGATGCTGAACGCGTGCGCGCTTCTGAGAAGTTCAACAATCTTTTTCTCAGGCAACGCCATCCTTATCTTGAGAAAAGCTATAAGCAACATCACGCGCAACCCAAGACGTGCTCCAGGAAGCGCGTCAGGAACGTCTGCTTCGATGAGCTTTTTGCAGTGAGCGCAATACCTGCGCTCAATCAGATATTTCGTGACGATGGGTGGCGGAATGGGCTGCAAGTCTTCGACACATCGCTCGCGGATTTCTTGCACATCACTGAGCCCACCACCACAACAAGGGCAAACAAGAATGCTCACTGGTTTGACGAAGTCAACCCGTTCAGAAATTTTTCTCCAATAACCTTTGTGGCCTTTTGGTGCGCCGAGCGCTCGGCGCACTTTATGCGTGATGTCCGTTTTTACGAACGCAGGAGTTCCTTTGTCTATGAGTGCACATTCGTGCTTGTGCTCTTCAAATTCTTTCTCGACTTCCTTGAGTCGCTTCTTCAATCGCTTGTTTTCTTCTTCAAGTTCGCGAATGCGGTCTTGTTCAGTCGATGACAAGTACAATCACCTTCTTGCCCAAATGCTCCTTCGGAGCATCAATTTTGGCACCATTGCCAAACTTTGTAACTGACTTCTTAAAGTAGCCGTGAATGTTTTTCAGTGTGAGTTCGTTAGAAATCTCTTGCTTAATACGTTTCATCTTAGTATATACGAAGGATATACTAAGAATAAATAGATTTCGGTGATAGAGAATATATATCAAAGAACTTCAGACAACTAACCAATTACC
>Ga0209542_10019796_pt1 | contig 10740 bp, 12 predicted proteins | sample RifCSPhighO2_01_FD_184028 | JGI IMG/M metagenome (GOLD analysis project Ga0209542, IMG submission 184028) | Soil microbial communities from Rifle, Colorado - Rifle CSP2_plank highO2_0.1 (SPAdes) (version 2) | ecosystem: Environmental > Terrestrial > Deep subsurface > Rock core/Sediment ...
CATAACAACCACAAGAAGTGTTGCTCTGTTTAACCCAGCAACTAAGTCCGGATGCTTCCTATATAATTCATAAGCATCTCTAAATTTTTCTTCAGAATAAAGTCTGTTAAACTGGAATACATATTCTAATTCTCCTTCCGGCATTAACTATTGAAGTATCAGGATTATTTAATATTATCCTTCCTCTACCGCCTTCAAATATTCCTTTATCCTTTCAATTGTCTGCGGGATTATGAATTTCTCAAACTTATTATGAAAGATATTTTCAAGAGTCTCAAACTCACTCAATCTGTACTTGTTTTCTAATTTGTCAATAAGCATCATGTCAGCGAGGCGTTTAAGCTGGCGGCGGATATTGCTTTCTGCAATTCCCCTCATCTCAAAATTTCCGTTTTTCCTTATATTCTCCACTCTTAATTTTATTTCGTCGCTGGTGAGCATTTCTTTCTTCTTTTGAGAATCAATCAATACTGAAAGAATATCAATAATTATGTCCCTGCTGTCGCCCGGCTGCAGCAAGCCAAGGCTAAGGCATATTTTCTTGACAATTTCCCTTCTGTCGGCTGAATAAGGCTTCTCATATTTTCTTAGAATTACCTCATTTAGCGGAAGGTCGCGAGCCATGTATTTATCTGTTAATGCTCTTTTTTATAGTTAACTACTAACAACTATTAACAGGAAAGGAATTCTCATAATTTGTTATTGATAAAAATTTAGCTCAACTTTTATAAGTTGATAATGGCACTTTACTTGCATAGCCTAATGAAGCGTATTAACATTAATTATTGTCTTGATATTCATTAAGTCAATAATCTTTTATCATTTTACTATATAAAAGCTTATAAGTTGGTTGTTTTTATTGATGGTTATGGAACTAGTAGCTCTATTATCATCAGGAAAAGGAACTTGGGCTCATGTTTCTGGATTGATAAAGAACGGCGATTGGGACAGCATAATTCTTATAGGAGACGCGTTCGCAGAGAAGTTTTCCACTGACAAAAAGCATGAATTTGTGAAAATAGACTCCGGCAGAAAGCTTCTCGAGATAAAAGAGGATATTATGAAAAAACTCAAGGGAAAAATCAGCGGAACTGAAGTTGCATTATCTATCGCTTCCGGCTCAGGCAAGGAGCACATGGCCCTTATTTCTGCGCTTCTTTCTCTTCCTGTTGGCGTCCGCTTCGCCGTCCTGACGCAGGAAGGGATTATCTATCTGTGAGACTCTTGTTATGAATAATTCTGTGGGATATCTGACTTCTTCCAGAATTATACAGATAGAAAATTTGATTAATGTTGTCATATAAGTATCAGAATTTTTATAATAACAGCCAATAATAATTAATAGCCTTCAACTCGCATACGCCAGATTAATAATATCATTGGCTGAGTAATTATTATCTTAAAGGTATAATCCTGCAGTCTATCTAAAAACAGAGTGAGCTGTTTTATATATCAAGATTAAAAACTTTTTTAAAAAAAGTTCGCGGCACCATTAAACAAAAAACAAAAACAAAAGTCTTGAGAAAATTATCTTCTTCTTTTCTTTGCAGGTTTTCTCTTTGTTCTTCTAGCAACCTTTTTCTTTTTTCTTTTAGCCATCTTAACCTCTTTTTGCTGATTTTTATTAAAACATAAGAGTTAATTTTCTTTAAATATCTTTCTGAAATCAGAAATTTTTCCGGAAAGCAGAAAATCAGGGAAAATTTTGCCGTCGGTAATGCAAGAGTGCCAAAATACTGCAAAAGCTGTAAAAATTGTTTTTATCCGGACCTGAAAGAAATAACCCATGCTATCATGAGAAGAATGAAGAGAATTAGAACAAGCTTCGTTGCAATTTTGTATGATTTCATTGCAATTTTCTCTGATTTTGTAATTCCCAGGACGGTCAGGTAGAAGAATCTTCCTCCGTCAAGGAACCCGAATGGAAGCATATTGAACAAAGCAACCATTATATTTATTATTGATATCCACCATAGCAGGTCATAAATAAATACAGAGAAAGATGTCAAAGGCTTGTAATATACATTTGGATTTTTGAAGAAGAATATTTTTGTGTAGAACTTCTGCGATTCACGGGAATTTCTGAATCCTACTCCCAAGAAAGCCCTGCTTGAATTTTCAGGATGTTCGCCAAGATTTATATTGTATTCTCCTTTAGTAGTCTTTATGATCACAGCATTTCCCGGAGAATATTTTTCAATTCCCATTATAAATCCATCAAGGTCTTTTATCTCATTTCCGTTTACTTCAGTTATTGCCCCGCTGATATTGTTTCTTATTGCAGGAGCGTCAAGATATGCAACTATAAATCCGGTATCTTCTGATTTCTCAAGCTGAAGCTTCAGACTATCTGAATCTATCAGGAAATTCTGGTTTTGTGTTTGCAGCTGCAGAAGGCTGCCTGAAACATTTGTTATATTTGTCACGTCGCTTATATTGACAATGCCATAGCTGTAAGATGCAAATATAGCTCCTGAAGGAGCGAATAGTATCTTGAATGATGCTAAAAGAAGAATGAAGAAAATCAATGCTATAATTGTATTTGCAAAAACCCCCGCCCCGAGAATTGCCATTTGCGGCACATTCTTTTGTTTTTTCATCTGACCTTCATCCTGCTCAACGAAAGCTCCAAGTATCGGCCCGAGGAATGCTACTCCTGTAGATTTTATCCTCACATTATTTGCTTTGGCAAGGATTCCGTGCGAGAACTCATGAACGAATGCCACTATTACAATTGCTGCCAGGAAGTATACAAAGTAAAACGGCGGAAACAGGTTCTTAGCTCCAAAAAGCTGGGGGAAATAAGGAATCAATGGCAGGAGAGGTGGAGTCTTTATGACGGAAGTTATTTCCGGAACTTTTAGATAGATGTAAATGGCCTGTCCTATTATAAACATAATTCCTGCAAATAAAAGGTATGAAATGCTTATGATAACATAATGGAGCGAGCGTATCTGTTTTCCAAACTTCCTGCCTATATAATCTATGAGCTTTACACCCACCTGTGTTTTATACAGGTACAGCAGCCCTTCCCTTGCAATATTCTTTCTCTTTGAATACAGGAAGATTATTACAAAAAGCGTAAAGATTACAAGAAAACTCAAATCGTAAGTAATTATAAGGTTCATTATTTATCTGCTCTGTTTATTATTCATTTGCTGGTTTATAATTAGTAATTTTACTTTTTCTTAATTGCCCTGAAAGACTTTCTTCCGCAGTTTCTGCACCTTACTTTTCCGGATAGAATCTTCTTAGGCTCTACTCTTATTCTTGTACTGCAGTCCTTGCATACAAACACATTCTTGTACATTCTGTTCATTGCTTCAGGTATTTTCGTTGCCATGTTTTGTTTTTAGATAGCTTAACCTTAATAATTAATGTTAATGTTGAACCCGGCGCTTGGTTAAACCTGCTCACCAGATTGTTTATGCTTGATTTACGCGCTTAACGCAGCATTATCGTGCGGGTTTATACATTAGTTATTATTTATCCTGCCGAATTATTTAATTGCATTAGTTATTATTTATCCTGCCGAATTATTTAATTATATCTTTCTCTTAATTATCTTTGCTCCTTCAACGTCCCAGTACTCCACGCTGTCTCCTTCATTTATCTCCATTTCTCTTGCCTCTTCAGTGAAATTAATGTCAAAATTTTCAAAGGTCTCAAGGTCCATCATATTTGCCGTATTATTTGCAATTGACAGCACCTGCCCTTTATTCTTGCCGATTGTCGGCACTTCGAACCTTTCGCTTCCGGGAACTGCTATGACCCTCTTTTTGTCGTCAATAACTCCAATAGCTTCAATCCTGCACTTGCTTGCTCCATGCTTTCCTGATTTGGATATGTCATTGCTTCTTACTATGCATGCATTTCCGTCAATTATTATCGCCGTTCCGCTCTTTGCTGCTGTTGCCTGTATTAATCCGCGAGCCATGAATGATTCAAATAGAGAACGTTTATAAATGTTTTTGGTATAATAATCATCATGGCAAAAGAGGCATCAAAAACATCATCGGCATCAGCAAGCAGGGAAGAAGTCGTTGGTTATCATAAAGGCTCTCTCAATACTCTCCTCGCTGAAAGGAATGAGCTTGTAAGGATTGTTCAGGTTACAGAATCATTAATCCAAGCTCACCTTAAGGCTCTGCAAGAGTTAGGAGTGAAGATAGAAGCTCAGTCAGAAAGGAAGAAGTAGCTATTATCCTGCAATAATGCTTAAATAATCTATTAGTGACTGGTCCCTATGGGCGCTGATTGGGGCAAGCAGGATGAAATACCCCTTCCTAGTCATAGATGGGTTGTAGGGAGGGGAAAGAAATCTGATTCTCAAACACCTATATCTGTTTCTACTTATGATAATGCTGTAAATATATTAGTTGAAAGATATGAAGATAATTGTATAAGAGAAGAAATTGTTAGGACTCATCCAACTCAATTAAGAACTTATAAGAACTTTGGCTTTGAACATGGTGCTATTAGACTTAGATACTTTGTCAATGGGGGTTTTATCAAATTAAAACTACCTGATGCTGAAGACCGCTCTAGACATATTTCAACTCATCATTTGACCATTGGCGAGGTTCATAGTCTTGCAATATTATTAGATTTGCCCTAAAATCTAAGTCATAAATTAAACCTAAGAATTTTTAAACCTCCCTCATTTCTGCTCTTCATGACTGAAACAATTGCTAAAAACGATTTCATTGAATTGCGCTTCACTGGAAGAATCAGGGGCGGCGACATTTTTGATACTAATATTCCTGATGAGGCCAAAAAGATTGGTTTGGAAATAAATAATAAACCAGTGGTGATTTGCGTCAGCCACGGAATGATTCTTCCGAAGATAGATGATTTTCTTGTTGGAAAGGATATGGGTCAGGATTACAAATTAGATGTTTCTCCTAAGGAGGGTTTTGGTGAGAGGAGAAGGGAATTTCTAAAAGTTCTCCCAATGGACGTTTTCAGGAAGCAGAACATGATGCCTCAGGCAGGGATGGTTATGAGCTTTGACGGCATGCCTGCACGAATATCTGCTGTTTCCGGCGGCAGAGTGACTGTTGATTTCAATAATCCTCTCGCCGGCAAGGACTTGGTTTATGATTTGAAAGCCAGCAGGAAAGTTGATTCTATTAATGAAAAAATAAAGTCATTAATATTATTCTTTTTCAGGAAGGATGTTAAATTTGAGTTAAAGGAAAAAGAGAAGAAAATAATACTTGAGATTGATGACAAATTCAAGCTGTTCTTGGAAGTTTTCGCCCCGAAATTCAGGGAAATCCTTGGGATGGAGCTTGTTATAGAGGAAGCAAAAGAAAGGGCCAAAGTGAAAGAAGAAAAAACAGATATAAAAGAAGGCGAAAAGAAGGAAGCCAAAGAAGAGAAGGCAGGCAAGAAATAAAGGATAAGCAAAGAAGGAAGGGGAATCAATATAGCAGTATTTTGTCTAAATATTTATAAACTTCTAAACCATTTTTAGAATCATGGCTGCAGAAATCTTTGTAAAATCCAGCCTCCAAAGAGATGCTGACATAAACCCCGAACTCCTGGAAGTTGATAAGGAATTAGAGGAGCTTATCAAGAAGCAGACTGCCAAGGTAAAAGTGGTGGGAGTTGGCGGAGGCGGAGGCAACACTCTAAGCAGAATGAGGGAAATTGGCATTAGAGGGGGAGAGATGATAGCAGTAAATACAGACGCCCAGGATCTTCTATATACAGATGCTGACCACAAAATCCTTATTGGAAAAGAGCTGACAAGAGGGTTAGGGGCAGGAAGCAATCCAAAGATAGGAGAGGAGGCAGCCCGCGAGCAGGAGCAGGAAATAAAGAAGAAGCTTTCAAATTCTGACATGGTGTTTGTAACATGCGGCCTTGGCGGGGGAACAGGAACAGGGGCAGCTCCGATAATAGCCGAGCTTGCAAAGAAACAGGGCGCATTAACAATTGGTGTTGTCACGCTTCCCTTTACAATTGAAGGAAATAAGAGAATGGAAAATGCCCTCTATGGGCTTGAAAGAATGGACGGCATTGTTGATACTCTCATAGTCATTCCAAACGACAAGCTTCTTGAATTAGCTCCGGAGCTTCCTCTTCCAACAGCTTTCAAAATAGCAGACGAAATCCTGACCAATGCTGTGAAAGGAATAACTGAATTAATAACGAAGGCAGGGCTTGTTAACCTTGATTTTGCCGACGTCAAGACAGTAATGTCAAACGGCGGCGTTTCATTGATTGGAATGGGCGAGTCAGACTCACAGCACCGCGCTATTGAAGCAGTAGAAAAAGCCCTTCAGAATCCCCTGCTAGACGTTGATATAAGCAATGCTGAAGGGGCTCTGATTAATGTTATCGGAGGGCAGGATTTAAGCCTTGAAGAATACAAGACAGTCCTTGAATATGTCGGCAATAAATTAAACCCCGACGCAAAGATGATTGGCGGAGCGCAGATATCAGAGGACATGGACAAGTCAATAAGAGTTCTTGTAATAATTACGGGCGTTAAAAGCTCGCAGATAATTGGCAGTTCTGCTTCCACGCCTGAGAAAAGAAAGCAGGCCGAGATGTCAAGCGAGCTGGGGATTGAGTTTGTGGAGTAGTGAAGACGGGATGATGTTGTTTTTAGTTACTTCTATTAAGTTAAGACGCTATAGAAAGATTTAAATAGTACTTATAATTATCATAATCATGAAAGAAACTGCTGAAAGGAAAATCACAGGAAATTTTGACTGGCAGCCTGCAAGCATAGTTCCAGCCTTCGTTCAGGGGGAAGATGCAAAAGATATCTACGATTCTATCAAAGATTTGAATCTTGGCTGGTGTGATTATGATCCTAAAACTAAAACTTTAAGAGGAGATAATCCATTTATAGAAGCCAGAATTGATTCTTTAGTAAGGCCTCTCGGCCTGAGAGTTGCTAACTTGGGGGATTTAGGCAGGCCGGAAATTATGAGGATAGTCAAGGGTAAGTACTATTCTGGCACTCCTGCTCTGGTATTAAGGAGCATGAAGGATTCTAATACAATAAACCTGCCCCTTGTAAAGAGAGTTGCTGAATTAGCTGAAGAGAAAGCTGGCAAACTGAAATTTCCTTTTATGGTTAAAGGTTTTGATTCTCCAGAAAGCTATTCCGTTGTTCCAAGAGATGATTTTACAGTAATTTGTGATGAAAGGCTTGATGGAAAATACGATGGGAAGAAATTCTCAGATGTTGATGAGTTAGGTCTTCCTGTTTTCGATAAAGGTGGAAACAGAACTTGGTACGCAAGAGGAGAAGGCTTGTCTGGGGTTTACCTGGACAGTGATCTTGGCCTGTATTCCAGGAACGACTACCTTGCTTACTCCGATGATTATGGCAGGGTGGTTTTAGTGAGCGAAGCGAACCAAAAATTCAGCGCCGAAGGCGCTGCGCGCGAAAATTTGAGCATGAGGCTTAATGAATTGAAAGTTGAAAGAGACAGGCAAGTTGAGGAAGCTATAGCTGTAGTTGAAAAGAAATACGGAAAAGCAATGAAGCTAATGAAGGGTTAAACAAAAGTTATTTATACTAATCTGTTTTATTCTTTCTGCCCGGCTTAGAGCCGAGCCACACGCCGATTTATCAGCGCATTTTTGTTGATTGTGCCATGAATTTCAGAGAGCCCATGCGTGGACTTTCGTAGGCAGGCAGTAAGAAATTATTGCTCTGAAGGTAAATTGGCTATTTAGTTGGGCTTGTCTGGGGTTTATCTGAACAGTAATCTTGACCTGAATTCGAGGAACGACCTCCTTGCTAGCTCCTATGATGATGGCAGAATGACTCGGTCTTACGGGCACATCATGATAGAAAATTCCCTATACAAGCAAATCTGCGATTATGAAAATCTCTTTCTAGCATATAAGAAGGCCAGAAAGGGCAAGACTAAGAAGAGAGATATTTGTGAATTTGAAGTTGGCTTAAGGGAAAATATCTATGTTCTGCATCTAGAACTGAAAAATCAGACTTACTCTCCCAAACCTCTGGTTACTTTTATTCTTCGCGACCCTAAAACGCGAAAGATTTCAAAATCTGACTTTAGAGATAGAATAGTGCATCATGCTATAATTAATGTCATCGGCCCAATTTTTGAAAAGAGCTTTATTTATGATTCCTGTGCCAATCTAGTTGACAAGGGTACTTTATTTGCTATTAAAAGATTGGATTATTTCAAAAGAAAAGTTACTCATAATCTTAAATCGGATGCTTTTTGTTTGAAAGCTGATATAAAGCATTATTTTCAAGAAGTAGATTTAGAAATACTTATGAGTATTATTAAGAGAAGAATTACCGATGATAAAGTTTTATGGTTGATTGAACAAATATTAGCCAATTCTGCAAACGGGGGGGGGGCGAACGACTTTTAGGTATGCCATTAGGTAACTTGACAAGCCAATTCTTTGCAAATGTCTATCTTAACGAGTTGGATTATTTTGTAAAGCATCAATTAAGAGCTAAATATTACATAAGATACGTTGATGACTTTGTAATACTGCACGAAACAAGGGAACAATTAACAAAATGGAAAGAAGAGATAAACAACTTTCTCAATAATAAGCTAAGATTAACCCTACATCCAGACAAATCATTCATAAAATATTTATCCGCCGGCATTGATTTTGTAGGATTCAGAAACTTCTATCATCACAAATTCTTGAGGAAGAGGAATATTCTGTCAATAAAGACTAAAATTAAAAAGTATAAAGAAGGAAAGATAAGTTACGATAAAATGCTGGAGATATTTCAAGGATGGAATGCCTACGCAAAATGGGCAAACAGTTTAATGGTAAGAAGAAGAGTAGTGGGGATGATTTACAAAACTTTTGATTAATTATTGCTTTTTACGCAAATTATATCATCAATTACCTAAATGATTATAAAATATCTGATTTGTTTCATCACAATAATCCTCATTTTATTTGTTTATTACCAGTAAACATAATTAGTATAATTTTGTATATCTATATTAAACAAAATTTCTCCGGATATCCGGAACAAGCTATTTTATCTTCCCCATCTTTCTCGCCAGCTTTTCTGTTTCTTCTAAAAGCTGGCGGACTTCACTGATACTATCATCCCAGAATTTATCGTCAGTTATGTCAATTCCCATTTTTTTGAAGATGTTTTTTGGCGATTCAGAAGTTCCTGTGCTTAGAAATTCCTTGACTTTGCTTATGAATTTCTTGTCTTTCCTGACTTGTTTTTGCATGTACTTTGATATCAGAAGGCCGGAAGCATATGAATAAACGTAGAAAAACCTCCTTATATGGCTCCAGTAAGCCCACCAGTTCTCGCTGCCTTCGTCCTGGCTTACAAAATCCCCCATATAAGCGCTCATGTGCTTTTTGAAAATTGCGCCGATTTCTTCCTTTGACAAATAACCTTTCTCTCTGTGCGTTTTGTGCAGTTCTGCTTCAAAGCCATAGCATGCTGCCTGCCTGAATATTGTGCTTACATCTTCATTTAGCTTCATCATCATTAAAGCCAGCCTTAATTCATCATCAGCTTCGCTGATCAGCCTTTCAATGACAAAATCCTCCATGAAAGTGCTTGCGACTTCTGCTGTAGATGTTGGAGTTCCAAAATTAATTGCGTTTTGTTTCGCTCTTATGAGCTCATTATTAATGCCATGCCCGCTCTCATGGGCTATTGTAAGAGCATCCTGAAGCCTGTTTGTGTGATTTAGCATTATATAAGTAGGGAGATTCTTTCCTAAATGAATGCAGAATGCCCCGCCTGCTTTTCCCTTTCTTGGAAATACATCCATATTTCCTTCATCGGTGAATCTTTTAAATATCTCTGAAAAATCCTCATCTAAGTTTTTGAAAACTTCATAGATTAATTTTACAGAATCATTATAGGAATACTCTTTGTCAATATTTCCATAAGGAACATTCCTTTCATGATATTCAAGCTTTTTAACTCCAAGAAGCCCTGCCTTTAGCCTGTAATAATCCCTTGCTACATCAAAGCTGTTAGCCACTGCTTTTATCATTGAATCAACAATATTAGTCTCAATGTCATCCCCTAAATGCCTTGCTTCATCAGGTCTGCTGAATTTTCTCAATTCGTCATTATTTCTCTTGTCAGTAATTATTGCATTAATTTCTTCTTCAGCAATTGCAATATTCTTTGATATTACCTCATTGACAAGCCTTGCAGCCCCGTCTCTCGTTTTTTTGTCGGCACTGCTTGTCAAGCTCATCAATTCCCAGAAATTCTTCTCTTCCTCAGTCCCTTTTATTTCTATCTGCCTCAATTCTTTTGAAAACAGCCTGTCTACCATGTCCACCCACTTTTCATGAGATGTAACGGACTTGATATTCATTATTTTCTCTTCCTCATCGCTGAGGAGGTGCCTTGCTTCCCTGAATGAGTTCTTAAGGTAATTTCTGTAATGAATCAAATCAGGATGTTTTAGAAATTTATCTTGATTTATTTCAGGTATCTTGGAAATGTTCAGGGGAAAAAACTGCACTTCATTTCCAAGCTTGATTAATCTGTCCTGAATCTTTGCAAGCCTGGCCTTGATTTCAATGTCATCCTGGTTCTGCTGGTTCTTTAAAGAATAATAATACCCTGCCTTCCCTCCTCCGCTGAATTCCCTAAGAAGCTTCTCTAATTCATCAAGGGCTTCCTTTAAAATCTCCGGATTTTCCAGATAATCCCTCCTCGGCTTCCACCTGTTTATAAAATTTCTGTAATCCCCCTCCAGTTTTATTAAATAA
>Ga0209542_10019797_pt1 | contig 10739 bp, 17 predicted proteins | sample RifCSPhighO2_01_FD_184028 | JGI IMG/M metagenome (GOLD analysis project Ga0209542, IMG submission 184028) | Soil microbial communities from Rifle, Colorado - Rifle CSP2_plank highO2_0.1 (SPAdes) (version 2) | ecosystem: Environmental > Terrestrial > Deep subsurface > Rock core/Sediment ...
CTTAAGAAATTTCTTAATTTTGTTTTTAAGTTCAAACCCTGCATGATCTGAAGCAAGAAAAATTGTTGATTTATTCATTTTATACCTCTTTTTTTCATTTAATTAAATAGAAATTATAGATTATAAAGTTTAGTTTTAAAGATTAATTAAGCTGTTGAGGTAAAACCAGCATTTTCAAGTTGTACACAAAGCTTATTCAGACGGTTGTCAAAGGCCCTCTTATGTTCAAAGCTGGTTATTTCATCAATTTTTCTTTTGTAATCTAACTCATCAACATATTTATTCCTAAACCATCTCCAGAAAATCAACAAATCTTTTTCTTCTCTTGAATTATACCGATTATTTTCATATTTTATGTATTCGGCAAAATTCTCTCCTTTTGGTACAGATTTTACAGATATACCAAATTCCCCTCTTAATTGATCTCCTGTAGCTTTTTCCTTTTCCCTTAGGTAAGTTTGAAAAAACTCCCTATATTGTCTAAATATTTCTTCATGGCCTAATTCAGATAATTGCTTTTTTGCTAATTCAAGTGTTTCAGTATAAGTTTTGTATCCTCCGCACCCATGATGCCCAATAAAAAGTGAATCATACAATTTAAAAGATTCACCACCAAAAGAAGCTCTCCAGTGGGGATGCATTTCTTGATCAAATAAAACTTGCCTCACTATTTTATAACTATAAAAATTACATTCTTTTTGGGCATGGTAAATTTCTTCCGCATCAATTATTGCCTCTACTTTTATATCATTTTTATAAGCCCTGAAAGGAACAAATTTGTATAACTTTCTGCCTTCTAATTTTGGAGCTAATTCAATAATTTCATCTAATAAAACTTCATTTACTTTTGCCATCTTTGCTCTCCTATGGATTTGTATGTGAGAAGTCTGTAAACACATATTCCAGTTCCTAATTTAAACTGAAAATAAATAAAATTATATCTTGAAGTTATTTTAACTTTCCCCTCATCATATATTTTCGCAATCGGTTCAAGCCGATTAAAAGCTTCTTCTAGAGTCATAACTTTATTGTCTAGAGAATGAGCTGCTCTTTTTATTTCATAAGGGAGGGGAATTGGACACCCTAATAACCCAGGATGCGGATCATAAAATTTTACTTTTTGTTGTAAGTTTGGTTCTTGCTCTTCTTCAACATCTGCATTTCGCAAACATTCTATTTCTCTTATCATCTTAAAAAAATCAATTATTAACATTTTTATTCCCTTTTAGGCTTACTTTTGAACGCCCTAATATGCTTTATTACTTCCTGCCGATATTTCTCTCTATGATCTATATTCTCACAGAATTCTTCATAAGTTTTTGCAATTTTAAATGAAAATCTTCTTCCGCGTAATGCGTCTATTAAACGCTGTTTTAGTTTCATCCCTCCAAAACCCATAGGTAAAACATTAATTCCGTTTTTAGATAAATAATGACCGGCCTTAACGTACTCGTCTCTAGTCTCAAAATAAACTATGTGTTCTTTTTCAGGATCATCAAGATCATCAGTCTCATCCTTAATTGATCCATATTTTTTATCTAATTCTTCTGCAATATCTTCGGGAAGTTGATTTCTGCATTCATACACTTCAAAGTTCAATCCTAGCTTCTGAAAATCCTTAATTACCAAGCCCCTGATATGATACATACCCTGTCGTAGTTTAAGACCTTCAACGTGATTTCTAACCATCAGGGCATTTCCAACTTCACGTGACTTATCATCGCTAAATCTCACAAAATATTGCTCACAATTAAGTATATCTTCAATTTTCATTTATTCACCAATATCTATTTAAAATACTCTTATATTGAACTTCTATTGTTCTTATCTTTAAATAATATCTTGACAAAAATATTCTTATAAGAATATTTATATATTATGAACAATGAGATTATATTATGGTTTTTGATATTACCCAATTGAATAAAATTAGGAAGCAATTGAATTTGACTCAGAATAAATTTGCTAAAGAGTCTGGTATAAGTCAATCCATGGTTGCCAAGATTGAGGCTGGAAAACTAGATCCAACTTATAGTTATGTCAAAAAAATTGAAGAAGCCATTGAAAGGCTCACGAAACATGAGGAAGAAACTGCTAAAGATATTATGAATAAAAAAGCTATATCTGTAAATAAGACTAGTAAATTGTACGATATCATAAAAGTTTTGACACATAATGAAATCTCACAAGTGCTTGTCGTTTCAGGAAAAGAAGTTATTGGATTAGTTACAGAAAGCGATATAATTCAGCATCCGGAAAATATTCAACATGAAACAGCAGAAGAAATTATGAGGGAGGCTCCTCCAACTATTGCAGAAAATGCCAAGATGTCGGTCATAATGTCCTTGTTAAGATTCTACCCTATTATTGTCATAAAGAAAAATGGGAATTTGGTTGGAGTGATTACGAAAGCAGATGTGATAAAAAATCTCAAATGACAATATAATCCATATTGCTCTTTTCAGTACACATTAAGCTTAAAAACCTCCAAAATTATATCTGGTTACTAAACAACGAAGTGAAAGGAGGATAAAATGAAAGACAAAAGTATGTATGGGCCTCTTTTATTAAGAGTTGGTATTGGTTTGCTTTTCCTAAATGCGGGAATAGGTAAATTAATGAACCCGGCAGGGCCAACAGGAATGCTTACAGGATTGGGATTTCCTGCTCCAGTAGTTTTTGCGTGGATTTTGCTATTGTCAGAAATAATATTTGGACTTGCAGTATTAACAGGCTACAAGGTTAAATATACAGTTTGGCCTTTAGTATTAGTTATGGTTGTAGCAGGTTTAGCTGTTGCAGTTCCTAATGCGAATGGAAATTACACAAACACTTTATTCCACTTAGTTACTGCTACTGGTTTGATAAGCCTTGCATTGACTGGCCCAGGTAAATACGCGGTAGGAAAATAAATAGTTACATTTTTATTTAGTTTTTATTTCGTTATATAATATCAAATGCAAAAAAGAGTTGTTATTGTTGGCGGGGGTTTTGCTGGAAGCAACATAGCAAGAGTTCTTGAAAAGGACAAGAGGTTTAGTGTCACACTTATAGACACAAAAGATTATTTTGAGTTTACCCCAGGAGTTTTAAGAGTTTTAGTAGAGCCAGAACATATAAAGAAAATTCAAGTTTTACATAAGCACTACCTAGTAAATTCTAAAGTTATTAATGATAGAGTTATTGAAATTAGAGATAAAAGTGTTATATTAAAGAACGGTAAAAAAGTAAAATTTGACTATTTAGTTCTATCATCGGGAAGCTTCTATAATAGACCGTTCAAATGCGAGAATATACTCTCTTCAACGAGGGCTCACGATTTGGCAGAGGATAATAACAAATTAAAAAAGGCCAAAAAAATTGTGATTGTTGGGGGAGGGATTGTAAGTGTTGAAATGTCTGGGGAAATAGTTAACAAATATAAAAATAAAGAGTTAACGATTATCCATAGCAAAAACCGACTTATTGAGCGAAATCCTAAAAGAGCATCAGATTATGCAGAAAAATACCTTAAAGGAAAGGGGGTAAAAATAATATTTAACATAAGAGCAAGTAAATTTCATAAAAAGATGATTGAACTTGAGAATGGAGAGAAAATTAAATGCGACTTGGTTTTTCTGGCGGTGGGAATAACTCCGCATTCTGAAATGATTAGAAATGAGTTTAAGAAATACTTGGATGAGAAGGGATTTATTTCAGTTAATGAGTTTTTGCAGTTAAAAGACCATAAAAATATTTTTGTATGCGGAGATGTTAATTTTGTTAAGGAAGAAAAAACAGCCCAGCATGCAGTGCATCAGGCTAAGTGTGTAGTTTGGAATATAAGGGCAATGGAAAACGGCGGCAAATTTAAGAGATATGTTGGAGAAGAATCACCTTTAGTTATAAGTCTTGGAAAATGGAATGGACTTTTTGTTTATAAGAAATTCGTTCTTACAGGTATTATCCCTGGATTGCTCAAAACAGCCATAGAAATAAGAGAAATGATGAAATATAGGTAATTTGGCTCTAAATTTGATATAAATTTCTATACAAAAAATTAAATAAGGTAATTATTAGTAAAAAATATGCAAACACAAGATGAAGGAGATTTGGACAGAATAGACACAAACATTTATACAGCAATAGGCCTTGGAGATTCTTCTGCAGCAGATATAATTCATCCACTAGAAAATCATCTTATTGGATTATTCATAAGGCCTGCGCTAACTGTCTTGGATGATATGGATGAATTTAAAGCACTCTTATTGATGTATAAAATTGAGGATAGAAAAAGCTATGAATTTCCAGGCATGGAATATGGAGAGCTTTGCAAATCACTTGACAAATTGTTTAGTGCCGACCAGATTATTCCTCTTAAATCTGGGAGAATAATTAATTTAGATGGAGATATTTTTTGGAGAGGGTATAGGCCAGAACATAAGCATATTGTTTATGCAAAATTAGATAGATTCTATAAAGATTTTGAAAAGTAGATAAAAATAAGAATACTTAAGCAGCCAATGCTGCATCAATAGCTGACTGGAAATTTGAGTAAGGCTGAGCTCCGCTTATCATCTGTCCGTTAATAAAGAACGAAGGTGTTCCTTGAACTCCATATTTCTGACCGTCAGCAAGATCCTTAGCAACTTCAGAAGCTTTCTTTCCTGAATCTAAGCAGTCATTGAATTTAGCGGCATTTAGTCCTAAATCGGCAGCGTACTTCTTAAGACTTGCAACGTCTAAGGCTCCTTGATTTTCGAAAAGCTTGTTGTGATAATTCCAGTAAGCTTCATCGTTTCCGCCAGCTTCTTTAGCACACTCTGCAGCTTCGGCAGCTTTTTGAGCTTGTGGATGAATGCTGTTTAAAGGAAAGTCCCTAAAAACTAGCTTAACTTTTCCGGTTTTAACATAATTATCCTCTATCTGTCCCAAAGTTTCTGAATAGAACCTTCCGCAGAATGGACATTGATAATCGCTGAATTCGACTATTGTGACTGGAGCGTTTTTATCTCCTTGAACGGCATCGTCATCTAAACTAACCTGAACCTTTGAAGGTGTTGGAGCGCTAGGATTTGTTGGAGCAACTACTTGCCCAGTTGTTCCGCCGTCTTTAAACCCAAAACCTGCTGTAAACAAAGATATCACAAATAAAGCAGCAAACACGAATGTTCCGACTTTCCATAAAGTGTCTTTCTTTAGGGTAATTGTCTCGGATTTATTAGAATGAGACTCTCCCTGTTCATTATGAGTGTTATGACTTTCTTCCATGTTACAATATTCCAGAATATTAATCATTTAAATAGTTTTCGTTTGAATTTTTGCATGAACATAAATCTAACCCAGTAATTTATAGCACAAAGGTTATAAACCGTTATTTGGTGGTTTTTTTATGAAAAATGAGAAAGATCTAGAGTATAAGAAATATAGATGGTTTTTTACAAAATCGGACAAATTAATTTACGGCGGGAAAAGTGCTGAGCAAAACGAAGAAGTTGTCAGAAATTTGATAAAAGGCAAAGAAAACTACATTATGATGCATACAAGAATACCTGGAAGTCCTTTTTCAGTTATAATGGCTTCACCAGAAAAAGTTAGTGAATCGGATTTAAATGAAGTCGCAACGTGGACAGCTTGCTTTTCGAGAGCATGGCGTCAAGGATTAAAAAAAACTCCTGTAGATGTTTTCCTAACAGAACAGCTAATTAAAAAAGGTAGCATGAAAGCAGGAACATTTGGAGTTTTGGGAAAAATTGATAGAATTAACGTTGAGCTTAAACTGGCTTTAACGCTACAAAAAGGAGTGTTAAGAGCGGTACCTTTAGATTCTGTTAAAGAAAAGAAACACAAAGTTATAATCCCGGGAAAGAGATCAAAAGAAGAATTTGCGAATATTCTATCTGAAGAATTAAAGAAAGGCAAGGATGAAGTTCTAAACGCTCTTCCAACAGGTGGATTTTCTGAGATAAAAGGAAAATGAAAAACACACTTAAAAATACAGCTAGGGGGCTTGGTCTCGCAGGACTTTTGTTAGGAGCAACTATACCTGCTTTTACACCAAATTTGACTTATGGCCAAGAAGTGAGAAATACTACTGAAAAGACAGTAACTCTGTCAAGAGGAGAATTAGATAGAAAAAATATTGCAGAACTTTTAATTGGCTCTGAATATGATATTTTTGGAAAAAATTTACCTAGGCCAAAAAAAGAGTATATTGAACAGTTTAATCAAGCTGTGAAGAGTATAAGAAATGAAGTTTCAAACAACGACTCATTAAATTACAGATTATTTTCTTATTCCCTATTACTTGGCAGAAATCTAGAAACAATGCCATCTTGGAATGATCAAACTCAGGACTTTGATGATATAAAATTGTTAACTGATGCTCTTGACAGAAAAGTTTGGGATTGTGACACAAAAACTGCCTTTTTGTTAGGTTTTGGTGAAAAAACAAATCAACCATTTTATCCAGTTATTATAACTGATGTTGATGGTAACAAAGGATATCATCATTTAGTTTTAGGCTACGAGGGAATGAATGGATATTTTGATCCTCTTCAAAACAAAACTTTTGGAAAAGGGGATAGCTCTAGAGTTAATAATCCAAAATCAAGATTAATCAGACTAACAAGAGATGATTTCATTAATACTCGTTTCGTAGAAATGAGAAGAGAAGCTGTCGAAAGATACGGTGAAAGAACTGGAATAGAAAAATGGCTTAAAGTAAAAGAAGATTATAGGGAAATTACAGACAAACTCGGAGAAACTGTAGGAAAAATAAAAGGAGAAAACTAATAACCCTACTTAGGATTTATATGCCAGTGATCATTGTGATCCGGTGCTCTTCCAACAGGTGGATTTAAAGAGATTTAATCAAAAGATTTATAAATTAGTTATACATGTATAATTTATGGAAGAAATAAAGACGACGGTTAAGAAATGGGGGAATTCTTTTGGGATAGTTATACCTAAAGAAATAGTTAACAGGGAAGGATTAAAGGAAGATGCAGAGGTTTTAATAACAATTAAGTCTAAAAGATATACCACTGTCGAAGATATTTTCGGGGTATTAAAAAGAAAGTCCAAAAAAACAACACAAGAAATTATGGATGAGATAGATAATGAATTGTGGTTGGAGGATATATGAGATATTTCTTTGATAGTTGTGCAATTATAGAAATAGTTGAAGGAAATGAAAACTATTTGAGATTTAGGGAGTTGCCAATTACAACAACGACGCTTAACGTTGCTGAAGTTTATTTTTACTTATTAAAGCAACATAATGAACAAACTGCTGATTATTGGATAAGAAAACTTAATTTTGAGCTAATAAGTATAATCAAACTGCATCTAGCAGTTAATGCTACAAAACTTAAATTTAAGAATAAAAAAGATGGGCTGTCTTATGTTGACTGCATAGGGTACATGCTGTCAAAAGAAATGGAAATTAAGTTTCTTACAGGAGACAGAAAATTCAAAAATAAAGAAAACGTCGAATTTATAGAGGACCAATAGTATAACATGGCACAAACAAGCATTCAACTTGGCAAAAACGGAGTTACAGAGAACTTTTTACTTTCCTTAAATAATCAATTCAAATACCATTATCAGGTTAGAATAAGCGTTCTCAAAAATGCAGGGGAGAATGAGGTTAGAGATAAAGACAAAGTTCAGGAATTAAGCGATGAAATACTCGCTAAGTTAAACGCCGAAGGCATTAATTACAGCGCCAAGATAATAGGATTTACAATAATAATCAACAAGTGGAAAAAAGATAGAGAATAAGGATTAGTAAGGGAGAAACACAAACTATTTTAATTATGAATTTCAAGTTGTGAGATGAAATTGCCACTTGAATTAATAAGATTAAAAATCTCGCTAAAAATAAAAGCAGGGGATTTGCTTTCTAGATTAACCCCTCATAGAAGATATGTAAATAGGGAGTATGTAAGGGATAATTATTTCCCTGAAGTAAAAGGAGACATAAGAATTCTTGAAAAGGGATTAAATGAACCTAAGTTTGAAAGGGATAAAGACAGCTATTTTCAATGGATGATTAAAAAATACGAAACAAGATATTGTCCATCCACAGAGTATAGATTTTTTTCTTATGACAATAAAATAGAGTACGAAATATTAAGAGGTGAAATTGATAAGCTACTAGCCAGAAAAGACCAAGAATTTTCAGATTTATTAGGTGATGTTTTAGATCATGAAGATGATGAATTTGAGGAGGAAAAGTTTTAAGATCTTATCAAATATATTATTATCACAATAATGAATATAAAGAGTAATTTTATTTCAAGTTTATGGCGAGTGCAGAAAATAGAGTTTTGTACAGAGACGGAAGAATTACAATATCTCAGAGAGATTCTATTGAAGATCATGATTTGGTTTTAGAAGGAGTAAGAGGTGGATATTGTCTTCTTCAGCGTGGAGTTTTAGATGATTTTGCTAGAAGAGATGGAATTAGATTAAGAGAAGGACTAGCAGTAATGAATGATAGTTTTCTTTTTGCATTGGAGCGCACAGACATTTCATTGGATTACCTAGGAAGAGCTCTTGCTCAAGCAAAAATGAAAGAGCTTGAGTATCAATTATCTGATGCGTATGGCCAAGTCAGAGAGTTAAGAGAAAAAGTCCGAGCTTAGCAATAACTTTATGGCTAATCTTTTCTAGAGATTCTCCATAAGAAATTAAATTGTTCTATAAAACCTCCAGCCATATTTTTAGAATTGATTACAATCGCTTTTTTATCGTTCCAAGAGATGAATGCAACGTTATCCCTATAAATAATTATGGCAATTGGTATTTTATAACTAGAGTCTAGAACTCTTACTTCAGAGTACGGGGTTTTTGAAACTTTCATTGCTCTGTCTTTAGCTTCCGATTTAAACAAAACTCTTTGCTTAATTTTTCTCCCAATCCTTATCGTGTAATACTGGTCATAAAAGTAATCTGTTAAAGAGGCAAACTCATTTCCTGCACCCAAAACATAAAATTCTTTAACATTATCAAGCTGATTTCTTAAAACAGTCTTTATACCTTTTAAACCAGAATAAACTTCAACATGCATAGACTCCGATTCTTCTTTATTTATTTTTAAAAGACTAGGCATAATCTCTTCTAGATCCTGCTCTTTTTCTTCTAACATTTTTTTAATGTTTTTTGGGTTGTGGGCTGAAAAATAACTTCTGTTTTCCTTTACAACTTCCGAGACTAAACCTTTTTTTTGTAATGATTCAAGAACTCGGTATATTAAAGACCTGTTAATTCCTGTTTCTTTTGACAAAACTCCGGTTCTAACCTCACCTAACTTAAGCAAAGTTAAATATGTTATAGACTCATTTTTTGTTAGCCCCAAGCTTACAAGGGTTTTTTCTACGTCCATTATAAACACTAGTTTCTAAGGTATATAAATATTGTTGTTACTAAAGTAAAGACACTAATTTAAATACGATTAATGCAACGGCGAATCATGACGGACAGAAATCTCAGAGGAAAAGGATCCAAAACAATTGAAGAGGATCTTAGAAATCTTGAGCGTACACTTACGACTGATTTTGGAATGGAGAGGAGAATAACCCCTCTAGAACTAAAAAGAGTTAATCCAGAGGGAGAATTTAAGGGAATGTTTGAAATGACAAGAAGCTATTTTTCCTATAATCTATCACATAGTTGTCTTTTAAATCTTGACGAGGGAACACCGGGAATACCAAAATTAGAATTTATGTTTGGAGATGAAATTAGTATTGATGAGCAAACCACCCCAGCTAGATGCATAAATAGAATAAAGAAAAATGCTGGAGGACCACCCGTAGCATTTGAGTTAACTTCTAATTTTTGGATTCAGTCAAGAGCAAAAATATTTAATGCTGACTCTAATGACAACAAGGAAATTTTTGCGGGAGGGAATGTGGAAGTTGAAGAAGGTATGTATTATATTTTTGGTGTGCCTTTGACTTTAGAAACCTTAGACCAAAAATTAAAAGAGGCAAGGGAGTGGGTAAGTAAATTTAGAGAAGTTAGGGAAAAGGAATGGAAAAGTTTTAGAGATTTAAGAGATAATCATAAGAAGAAATCTAGGCAATCTGTAGGATTAAACGATTCCTATAGGGATATGTTAGTCAAAGCAGGCTACCATCTTATGGCACATGAAGCATCATGGTTAGCGACTTTAGAAAAAATTAAAGATTTGGAGAGGGTTCGAAACTTATTGGGTAGTCGAGCAGATTATCATGCAATCTTTGTAGGTGGAGAAATAGTAGATTTAGTGAAATCTCCTCATTTCAAAGCAGAGGTACTTGAAAGACAAGTCTCTGATCCGAAGATGGCTCTTTATAAAATTTTTGAATGTGATAAGGGTAATTATAGGGGCGGTGAATACTTTTTTGATAAAAAAAAGGGCTGTTTCCTTCCAGTCAAATCTTTTTATAGAAAAATAAAGTGAGTTCACAAAGATAAACCGACCCTAGCTTCAACCCACTTAAAAGAATAACTTTATAAATCCTCATTTTATCGTATTTTTAGGTTAACTAGTGTTTCTTTAGGGAATAACACTTGTCTAATTCCGCGAGGAATGACCTTAATTAGTAAAGATATGGTAAATAAAGTTGATATAATAATTTATGAGGCTCAGGCATACAATAAAGCCCTAGCTGAAGCTTTGAAAGAAATGCCCGAGTTTAAAGTTCCGGAGTGGTCACTTTTTGTTAAATCCGGACCGAGCAAACAAAGGCCTATTAACGAGGAAGATTTTT
>Ga0209542_10019799_pt1 | contig 10738 bp, 18 predicted proteins | sample RifCSPhighO2_01_FD_184028 | JGI IMG/M metagenome (GOLD analysis project Ga0209542, IMG submission 184028) | Soil microbial communities from Rifle, Colorado - Rifle CSP2_plank highO2_0.1 (SPAdes) (version 2) | ecosystem: Environmental > Terrestrial > Deep subsurface > Rock core/Sediment ...
TGTTACATTTACAGCTACTGACGCACTCTGTACTTTCTAACTAACCTCCTAGTGGATAAATCCTCTATTTAAATCGTTGTTTATTTGTTTTTTTATGACTCTTTCTATAAGGGTAAGAGTGTCGATTTATTATTTATAGAGCGTAGAGACGCACCATACTGTACGACTTGAAGTCGGGAACTTCTCGATTAAACTTAATCCTTCAAAATATTTTTTAAAGTCTTGTGAAATGTTAACTGTCAACTGTTGATTGTTAAAAGCTAACTGCATTTTCCTTTCGCTAGCCTCATTTTCCCCCCTTGACAAGTAAAATTAAATATGTCTTAATAATTAAGTACTTATAAAAATATGAAAACGAATTTATTAAAAAGATTATATTCTTCCTCAAAGGGTTTTACATTGATTGAGCTTCTTGTAGTAATAGCAATTGTCGGAGTTTTGGCGGCAACATTGTTAGTCATTATAAATCCAGGTCAAAGAATTGCAACAGCAAGAAATTCAAGAGTTAGAGCAGACATTTCAAATATAGGAAGTGCTGCGGGTATATTTTATTCAGATACAGGTGTTGGTGCCGGATGCACTACCGGATCTTATCCTGCAGATTTTGCAAACACTGGTTCAGGATGTGTTCCAGCCATAACATTCATGGCTGCAGTAAATGATCCAGTTGGAGTTCCTTATGATGTTGAGGCGGGCCCAGGAGCTTGCACTACAGCTACTCCGTGTACCGCAGTTGCAATAGAAGGTCCTGCTTTTGCAGATGGCGGTGCAGTACCAGTAGCTGGATTTTGGTGCTGGAGAAGCGCAACAGGAACTGTTACATTTACAGCTACTGACGCACTCTGTACTTTCTAACTAACCTCCTAGTGGATAAATCCTCTATTTAAATCGTTGTTTATTTGTTTTTTTATGAACGAAGAATTTAAGTATAATTTGATATAATAAAATTGTAATGGATGCCGGATTTTTCTTGATTGGATTATTCGTTGGATCTTTTTTGAATGTTTTGGCGGATAGATTGCCTAGAGATGAGTCTGTTATTGGCGGGAGGTCTCATTGCGATAAATGTAAAAAGACTCTTAAATGGTATGATTTGATTCCTTTACTTTCCTTTCTTTACCTTCAGGGAAAATGCAGATATTGTCATACTCCCCTTTCCATGCATTACCCAGCGGTAGAGGTAACAACAGGAGTAATGTTTGCTTTAGCAGTAATTTTTCTTCCCCATGAAAGTATAAAGTATCAAGTATTAAGTATTAAGTATTTTGTAGATTTGGCTTACTATTTATTTATTATTTCTTCACTTATTGTTGTTTTTTTTGCAGATCTTAAATACGGAATAATTCCTGACAAGATTGTCTTCCCAGCGGTTATTATTTCCTTTTTATACTTAATACTAAATACTCAATACTTAATACTTCCCCACGTTCTGTCAGCTGTTAGCGCTTCCCTATTTTTCTTGGCTTTATTTTTGATTACAAAAGGAAGAGGAATGGGGTTTGGTGATGTCAAATTCGCCTTCCTGATGGGGTTGATTCTAGGGTTTCCTGGTATTGCAATTGCTCTTTATATAGCCTTCTTGACAGGAGCAATAATTGGATGCATACTAATTGTATGGAAGAAAAAGAAGCTTTCGGGAACAAAAATACCTTTTGGTCCTTTTTTGGTTTTGGGAACTATTGTTTCTCTTTTTTTCGGAGAAATTATAATGCAAAAAATATCTCAAATTCTTTAGGATTCACCTTGATAGAATTACTTCTTATTATTGCAATAATTGGAGTCTTGGCTGGTACTGTTATAGTTTTTATCAATCCAGCGGTTCAGTTTCAAAGAGCTAATGACGCAAGAAGAAAATCCGATCTTTCCGAAATTCAAAAAGCTTTAGAAGTCTATTATAATGACAATAATTCTTATCCTGTAGCTACAGACGTATCATTCGGTTCTGCATGGGATCCATATATGGGTCTTGTGCCGCAGGATCCAAAGCCCTCTGGAAGAAATTATGTTTACGTTCAGGTAGATGCGAATACATATCGTATGTATGCTAGTCTGGAAAGACCAACAGATACGCCATCATGCGGCGTACAATGTCCCAGCGCACCTGCTCCGCCAGCATGCGGAGTAGGAACGGTATGTAATTTCGGAATAACAAGTCCAAATACAAGTCCGTAATATGAAAAAAATTTACAATTCCAAGAAGGGATTCACATTGATAGAGCTTTTGGTAGTTATTGGCATAATTGGAATATTATCAGGACTTCTAATGGCAAATTTTATCGGAGTCAGACAGCGCTCGCGTGACGGAACGAGGAAGTCAAACCTGAGTCAAATTCAGTCTGCTGTGGAATTATATAGGTCAGATCAGGGAAGTTATCCTTCTCCTCTTCCTGCATGCGGAAGCCAATTAGTTTCTGGAACTGTGGTATATATGCAAAAAATCCCATGTGATCCTCAATCTGCAGCAAGCTATGGTTATGACAGCGCAGGGACAACATATTGTCTGAGGGGATGTCTTGAAAACTCAAATGATAGCGAAAGAGACGAGCTTCCTGCCAAATATGGTTCAAATGATCCGGGAGTAGGCTGTACATTAACTTGTGGGGCTGCAAAAAGCTTTACTCTTCAAAACCCATGATAGTAAATCGCAAATCCAACTTTGGATTTACAATAATAGAGTTAGTGATTGTAATCACTATACTTAGTGCGTTGTCTATTTTGGGAGTTGCTGGTTTTAGCAGATACAATCAAATCCAGACAGTTCAGTCTGCTGTAAACGATATCGTGGGTATGATTAATTTGGCCAAATCCCGAGCTTCATCTCAAATAAAGCTTGGGCCTGCCGCAACTTGCGGCCCTACACATCCCCTAAGGCAGTATGAAGTAAAAATCTCAACAACAGATCAATATCAGTTAATAATTCATTGCGGCCCAGAACCCCCATCATCCAACACTGCATCCATAATTAATAAAAGACTTCCGGTAAATGTTACCTTCAGTGCCTCAATATCCTTTTTCTTCCCAGTTCTAAAAGCTGGAGTTGAAACACCAGGGAATATTGTATTGTCGGGATATGGATTAACAAAAACTATTACTATAGATTCGTTGGGAGGAATAAAAGTTCTATGAAAACCAACTTGCAAGGTGGGCTGGCTCGCCCGCTAACGCCTGAGCGTAGCGATGGCGAGCGGGGGCAGACACTCCTTGAAACATTGTTAGCTCTAAGTGTTTCGGTATTTATACTAGGAGCAATTACTACAGTTGTGATATCTTCTCTAAATAGCGCTCAATTTACTAAAAATCAGAATCTGGCAGGCCAGTATGCCAGAGAAGGCATGGAAATAGTCAGAAAAATAAGGGACTCTGGCACATGGACAGCATTTTCGGGAATTGATGGTATTTACTGTCTTTCATCAGGAAGCGCTTCACTTCCTTCTTCTTCAGCTTCCTGTCCGCCGCCTCCAAATATCGCGGGAATCTTCATAAGAGAAATAAATATTATTTCAAATTCATCAGATTGTCCATCCGCTACTCCCCCTAATGGCACAAAAGTCACATCTAAAGTGTCATGGACTGATGGGAAGTGTCCTCCTAATGTCTATTGTCATAAAGCAGAGATTACGAGTTGCTTACATAGGCTCGATACAATAACAGCACCATGAACATAAATGTCAAATGTCATCCGTTCGGCAAGCTCAGGATGATCCTGAGTTTATTGAAGGATCAAATGTCAAATGTCAAATGTCAGAGAGGGTTTACTTTGATTGAGCTTCTTGTTGTTGTAGTCATCCTGGTTGTGTTAGGGTCAATTATAGCTGGAGTGATAACATTTTCTCTAAGAGGAACTAACAAGGCCAATACTATTGAAAATATAAGGCAAAGCGGAAATTATGCTATTTCTCAAATGGGCAAAACCATAGAATATGCTAAAGATTTTGATGGGTTGAGTGTTGATGGGAATACTTATGTGAAAACCTGCCCTAATGTTAATCCGACTCCTATTCCGACTTTTTCTGCCTATAATTACGTTAAGGTAACGTCTTTTGATGGTGATTCAATAATTTATAGCTGTTCTTCTATAGCTGGTATTCCAACTGTTGCTTATCAGAAGAAGCCTTCTCATATACAAGTTCCTCCTCCGGCTGTTTCATTTATTGACACATCTTCTATTCAAGTTTCCAGCTGTTCTTTTACTTGTGTAGTTGCAAGAACAACAGACGTTCCGGTAATTCAAATAGACTTTACTCTGCAGCCTGCTGTCGCAAGTAATCTTGTTGAAAAGTTCGCCCAGCCAATCAATTTTGAAACATCTGTCACAATGAGGAACTATCAAAGATAATTTGTTTCATAGAGTTGACAAAGTACGAGAATACTTGTTATTCTAATTATATGTTGCGGCAAAACAAATCCGGCCAAACAGGACAGGTACTTTTAATTGTAATTTTGGTAATTATAGTAACATTAACTATTGGTCTTTCTCTTGCCTCAAGAACACTTACAAGTCTTCGGACTTCAACTGAAGAGGCGGATTCTCAAAAGGCCTTAGCTGCTGCTGAAGCAGGTATTGAGAAAGCATTGCAAGATACTGTAGCAAATAGTGGATTTTTCGGTAGTACCAGTTATGACACGGTTGTCGTTGAGCAAGCAAACAAATCTACATTTCTTTTAAATGGAGGAAGTCTGATTACGCAAGGAGAAGGAGCTGATGTTTGGTTTGCAGAGCACAATCCAGATGGTACAGTCAATTTTGCCAATACTCCAGGAAGAAATCCTCCATTTTTCCACTTATTTTGGGGAGCCCCAAATGAGGAAAATTGCGATCTTCTGGATTCTTCAAAATGGCCCGCGGCAATAGAGGTAATAGTTGTTTCTGGGACATCAGAAACTGCTGTTTCGTCAACTCGCCATGTCTTTGATTTATGTGATGGAAATAGTGTCCCGCAGAATAGAGGGAACGACTTTGAAGGCGCAGAACTTATATCTGGAGGGATTGTTTTGGCTCCTGGCATGCCAACTTTTATGATCAGAACTCCAGGATCAGGAAATACTTTAATAAGCGGAGGAAACTTAATTTTTATGCGTGTAGTTCCTATTTATAAAGGCACTGTAATAGGAATACGCGCATGCAATAATGGAGGCGCAAACTGTACTGACCTTCCTTCTCAGGGTTTTGAAATCAGCTCAACCGGTACAACTACTAAAGCAAGCAGAAAAATAACTGTTTTTAAGGGGCACAAGCAGTCTTTCCTGCCATATATATCATATGGTTTATTCGTACCTACAAGATTTTAATTATGTCGGAGAAATCTATTGGTTTGGATATTGGCTTAACTAATATTAAGGCAGTATCATTATCACGGCGAAAAGAAGGGTTTTTTCTAAATTCAGTTTTTTCTATGCCTACGCCTGCCCGAGGAATGTTCTCGGAGTCTCCTCTTGATCAGGAAGCTCTTTCCCAGGCAATTAAAAAAGTAGTTTCAAATTTGAAAGTTGATACCAGAAATATAAATGTTGCTTTAGATGATAATCAAGTTTATACAAAAGTAATAGATATGCCTGTGTTGTCTGATAAAGAGCTGTCTCTTGCCATTCATTGGGAAGCAGAGCAAAATATTCCCGTATCGTTGTCTGAAATAACTTTGGTATGGAGCGTTTTGAAGAAGCCTCCAAAAGACGGAGGCGTAGAAAAAATGCAGGTATTGTTGGTTGGTGCGCCAACTGCTCTAGTTAGTAAGTATCAAAAAGTAATTTCTTCATCTGGCTTGATACTTTCTTCAATAGAAACGGAAATATTAGCTATAGTTAGGGTTTTGTCTTATTCCGGTCTTCCACCAACAATTATTTTGAGTATCGGAGCAATAAGTACTTCCCTGGCAATTGTTAAGGACAATATTCTTGTTTTTACTTATTCAATACAAACTGGGGGAAATGCAATAAGCCGCGCTATAGCAGCAGATTTCGGATTAACTATGGCTCAGTCGGAAGAATATAAAAAGGCGTATGGATTTTCTAGGGAGGGAGTTGGACAAAAGATTGGAAAGTCAACAGAATTGATATTAAATTCCCTTGTTGCTGAGGCTAAGAAGGCCATTGCATTTTATTCTCAAAAATATAAAGATGATTCTATAATACAGCAAATTCTTCTCTCCGGAGGAACTGCGAGACTTCCAGGAATAGACCTTTTTTTTGCAGAAAATCTTGGTATTGAAACAGTACTTGCGAATCCGTGGAAAATTCTTGCAAGCCAGGTTGTTCCTCAGGAAATAGTTGGGAGTTCATCTGACTTTACCATCGCTGTTGGGTTGGCTATGAGAGATTTATGAATAATAACATTAACCTTATCCTGCCAAAAGATAAAGAGTTTGTGGAGAGACAAAAAAAAGGAAAAGCATTAAATACAATCGCTATTGTCTTTCCTATATTGATTGGCATAATATCTTTGGCTGTTTTTTTGATTACCCAAGCGATAAATCCAACTGCTATTAGAAGACAGCAAGACGAGACAATAAATGAAATAGCGAAATTACAGGATAAAAAAATAAAGTTTTTTATAGTAAAAGATAGGCTTGGAAACATAGATAGTATTCTCAAGAATAGAATAAACTTTGCAGAAAATATCAACAACCTTCTTTCGAAAACAATAAGCGGAGTCTCTCTTGTAAATTTAGATATAGACAATAAGCAAGTTGTCCTAACACTTTCCTCATTGTCGTTGAAGTCTCTAGACGAGTTTATTAATAGCTTGATTGTTATGGTGGAGAAAAAAGATACTATACGCTCTCTAAGGCTTGATTCATTAACATTTAATGAGAAAGAAAATGAATATCTGATTTCGTTAAGCTCTAGCTTGTAATTTATTATGATAGGTCGAGTAAATACTGACATACAGTCTATAAAAATTATTTACAATCGCAATAAGCATTTTCTTATCCCTTTTTTTGTTATTCTGATTTGTATTGGACTTATTGTACAAGTTATTGTTCCCCAGATTAGAACTTTTTTTAAAGTTAGGGAGGAGGCGGAAAATGCTTCACGAAGACTTGCGGACTTAAAAAAAGACCTTGAGGTTCTCTCGTCTCTTGATGAGAATATGCTTGAGTCACAACTTAAAATAACTAGCTTTGCACTGCCAATAAATAAAGATTTTGGAGGAATTTTAAGCGCTTTGTATTCTGCTGCTCAAGCAGCAGGAGTAAATGTAGGGGCATTTTCATTTCAGCTTGGTGATCTTTCCAAATCTGAAGAAAAAGATGCTAAATTTCCATCAATTGAGCTAACAGTTAATTTTGAAAATGATATTGGAGCTGTAAACAATTTTATAGATATCGTAGGAAAAACATTGCCAATATCAGACATATCTGCTGTAAGTACAGATAATGATTCATCGAGCGTAAGTCTTTTGTTTTATTATAAAGTTTTGTCTACTTCAGATATTCAAAAAGATGAGCGCATTGTTCCAATTTCTAATGACAAATTGTCTCTGTTGGACAAACTAAATACTTTTAATAGCACGCTGCTATCGAATATTTCATCTGAGGGAGGAGAGCTATCAACTTTAAAAACAACTAATCCTTTTGCGGATTGATATTGGATTTTATTATATCCGGTCGGAGTGTCAATGTCTTCTTAATTGAAGTTTTGTTTCTCCATTCTAGAATTTCTTTGTGGTTTCCTCCCTTAAGCACTCCCGGTACAGAGATATTTTTATAAATTTCCGGTCTTGTATATTGAGGGAATTCAAGATAGGGTGAAAAAGATTCTATTTCCGCAACTCCTGTTCTGAGAACACCCTTTTTTAGTCTTGTAACAGCGTCCGTAATAAGCATTGCTGGGATCTCGCCTCCTGTAACAATAAAGTCTCCAACCGATATTTCCTCATCAACAAATTTCTTTATTCTCTCATCAACGCCTTCATAGTGGCCGCAAATGAGGATAAGATGTTCTAGCTTGGATAGGTCTTTTGCTTTTTTTTGATTGAAAGTTTTACCATGCGTTCCCAAAAGAACAACTTTTTGAGACTTCTTGTTAAGTTTTTTGTTTTTTATACTTTCTATTGCCTTGTCAAGAACATCGACTCTCAAAAGCATTCCTAGTCCTCCTCCATACGGCTTGTCATCAACAACCTTATGTCTGCCAATGCCAAAATCGCGGATGTTGACATAATTAATTTCAACAATCTTTTTATCTCTTGCCCTTTTTATTATGGAGTAATCAAAGGGTCCCAGAAACATTTCCGGGAAAAGCGTCAGAATTGAAATTTTCATTTCATTGCGCGGGGGTTTCAAAAAGGGTTATATTTATCTTTTTGTTTTGTTTTATTGCAGGAATCTTTATTACATTTCTAATCCCTCTTATTATCTTACCATTTTTTCCAATAATACGGCCCATATCAGATGGCGCTACTTTGATAGTAAAATTTATTATTCCATCACTTTCTTCTTCAGTGATTTCCACCTCTTTTGGTGATTCGACAATAGAGTTAATGATGTATTCCAATGCTTTTTTCATTATTAATTTTTCTGTACTATTTTTGCAACTGTTGGACTTGGAATCGCTCCTTTTGAAACCCAATATTTGTATCTTTCCATATTGATATCTTTGTTTTGTGTTTTCTCTCTTTTTTCGTACCAGCCAAGCGACTCAATTGGTTCCCCATCACGTCTGTATCTTTTTTCAGTCACCACAACACGATATCTTGCTTCTCCGCGTTTTCCTATTTTTGATAGTCTAATTACAACTGACATATTTTGTATTCTATCATTTATTTTCCATACTCTCAAGTGCATTTTTAGCGGCAAGCGATTCTGCGATTTGCTTTGATTTTCCTATTCCAACGCCAGAAAGCGCCCCATTTATGTAAACTCCGACTTTGAATGTTTTAAGATGGGCAGGTCCTTCTTCTTCAACGACTTTGTATGTTGGAGAACTTCTTTTTTTTGCCTGAATCATTTCCTGTAAAATACTTTTAGGATCTTTAAAAGTTTTTTTCTTTATCAGCTCCTGAGTTTTACTGAGAAGAATTTTATTTAAAAAATCTTTTACGGCCTCTATTCCCTGATCCAGAAAAAGGGCTCCGACAAATGCCTCAAAACTGTTTTCCAAAAGCGTTTCATTTTCCCGTCCCATAGATTCTTCTTCTCCTTTTGAGAGCTTGAGAAGTTTTCCCATTTCTAAAACGGAGGCAAGATTTGAAAGGCTTTTTGTGTTTACCATAAGAGATCTGATATTTGTAAGCGTTCCTTCGTCAAAATTTGGAAAGTTCTCAAAAAGATAATTGGATACTACGAAAGATAAAATGCTGTCACCTAAAAACTCTAGTCGCTCATTAGATGCGATTTTTTGTTTTGCTTCATTTAGATAAGACCTGTGGGTAAATGCTTCTTCAAAAAGTTTTTGATTATTTAGTTTTGGAAGTTTCATAATTTCAGTGTACTCCAATATTGCCCAATGCGCCGTTTATAAATGCCGGACTTGAGTCTCCGCCATATTCTTTAGCAAGCTCAATAGCCTCATCAATAATTACCTTTGGAGGTTGCTTTTTCTCAACCAGGAGTTCATAGACTGCTAGTCTTAGTATTGCCAAATCAGTTTTATTTATTTTATCTATGGAAAATTCGGGCGCCGCAACAGCAATTTTTTTGTCTATAAAGGTAACATGCTCCAGGATTTTTTTTGTGTCCGGGCTTACTTTTTGTTTATGAAAATCTATCATGAATAATTCCTCAACGAGCTTCTCTCTTTTTTTATGTCGGGGATCCAAAGGGGTTTTCATATGACGTTACGCTGGGTTTTGTTTATCAGTTTTATCTTTTTTGGTTTTGATAGCTATAATTTTCTCTCTTTCATAATATCCGCATTTTTTACAAACCATATGAGGCAATGTGACACTTTTGCAATTTGAGCACACCATGAATTTCGGGTTCGTAAGATGAATACTAGCCCTTCTTTTTCCTTTTCTTCCTTTTGAATGTCTTCTTTTTGGTTCCTGTGGCATATTAATACTAGCTGAGCTATATTTTACTTAATTTTTGGTTTATATGCAAGGCTTGTTATGAAACCATAGAAATGGTTGAAGATACTGGAGAAGGAGAATATTGCTTTTCTTTTATAATCTTATTAGTCCAATCAAGAAGAGTTTGTGCCATAGTTTGCCTAACTTCCTCGCTTAAGTTCTGGGGGATATACACTTTGTCACAAAGAAAGCTTGAGGAAGATCTGGGGACGGGAATATTTACTTCTATATTACCCACATGTAGAACATGATTGACTTGTTGATCTGTTTCTACTTGTATCCATTTAAGGCCATCCTTTGTAATGCAAAAGCCAGTATATTCACCTTCTCCGCTGTTTCTACTTTCAACTAGATATTCCGTTGGTTGGCCGGATCTATCCGGAAGGGCAAAAAGATCAATAGCCATATCATTTGAAATTTCGAGGCGTCTATGATTTTTATCAATACCAACAGGAGATTTCCTGAATAGAGCTGATAGTTTTTCAAAAGGCGATGAGGATGGTTTAATTGTTTCCGCTGTCATAATAAAAAGATCTTAACATACAGAAAAATGTTTTGCAATAACAACATTAGCTACATTAGTTTCTAACATCGGGGGTTGTTTGGCTTCGAACGTCGGGATCAGTCTGGGGAGATTTGTTTGTTTGAGCTTAAACTCTTAAGCTTTTCTAATAATAATGGGTATTTGTCAAGTTCTGGGAAGATTTTTTCCGCTTCTTTTTTCGTTTT
>Ga0209542_10019800_pt1 | contig 10738 bp, 9 predicted proteins | sample RifCSPhighO2_01_FD_184028 | JGI IMG/M metagenome (GOLD analysis project Ga0209542, IMG submission 184028) | Soil microbial communities from Rifle, Colorado - Rifle CSP2_plank highO2_0.1 (SPAdes) (version 2) | ecosystem: Environmental > Terrestrial > Deep subsurface > Rock core/Sediment ...
TCGTTCTTCTTCGTGCGAATTTCTCCTTTTTCGATGTGAAATGGGTCGTTGTGCTCACTCCCACGCAGGCCCACGCTTCGGAAGCCGAGCCCCATCTCAAATCCCTTCACCGCATTTATGCTCATCATCGCCTTCGCCAGATCCGCCGGGATCTTGTCGAAGACTGGCTCGCCAAGACCGGCAGGGACGTTGCGGATGACGCCTTGAATTATGCCGCCGATAGAATCTCCTTCTGCTTTCATTTCCTCAACGAGCGCTATCATTTTCTCTGCCGCTCTTTTGTCGGGGCAGCGAATGATGTTGGATTCAATATCTGCAGCTTTTACTGTGTTCAGGTCCGCATCTGCCTTGATGTCGCCCACCTGGTCGACGTAGCTCAAGATCTCGAGACCGAGTTTTTCTTTGAGGTATTTCTTCGCGATAGCGCCGGAGGCGACGCGCGCAAGCGTCTCTCGCGCAGAAGCCCTTCCACTTCCCCTCCAATCCCGAAAGCCGTACTTTTGCTCGTACGTGTAATCAGCGTGCGAAGGTCGGTACGCTTCTTTCAATTCAAGGTAATCGTCTGATTCGAATTCCTCGTTGTACGCGATCATGAGGAGAGGCGTTCCCGTCGTCTTTCCTTCGAAGTAGCCGGAGAGGATCTTTATTCTATCGGCCTCCTTCCGCGGCGTCGTGATCTTCGATTGCCCGGGCTTTCGCCTATCGAGCTCTTTTTGCACCTCTTCTTCCGTTATCTCGATACCGGGCGGGCACCCGTCGACGACAACACCCACCGCACCTCCATGCGATTCACCGAAAGTCGTGATCCTAAATAACTGTCCAAAAGAATTACCAGCCATATTCGGATCATGCGCTTGGCGCATTTCTTCGTTGCAGAGCCTCTGCTCCGCGCTCATCGTATGCTCGATACAACTCGCACATCGCCTTCTCCGCGCCTCGAACTGCATCCAATCCCATAGATCCTTTCAATAATCTCATAGTATTCCTCTTCTTTCTAATCGTTTAAGCACCTCCGCAACTTTTTCCTCCAAGCTCAAGTTCTTATCGTCAATGATCTCGTCCGCCGCTGCTTCGTAAAGCTTCTTGCGCTCTGCGAGGATTATCTCCACTTCCTCTTTCGTTGAGACTGCGTCGGTAAGGTGAGGCCGTCCCGGATCCTGATCGAGCCGCTCTGCAAGGACATCCGCCGGGGCGTTCAGAAAAATGATAATCCCGTTCTCCTTCAGGGCAGCGATATTTTCCGGCCGTTCTATGACGCCGCCACCTGTAGATATGATGATGCCCTGCTGTTTCGCAACTTCGTCTCCTACCTCCGATTCGCGATCCCTGAAATATTCCCACCCGCGCTTCACAACAGTCTCCGCGATCTTCATCCCTTCTCGTTCCTCTATCAGATCGTCCGTGTCGACGAACTCTTTAGTCAGTGCCTCGGATAGGTGACGCGCTACGCTCGTCTTCCCTCCGCCGCGCATGCCGATAAGCACGATATTCGGGTTCTCATAGGCCACGGTGAATTGCGCGCCCATGAGCGCGAGTGTTTTCCAAAAGCGCGGGAACGTCTTGGAGACGACATCAGGGTCGCTGATCTCCATCCCCGGAAGTCTGGTGGCAGCCACGGCAAATGCCATTGCCATGCGATGGTCGCCATACGTGTCGATGCGCGCTGCTTTGGGCGAGCCGCCATGGACGATGAGCGTATCCATGGTCGATTCTGTGCGGATGCCCATTTTCCCAAGCTCCGTCTCAACTGCGCTGACCCGCTCCGTTTCTTTCACGCGTAGCGATTGCACCCCCTTCATGGTCGTCGTGCCTTTGGCAAACGCGGCAAGTACGGCGAGCGTCTGCGCCTGATCGGGACAATCCTGCATATCTACAGACACCGCTTTCACGCCGTGACCGGTAATGGTTATCGCATTATTGCCATACGTGATTTCGTTCCCCATCTCTTCGAGTATTTTGAGAAATCGTATATCTGCTTGCGCAGTCTTTGGGTTAATGTTTTCGACCGTAATTGTGGAGCCCGTGAGTGCCGCGATCGCGAAAAAGTAGGACGCGCTCGAGACATCGCCCTCCACGGCATATTCCGTGGAGCGGTACGTCTGGCCGGATGGGACAACGTAATGTTTGTAGCTGTCGTTCTCGACCGACACACCAAACGCCCTCATTGCCTCGATCGTCATGTCGATGTAGGGCTTCGATATTTGCTCACCAGAGACATCGATCCGTAATTCACCAACGAGAGGCGCCACCATAAGGAGCGCCGAGAGGAATTGACTTGAGACCGTACCCTTCATGGCCACTGTCCCTGGCACGAGTTTGGAGGAGAGCACCTTGACCGGAGGATACCCTTTCTTGTCGACGTACTCGATCTTCGCACCTAACTGCTCAAGCGCTTCGACGAGGTGCGCGATAGGCCTCTCATTGAGGCGACCGCGACCGCGGACGATTTTCACGCCGGGCACTATCGCCGCAAGAGCGAGTATGAATCGGATCGCGGTGCCCGATAGGTTCGCGTTGAGGTGGTACTCTCCGTCTGTAACGGCGCGGATATCTGCGTCGACTACGAGGGAGCCGGCCTGACGAGCCGAGTCCTGTTCTTCCGGCACATCGCTCTTAAAGTAGCAACGAACGCCGAGCTCTCGGAGGCAATTTATCATCGCGTGGGTATCGTCAGAGACGAGTGGATTCTTGATTGTCACCTTACCTCCCGTGAGAGCTGCGAGAAGTAGCGCTCGATTGGTGTAGCTTTTCGAGCCGGGAATAGAGACCTCTGCAACAATGGGCTTGAGGAGCGGCTGTATTGTTATGTACTTCATACGCTCGTACTGTGTTTGATCAGGCGCTCGAGTGCGGCATTCGCCTCTCCGCTATCGATGGACTTCTCTGCAAGACGAACGCCTTCCTTCGCATCGTTTGCAATACCTGCAACATACAACCCAAGCGCCGCATTGAGAACAGCCACCTCACGGCGCGCTCCAGCTCTGCCCGCGAGAATGTCGCGAATAATTTGTGCATTGAACGCTGCATCTCCGCCCGCGAGTTCTCCTGCCGCCCCTGAAAAACCGAATTTTGAGGGATTGATTGTAAATGCGCGGCTTGTTCCGTCCTTGAGCTCTATGGCGGAGGTCTTGCTGCTTGTACTTATTTCATCCATACCTTCTGAAGTAACGATGAGCAGGTGTTCATAGTCAAGATTCTTCGCTGCGGATGCCATGGTCTTCGCTATCTCGCGATTTGGCACGCCAACGAGCTGACGCCTCGCACCGGCGGGATTTGCAAAGGGACCGAGAACATTAAAGATGGTGCGAACCTTCAATTCTCTGCGGACCGCGACGACGTTTTTCGTTGCCGGATGGAATGCCGGCGCAAAGAGAAACACAATACCGGCGTTTCGAAATACGCGCTCGGCTTGTTCGGAAGAAAGATCGATATTGACGCCTAGCGCCTCGAGAACATCGGCGCTTCCGCATTGACTCGATGCGGCACGATTGCCATGTTTTGCGATCTTAGCGCCGGCTCCGCAGGCAATAAGTGCGGCAGCGGTCGAAATATTGAAGGTACCTGCGCCATCACCGCCGGTGCCCACGATATCGATCGCGCCTTCGGCATGCACCTTTACCATGTGAAATCGCATTGCGCGGACAAGGCCTTCAATTTCTTCTGCGCTCTCGCCTTTCATGCGTAGCGCTACAAGAATCCCTGCGATCTGGGTGGTAGGAACTTCATCTCGGACTATGGCATCAAAAAGGCCCGTCATGTCAGCCGCGGACAGATCTTCCTGCGCTATCAATTTATTGAGAATGTCGGTAGAGTTCATATTAGTGATTCTTAGCGAGTATTGCGAGCTTAGAAACACTTATACCCTGTTAAATCCCGCCATAGGCGGGGCGGCGGAGCCGCATTTAACAGGGTCTGAAAAATATATTCGCATAGCTCATTATTTTTCTAGAAAGTTCTTGAGAAGTTCTTTGCCGCCCTCCGTAGCGAACGATTCCGGGTGGAATTGGATGCCCTCTATCTGGTACTCCGTGTGTCGCAAACCCATAATTTCGTTCGAGTCATCCGAACGCGCCGTAACAACAAGCTCCTTCGGTAAGCTACTTTCTTCGGCCACAAGCGAATGATACCTCATGACTTCGATGCCCTGCGGAAGCCCTCGAAAGAGCCCTTTTCCATCGTGCGTAATAGTGCTTGTTTTACCGTGCATGGGCGTTGAGGCCCGAACGACTTTTCCACCGAAGTAGTGAGCCATTCCCTGCATGCCAAGACAAACTCCGAGAACAGGTGTTGACTTTCCGATGTCAGTAAGTACTTGCGCGCAAACCCCGAAATATGCCGCGTCGCCCGGCTCGCCTGGCCCAGGCGAGATGATGATGCGATCATACGCGCGCTTCCGTATCTCTTCCACACCTATCTCGTCGTTGCGAACAACGTCGAGCGTGAACGATCCACCACGAGTGGTAAGAATCTCACCCACGTACTGATACAGGTTGTACGTAAACGAGTCGTAGTTATCGATAATTAATAACTTCATAGCTTCTGGCTTCTAGCTGCTAGCTTAGAATCTTCCAATACAGATTTCATTGCGGCCAATTTGTTCCGTATCTCCTCGTATTCTTTCGCAGGGTCCGAATCGTACACGATGCCACCCGAGGTCTGCGCGTACGCATTACTCCCGGAAACAAAGATGGAGCGCAGCGCGAGCGCAAACGTGCAATCGCCGTTGAAGCCGAAATGGCCGACCGCTCCCGCGTAGGGGCCACGCGCCTCTTTTTCGTTCGCATCGATTATCTTTATCGACTCAATTTTTGGCGCTCCAGATACCGTTCCTGCGGGGAAATTAGCTGCGAGCGCGCTGAACATGTCCTCGCCATTTCTGATCGAGCCGACGATCTCGCTTGAGATGTGCTGCACGTGGCTGAATTTCTTCACGCTCATGAGATCTTTCACTTTTACCGAGCCAAACTCCGCGACACGGCCGATATCGTTGCGATGGAGATCAACCAGCATGTTGTGCTCGGCCCGTTCCTTCGGATCATTGACGAGCTCACGCGCAAGTTGCTGATCTTCTTTTTCATCCGCCCCACGACGAATGGTCCCTGCCAAAGGGCGCGTTGTCATCTCCCCTTCGCGCAAACTAAAGAGGAGTTCGGGCGAAGCGCCGATCACTTTCTTCTGGTCGAATTTGAGGTAGTACATAAACGGCGAAGGGTTTACTTCGCGCAGTCGCTCGTAGATCGCGAGCGGATCGCCCTGAAGCTCGTATTTCGACTTGAACCCTACTTCGCACTGGAACGTATTCCCTGCACGTATGTGCTCTTTGACGCGCTCCACGATCTTTGTGTGCTCCTCCTTCGTTAGCTCATCTTCAAGAAACCTGGCTTCAAGTGAGAGTTTTCGGGGTGCCGAGTGGATTATTTTCTTGAGCGCGTCGCTCCTATCCTTTTCATAGAAGAAATACAGAAGCTCACCCGTGAGTTTGTCGAATACGAGTCCATCGGTGTACACACCAAAGGTAAACTGGGGGAAATCCGCGTGTACCTTCACGTGCAAAGAGTGCTCAAAATAATTTAGCGCTTCATACGAAAGGTAGCCGATAAGACCGCCGGCGTATTCTCTCCCCATAGTCCGAGCAGGCATTATTTCGCGCAACGCAAAGTAGGGATTCTCGACAGAATAATTCTGTCCGTCGACGGTGAGTGTGTTCTCTCGTGCAGAAATAATGTGCGCGGGATCAAAGCCGAGTATGGAATAGCGGGAGAATTTTCCTTCTTCGCCCAACGATTCGAAGATAAAGCATGTATCGGAGCTCTGTTCTATCTTTTTGAACAAATCGAAAAAGTCCACGTCTTCCGCGATCTTAATGTAGGTGGGCTTCTGCCCTATGTCTATTTTTGGCACGTGCATACACAATTAAAAAACCACCCTCACTGCACAACTATACATTGTGCGGTAAGGGCGGTTTTCTCCTTCGACTCTGCTCAGGACTTGTCCGCGGTGCCACCTTACTTTTTTCTCACCGACGACCTTTTGGCTATCAGTTATCTCTTTCACGGGAGAACCCGGACCCCACTATTGCGGGAACACCTCCTCGGCCCCAATCCCCAGCTCCAGTTTTGAGAAGTTGCATCTACGTCCCAAAACTGGGGCTGGAGAACCGAATCAATGGCTTTATCTATGTATAGTTGTATTGTATGATGACCTCCATGTCAAGCGTTGACCCAAAAGTTGAGGCGGAATTGGAAAAGTGGCGAGAGCGGCTGAAAGAAATCGACAAAGAGCTGCTCGACGTACTCAAGCGCCGTATGACTTTCGCTAAGGAAATTGGTACGCTAAAGAAAAAAAACGACATCGATATTAAGAATCCGAAGCAAAGAGAGATCGTTCGTCATAATTGGCTCGCGTGGGGAAGCAGTCGCGGACTCTCGGGAGAAGAGATCGGTGAAATTGTCGAGGCGGTCCTCGACCTCTCCGAGAAGGCACAGAAGTGACCAATGAGAAAGAGAGTCTTATACGGACAACCCCTTGAAAAAGAAATTGGGTTCTCGCGTGCAACGCGGATCGGACCTATTGTTGCAGTCAGCGGAACAGCGCCGATAAATTCTGATGGTTCTGTCGCCTGCCCAGGTGATTTGTATGGCCAAGCAAAACGCTGCCTTGAGATCATCGAGGATGTCCTGAAGAAGGCGGGCGGCGGTCTAGATAAAGTAATCCGCACAAGAATATTTCTCACTGATATTAAAAGATGGAAAGAGGCGGCAAAAGCTCACGGAGAAACGTTCTCCGAGATACAGCCAGCCTGCACGTTCGTTGAAGTATCGAGATTCATCAATCCGGAGTGGCTCATCGAGATCGAGGCCGACGCGATAACGGGATAGTCTATTTAACAGCTGCGATGAAGGTGGTGAGGTTTTTCTTGAGGTCTTGGATCGACTTCTCGAGCACTTTCAGTTTGTAGATGCGCGCGGCAGCAAGCGGCGCAATGACGGCTGTCGTCTTTGGCAGTTTCCCATGCGCAAGGTCCTCGGCGGCCTTTGCCGTGTCTTCGTACTCGCGTATCTTCACTCCTCGCCAATTATTCTTTAGATACGCCTTACACTGTCGGAGTGCCTGTTGATGCGAGGTGATGAGCTTGACACGTTTCCTATCCATGCCGCGCCGCACCATAAGATTTTGCCGAATGTCGATATCGAACATGCTCCGAATCTTGAAGTTATGTTTCGCCATCGCCTCTACTGATTCGGTGACAACGCCTCCAGTTGAGTTCTCTATGGGAAAAATCCCAAGCTGAATGGTGCCGCTCTCTAGAGAAGAAAGAACGTTTTCTACAGATACGAGATACTGGAGCTCAAATTTCCGCAACTTTGCTTTCCGCGCATACTCTCGCGCAGCTTCCTCGGAGAAACTCCCCTTAGCGCCAGCAACTCCAATTCGCAAATGAGGGCCCACGTTTGACATCGATGCATGCTCCAAGAACTTCTGGACTTCCGATTCTCCGACATCAAAGCGCTTCAAGACTTCCTTGCAGTACGGATTGTACCTGTAGACATCCTTGAAAAGTTCTCGATCGTGCTCAGCCGTTTCAACCGCATTCATCAGCCAGCCGAATGAAACCGTGTCCATCGTTGTGCGCTTCAGGCCCACACGCGTCGCAATTTGCGCAATAAAGTGCGTGAGAAAGAGAGTCTCCGCAATGTGTTTGTCGTGAGCTTCGGCACTCATCTCAACGACATCAAAGCCGACGCGCTTGAGAGCTCCGGTCAGTGCGACATAGTCGGGCACATCAAGCGTCCCGTCACACATCACGATGCGAAAGCCCGAGACGTCTCCGCCCCTTTTTTCGTAGCTCTCGGGTCCCCATACAGGATGCGTGGCGAGCCACTTCTTCTTGCCCGCATGCTTTTTGAGGAGCGAAATAGTGTGCATCTTGACTGTCGCAACGTCTATAACGACGGTGTCTTTTCGCACAAGAGGTACTACTCTCTTGAGCACCTCTTCAAAAGCACGGATCGGGATAGCAAGAACGACTGCGTCGCACTGCGCAGCCTGCTTCAATGAAAAAAAGCGCTCATTATCAGGCTTTTTCTCGCGTGCAAAGATCTTGACCTCGATCTGCGGTGCAAATCGCCCCAAAAGCGTGTCTACGAGCGAGCCGAACGAGCCGTACCCAATGATGCCAACAGTTTTTACCTCCATCTAGAGAGACTACCGCTTCCTACGCCATCTTTCAATCCCGACGCGCTGGTCGGGACCCCGACTGTAACGTCGGGGCTGCTTACTTTCTTTTTCCAAGATAACGCTCAACAGAAACAAGAAGTGGAGTTGCCAAAAATATCGATGAGTACGTGCCGGCGATGATGCCGACGAGGAGGGTGAGAGCGAAGTCGCGCGTCGATTCCGGCCCAAGCAAAAAGAGGGCCGCAAGTGCAAGGGCGGTCGTGAGCGAGGTCGTCATTGAGCGGACAAACGTTTGCCCGAGCGCGCGTCCGGCGGTATCCCCAAATTCTTCTTTTTTGTTGCGCTCCTCGTTGAGCCGTAGGTTCTCACGCGTACGGTCGAAGACAACGATAGTGTCGTGCACGGAGTAGCCGAGGATAGTGAGAACGGCGGTGACGAAAAGCACGTCCACTTGCGCGCCTGTCAGGTAACCGAGGAAGGCAAAGAAGCCGACCGGGATAAGGACGTCGAACGCGAGGGTGACGAGCGCGATGAGACCATATATCCACGAGGAGATCGGCTTCGATACTTTTCTGAACGCAAACGCGATGAAAAAGAGGATCGCGGTAAGCACGAGCGCGAGTGCGATGAGTGCTTTGTTGCGAAGTTCCACGCCGATAATAGGCCCCACCTCGGTGAGCTGATCTATCCGCGCGTCGTTATCTCCGATCGTAAACATTGCAGCAAGAAAGCCGCGCTGTTCATCCGTGAGCGCGCCCGCGCGAAGCGTATACCCAAGGTCGCCTGACTCACGAAGCGAAAATCCCTCAAGCCCGAATCCCCTCAGCGAATCAGACACGACCTCGACTGAAGTTCGAGTAGATTCATAACTCACTTCTACGAGCACTCCGCCCGTGAAGTCTGTCCCGAGCGACAAGCCGAGCGTAAATATGGAAATAACTGCAGCGAGTAGTAGGACGCCCGTAATCGCGAAGAAAATGTTTCTGTGTCGGATTATCATCATACCTGTGTTCCACTCCCAAAGAGCAGCTTGCTGAGGCCAGCCTTCGCATCGATGCCGAGCGCGAGCATAAAAGTGCGTGAGACGGTAATGGCTGAAAGCATCGAGACGAGAACACCGATCGCAAAGACGAGCGCGAATCCCTTGATGAGCGATGTTCCGAACCAGAAGAGTATGATCGCCGTGATGATGGATGAGATGTTCGAGTCGCGAATTGATGGCCACGCTCGGGAAAAGCCCTCGCCTATCGCCTCTCGTGTGGATTTTCCGAGCCGCAACTCCTCCTTCATACGCTCGAAGATGAGCACGTTGGCATCGACGGCCATGCCAACCGAGAGAATGAAGGCGGCAATGCCTGCGGCTGTGAGGGTTACCGGAATGAGCTGAAAGAGTGCGAGGACGACAAGCATGTAGAGAAAAAGCGCGCACACAGCCACGATGCCCGGCAGTCGGTACCAGATGATCATGAACAACGCAACGGCCGCGACACCCCAGATACCCGCGACAATTCCCTTCCCGACTGCTTCGGCGCCAAGCGTGCCCGAAACCGTCTGCGTGGCGATGAGCTCTATCGGTACGGGGAGAGCGCCGTAGTTGAGGTTGCGGGCAAGCTCTCGCGCGGACTCAGCAGTAAAGCTGCCGGAGATTACAGCCGTCCCGTCGGGGATCGCCTCTTGAATAACGGGGATGGAAATAGCCGTACCATCAAGAAAGATGCCAAAGAGACGACCCACGTTGTCCCCCGTTAATTCTGCGAATGTTCGTGCTCCCTCCGAATTAAAATCAAGGACGACGACCGGTTCGTTCGGCACGCCACCCATTGTTTGCAAAAATTCGAGTTTTGCGCCTTGTAAATCTTTACCTGTTATCGCTGCCGGCTCAAAGAAATCGTTCACATTCTCTTCCGGAGCACCGGTCGGCTGTCCCCCTTCCTTCATGAGCCGGAACTCCAGGACGGGCGTTTGGCCGATGAGGCGTATCGCTTCCTGCGTGTCCGTAATACCAGGAAGTTCGACGAGAAGACGTTCTTCAGTCTCCCCCGCGAACGTGCCACCGCGCTGTGTTTGCACTATCGGTTCTGATACACCAAAAAGATTTACCCGCCGCTCGATGGTGTCGCGGAGCGCATCCATCGAGTCGCGCACATCTTCGCCGGGGATCCCGGAGAGCTCCGCTCGATAGACGAGCTGCGTCCCGCCCGAAAGGTCGAGTCCGAGTTTAAACGGGTGCGAGCCACTCACTTCGGCGCTATAGACCCACCAGCCAATGCCAGCTCCGACAAGTAAAATGACGAGCGCAATCAACCGTTTTTGCAACATTGGCGTTTAGTATACCCGGAACAAAAACTGATGAAAGGGTGTTACGGTCTATAGGGCTCTTGACGATCAAAGCGACGACGACGAGCAATTACCGCAGGATCGTCCGTGGTTTCTTGCTTTTCTACTTCAGGAACAATCGTTTCCAGTATATTTGGTACCAATAATGGTTTACGACTACCAACGAAAGATGCGAGATAGTCCTGAAATTTCTTATCCGTCGTGCTTACTCGAATGTACGCAT
>Ga0209542_10019802_pt1 | contig 10738 bp, 7 predicted proteins | sample RifCSPhighO2_01_FD_184028 | JGI IMG/M metagenome (GOLD analysis project Ga0209542, IMG submission 184028) | Soil microbial communities from Rifle, Colorado - Rifle CSP2_plank highO2_0.1 (SPAdes) (version 2) | ecosystem: Environmental > Terrestrial > Deep subsurface > Rock core/Sediment ...
AAGCCACGATACTCATGGACTAGAGATTAGTAGTAGAATTAGTTTTATTAATGTTGTACCAGGTGAATTACCCCGTATTTATGGATCGTTAATGGGAATGCACGTTGATCGAAGAACTACTTAATAATAATATATGAAAAAAACATATTTTTCTATTATTAAATATATTCAAAAACAAGCATATATTTTTCTTAAGGAGGGAAGACCAGGTTATCACGATCATAATGGTCAAACATTATTACACCCAGTTTCTGTAGAAAATCACGAGGATTATTTTAAAGCACATGAATCTATACCAACAGAAAAACATAATCAAAGTCATACATTAGATACTCAATTTAAGTTTTTACTTAATCATATTTCATTACATAATCAAAGTACCCAAGATTTTATTAATTCGGTGAATAAATTTTATGTAAATAGAGGTTTTATTACTTCAAAACAAAAAGATGCAATAGATAAAATCACTGCTCGTACATCAAAACTCTTTCCTGTTCCTGAATTACCAAACACTATAGAAGAAATTGATCGAGAATTAGAAGCTCTAGGACGAGCACGGATTAGACCTTGGGGGAGTAGAGACACAAATGCACAAATAAATATTGATAAAAGAATCCAAGAACTATCTAATCATAAGAAAAAATTATTGCACTAATAATTATGGGTTTTATGCCTAATCAAAAACTACAAGAATTATATGAATACTTTATTAATAATCCAGATTTTGCCTCTGACGCACCTGATAGAAAAGATCAGGCTTGGGATGAGGCTAAAAGACGCTATAGACAGCAGGTAAATAATAATAAAGCCCTTTCAATGGCTAATGATATGGAAAATATGGGAAAACAGTATATGGATAAAGATTTAGATGCAGAGGTTTCGGATCCAAATCTCTGGAGAACTGCTACAGGAATTTGCAATCGTCGTGGTCATAAACACTATCATAAAGGTACATCTGGGTATAAATGCCGTAGTGAGATGGTTTGGGCATTATCTAACCCTGAAGAAGCTGCAGAATGGCAAAAAAAGGAGGGGAGAAAAGAGGAAAAAAAGAGTTTTGATAAACCATCTAAAATTCAAGAGCTACTAAAATTTTTAGGTTAGATATATTTTATAAAGGTTGTAATATGCCTATCACACATACAAGTCAAGGTTGGTTTTGGGGATCTAAAGGGCCTTTTACTACTAGGGAAAAAGCACTGGAGGTTCAGCAAGCTGCATTTGCTTCTGGCTACCAAGAGAAACAGATGTCAGAAGAACCGCATAATATATTTGCTCAAGCTACAATTCAAGCTAAAGAGGAAGGACATACACATTTTAAGAAGAATTCCCCTGGTTATAAACGTCGCAATGAAATTGCCTCTGATTTGATGCATAGAAAATGGGAGGATAAACAAGTAGATAGCCCATATGCTGTTGCTACCTGGCGTACAAAAACAATGAAAGAGCCCTATGCAGATTTTACGGAAAATAGTCCAGGTCGTAAAAAACGTGATGACATTGCAGAAGCTATAAAAAGAGATCAAGAAATAAAGAAATCCAGTGGTCTTTTCAATATCACTGGATTTCTTCAAAAACAAGCTAATGAAATATTGAAAAAAAGAGGTTTCTTGCAGAAATGACCTGATGTAGAATAAGATTCCGTGAGAAATCTATAAATGTCTTTAGAATTATTAAAACAATATATATATAATCAAGCACCATTACACACTGGACTGGTGCAAAAACCCATTATAGTGCATCCAAAAAAACCAGGACAAGAGCCCTTTACTAGAGAACAATGGGTTAGAGATAATGAAATAGATGATCCCCTGGATTTATTGAATACGCCAGAGCGAAATCTTGCATCTCTTTTATACGATATGGAATTTGATATACAAAATTTATATCGCAAGAAAGCTACCTTAGCTGATGATCAACAAGAATATATTGATAAAATAATTGAAGATCGACATAAGAAGATAGCTCATATTGAAGATATTAAAAAAATAAGATTAAATAAATTTATAGATTCTTTAGATAATACACCCTATGATGATTTATATATATTACAAAAGCAGATAAAAAAAGAAAGGGATAACCTAAAAAACATATTTGATGAGATAACATATTTATATAATTTAAATGAAGCAGACTTCCATGTTGCTTTAGCAAAGGGGGATAGAAGAGTTATAAAAAAACTTCGGGAAAAGCTTGAAGAAAATCGAAAGGGTCTATATATAGCTAATCATAGCATTCAATTTTTAGAACATAAATTAAATGCAATTAATAATAAATTACAGCTTATTAAGCCCAAAGATACTATTATAGATCAGTTTAGTAGTTTTATTGAAACGTCTAATCATATTCAAAGAAATATTACAACACAGTCAGTTTCTGATGTAACAGAATTAGGCGGTGGGATTAATATAGCAAAGAAAATTCAATTAGAAGATGGAACATATGTTGTTTTTAAGCCAAGTATAGGAGAAACTTTAGAAGTACGAACAGATATACCTGGTAATTATTTTTTAAGGGAAGTAGCGGCATATGAAGCAGCAGTATTTTTAGGGATGTCATCAGTTCCTATAACTACTATTAAATCAATAGAGGGGGAAACAGGCAGTGCTCAAGAATTCATAGAAGATGCAGATATTTTTTCTTCTGTTAAATATCCATATAGTAAGTACAGAGATTCTATAAGAGAGGCATTAATTTTTGATACAATTATTTGTAATACTGATAGGCATCGCGGTAATGCCCTAATTAAAGATGACCGTTTAATTTTAATTGATCATGGACTATCATTTCCCGATAACATTTATTCAGATGAATTTTATTCATGCTTTACAGATTATATTCCTTATAATGAAAGGACTCTAAATATAAATGAGAAATCTAAATTACAGGGATTTTTAGATAACAAAGATACAATAATAAAAAGGTTGTCCCCTATATTAGGGCAGAAGGAGATAGCGGCTATGTTTTTCAGAGTAGAAGATATGCTATTAAATAATATTATTCCATCTATAATATAGTATAGTATCTTATAAGATATTTAATAAAAATAATATGGTAGTGACAGATGAAAAAAATATTCTCTAATATTCTTTTTTATGACAAACCTATTGCTGAGGTTTTCTCTGTTGAACCGTTTGATAAATTAGAATTAAAATTATTGGATAATAGAGATATTACAATGAATCTTTTACCAGATAAATATAAAATTAAAATAAATAATCAATTTAAGATTATAGATCAAAATCAAGATCCTATAGAATACATAGTATTTTTATATTTTGCTATATCAGGAAGCTATATCAGAGCAACAAAAGCTAGTTTTATAAATATTAATACTGTGGGAAACTAACATATTATGGCTATTACTACCTGGAATTCAATATTTCATCCAGAATGGCAACCTGGCGGCTTATCATCTGTTAATCGTGGAGTTACCTCTAGATTATTTGATGATTTTGAGCTTTATGCAAATAATGGGGCTTTACAAACAGTTTGGACTATTGTTAATGGTGGCGGTGCAGTACCCACACTAACTAATGCAGCTAATGCATTAAAAGGCCAGCAATCAATGGAAACGGCCCCAACAGCAGGGCCTGCATATGTTTGGAGAGCAATAAATAACAATGTTTTTGGATTTCCTGCTGGCAGGCATATCAGATACATTGTTTTTAGAGGCTTAATTGTTACTAATAGTGATACTGTAACAATTCGATTAAGTAATGTAGCTGGACTAACAGATGGTGCAGGTATTTACCGAGAGTGGTCTTTTACCTTTGATAATAGTAGAACAAGAGAGATGTATATTGATTTATATTCTGGAACTGCAAATTCAGGCGGTTATGATAATACAGAGAGTAATCCAGGATTTAGTGGGTCTAATGGAGTATGGGATCCAACAATAATAAACAGCTTTTCTTTTAGAAGTCTTTCAAATGGATCTATATATAGATTTGATGATATTCATTTTATATACGATACTTTTAGCCTTATTGATTTAATTGGTATTGGAACTGAACCGTCTACAGATGACGGTACTTTAGGATCTATACAGAGCAAGTTAAGGTATATAAACCAACAACTTCTTACGTTATTAGGATCTACTGAACAATATAATAAATATGGGCCTAATACAGCATATTTAAATCAAAGTTATACTTGGGGTCTTGAATTAAAAGGATCAGCCGCCTCTGGAACCCCTACAACTGATCAAATTATTCCTGGTAATTATACAATTGATCGAGTAAGAATTAATAGAACTACAGGTGTAACAGATACTACTAATATTATAGCATCTACTGGTGCTACTGAGGCAAATGCATTTATTAGTAGTGCCTATACTCCATTAGAAGATAATTGGAGACCAGGGGATCAGCTTATTGTTACTTTTAGTGGTGGAAGTATTGATCAAGATACAGCTGAATCTCTTACATCTGATACAAATGCTATTTCAAGTAGGTCAAAGAGTGAGAATTTATGATAATGATGACGCTACTGGAGAAGTGTTTAATGTATTATCTATTGACAGTCCAACACAGTTAACACTTTCTGGAAGCACTGTTAATAATTATACTACTCTTCAAAGTGCTGCATTAGTAGTTGTTACCCAATTAGAAAATGCACGATTTACTACTAGAGTTAGCTATGAACCAGAACTTCAAAGAGAACTGCATAAATGGGTCTTAGCTGATTATGATGATTTTGATTCTACTGATGTTAATGGGGATACTGAAAGATGGGATACTGTTTATATAGCAAACTCTGATGGCTCTGCTGCTGGTAATGAAGGCGGTACTGCTAGTATTAATAATGGTGGGACATTAGGTGTAATTGGAGCAGCTCCTAATGGATATGGTAGGTCACAAGTTGATCCTGATGCAAGCCCTACACAAGCTGCATATGCCTTAAAACGAGATGAGCCATCATATTCCCGTTATTATGCAGTGGCTGTTGATACAAATGTTGGTTTAAATAATGGACAGGTAACATCTACTTTTGCAGGTATTAGAATATCTGCTGGTGATGTGGATGATGCTAATAATTATGTATTAGTTGCTAGAGAGGTTAGCAATACTGTAAATAGATTTACGGCACGGGCAGAATTTGCAACAGTTGTTCAGACTACCCAAAATATAGATACGACTGATACTGCAGTAGCTTTAAAAATTGAGCGTTATGGTAATGTATATAACTGTTTTTATTCATTAACTCAATATCCTAATTGGCAGTGGGTTAAAATAGCGCAATTTGAAGATACTAATGGAGAGATGAGCTCTATTACATCTCATTATTTATATGCTGAGTCAGGTGGTTCAGCAGATGGGCAAACTGCTATTGGTGATTTTGATAACTATAAATATTACATTAGTGTCGGCGCATTAGATCAACTCCTTGCTACATCCATATTAGCCTCTGGAACTTTTACTAATTCTTCAGCAACAGTACCTGCTGATACAGGTAGAACTGAAGGATCTAATTTTTGGAATGGCACATTATTGATGCCAATTACAGGGGCACTGTCTTTTCAACCAAGAACGATTGTTATTTTTGATAATGCTGGAGGAGTTTTTACACTTGATCCTGAAAATCCATTTACAGCTGCACCCGCTGTTGGTGATGAATATGTAATACTAGCTTATCAATATCCATTAGAACCAGCAACAGACGGCAGTAATAATCTAACATCAGCTCATGTAATTGGTAGTAAAACAGATACTGCTCTCTATGATGTAAATAATACAGCTAGTATAGTACGATACTTAAAAGCCCTCCACGAAGAAAAAATTGAAGCTACTGGAACTGCAGATGCTGGGTCTGATACTAATACATTAAGAGATGCTGCAAGAACTGAAACAGATGATTATTGGAATGGTCAAACACTACATTTTATTTCTGGCGCTAATATTGGATTATCTAGAGCAATTGTAGGTTTTGCAGCTGCTACTGATGATATAGAACTAAGACCAGCGTTTCCTAATGTTATAGGCGTTGGAGATATTTATGTAATTACTAGTAATCATCAGGAAGTGGTGCCCACTGCAGATACGGCAGATAATTTACAGCCAAGGGATGTAATAGGGAATAAAACAGATACAATTCCAGTAATGAATGCCGCTCCTGCTAATGATTCATTGGTTAGACAAATTAAAGCTATTTTAGAACGGGTTGGTCAAACACCTGCCGATCCTGATGATTCAGTTTTAACTAATCTTGGACAGAGAGATGATACTGCTACATTGGATGACTTATCTGATATTACTACTACTTCTATTCAAGCAAAATTAAGAAGGTTATTACTACGATTTTCAGTGGATGCTTTTAGTGCTACGGTTCAGGGAGTTGCTAGAACTGATGTAGAAAATATGGTTCAAGGATTGGCTAACTATCTATCCAGTGCAGGCGCTGCATGGGCAGTTACAGCTAATCCAGGAGGCGTAGAGAGAAATAATCTTGAGCAAACACTTGAAGATTTTGCAGATGTATTAGCTGGGGGAAATGGTATCATAACATTTCCCGCTGCAGTACAGGCAGGTAATGGGGTTTCTATAGCAGAGGTTTTACGTCATGTTTCAGAAGCAGTTGGTGAAGATACAGGAAACAATACCTTCAGTTCTACAAATATAACTGAAGATGGGGCTGGATCAGTTTTAGAAAGGTTGCAAGAAATAAGAGGTAGGACTACTACTGGAACACATAATATTGAAATCGCTCACGGGACGGCAGTTCAAACTGTTTTAGATATTAGTCCGATACGACATGGAAATATAGCAGTCCAATTTGATCTAAATACGGTAATAGTTGCTATTGAAGGAGGGACAATAACATTTAGATTACAAAACATGATAGACGGAGTTAATTTACGAATAATTGATCGAACTGATTTTCTTATAGGTACTGATGAGGTACATCCTACTATATCAGGTTTTGTTCAAGAGGGTACAAATACTGTTAGAGTAACTATACAAGTAAATTCAGCTGTATCTGCCCAAAGAGCTGTTCCCTATCGTATCATTGAAAGTTCTTAGTATATTAAAATTATCAAAATTATATTTAATAATCTTTTAGTAATACTACAAGGTGGTTAGTGTGTTTATCTAAGACTAAACACCTTTAACACATAACCTACTTAGGTGGTTGGTGGTAAAAAAGTAGGGGGTAAATAATAAACATGGACTCAGAGCTAAAACGTTTATTACGTCAAATACAACAAAAAGCAAGTAATACTGGTACGCCCACTGCAGAAACATTTGTCCCTGCTGAAAATTCCTTGGAAGCTATATCCGATGCTATAGGTATTGTAGCAAATGGAGCTGGTACTGGATTTGAACCTGATAGTGGCCCAAGTATCTATGATAGGATAGTTGGTGATACTGATTCTATATTAAATAGAATTGGTGATATAACTACCAGGACTAATGATGGAAATGTTGTAGCTGCACTTGGATTAGATAATCTACCGGATGTCGCTTCTGGTGATTTATACACCCTATTATGGAGATATTTAGTTAATACTGCAATAGCTGCGCCGACTACAAAAACTGGTTTGCAATATATACAAGCTATTGGTAGTAACGATGCTAATAATGATTTTGATTCTACTAACGTTGTTTCTAATAGAGATGGAAGCTTATTAGAAAGGCTGGAATTTATATTGGCCTCATTAGGTGCTATTTATAGTACTACAACAGCATTAGGAACTACTAATACTTTTATTGATAGCACTAGAACAGAAGTAGATGATTACTTTAATGGTAGGGTCTATTTTGTTCAGATTACTGGTAATAATGCTGGATTAGCAGCCAGGGTAGTTAATTGGGATCTAGCATCTACTACTGGAGATTTAGAACCAATAATGCCTAATGCAGTAGGCAGTGGTATTTCTTATATGTTAATTGCCATGCCCACTGCTTGGGAACTTGGAGATAATTCAGCAAACAATGCCTTTGATTCTACTAACGTAGTAGCAAATGAAAACGGATCTGTTTTAGAGAGATTGGAACAGATTCAGGAAGTAGTAAATATAGGAACTGGAACTTCTATTGCAGCTAATAATTCCTTAGTTGATGCTATAGGATCCACTGGTGCTGCTTTAATTGATTCTGCTACATCTGTTGTAGGTATTCTTGGGGTTAATGATGCTGATAATACCTTTGATTCTACTAACATTGTTTCTAATAGAGATGGTAGTTTATTAGAAAGAACTGAAGATATTATTACAACTCTTGAAGTCCCTGCTGGTGATGCTGTATCTAATGTTGATATGAGAGATGTCATAGGAAATAAATCAGATGCCGCAGCAGTAACTGTTGGTACTGCATCAATTCTTGCTAGATTAAGAGCTATAGAAGCTGCTTTATCTGTAAATGCAGTAGCTGGAGGTGAGTTTGAGTTAGATGGAATACCAGATCTTTGGGATTCATTAGTAGTAGACAGTTCAAGTCAAGCAGATATTATATCACTAACTGGGAATAGAGATGGGGCGATTATTGAAAGATTATCAGCAATTATTAATGCACTGAATATTGTAAATGCCGGTGCTGGAGGTGGATTTGAAGAGGATGGAGCACCAAATTTAGTTACGGCATTAGGAACAAATGGGGTAACTATTACTGATTCTGCTACATCTGTTATAGGTGTAATAGGAGCTAATAATGCTGATAATGCCTTTGATTCTACTAACATAGTGGCAAATGAAAACGGGTCTGTCTTAGAGAGATTGGAACATATGATGACTACTTTATCTAATAAAGAACCTCGTGTTCAAGAAATAGTTATATATCCAGTAGCTGAAGATGCTGGTACTACGGAGTTATCTGATGATGGTACATCCCCTACATATTTTCCAGTGGCAGCTGCAAGTACTGCTGTAGTAGGTGAAGGAAACGGTGTAGCAGCCTGGACTGAAGATATACCCTTTGAAGCAGAGGGTACAATTACAATAATTGCTATATATGCTGAATTTGAATGGCAAACAAGGTTTTTAGTCGGTGCTGGAAATGGTACTAATACTGAAAGTAAAATTCAAATATCTGGTGATGGTGGTGGATCTTGGGTAGATTTAACCGATACATATACCCATTCAACAGCTGCTATGACTAATCGTATTAGAGCTGGTGTAGGCAGATGGGTATCTACTATTACTGCTGGTAGTAATCAATTACAATTTAGATTGCTACATTGGGTAGATGTTGGAACAGGTGTTAGTACATCAGAAGCACAGATTAGATCAAATTCATATGTTCGGATAACCTATATTAAGAGTTAATACATAAAAAATTTTATGGAAAGTTTTTTATAGTTCTCTTAGAAATGTTCTATAATCTAATGAATATATTATTTATCTATATTTAATAATACAATTGATATATCAAATTTAGAAATATTACGGATATGATAATATTTCTAAAAATATATGTTTATTAAGAGTGGTTAGAGAATGCCCACAGATTATTTGCGGTTATCAAGACTTCTTAGTCTCTCAGCAGAATCAAGAACTATAACAAATATTGGTAATATAGGGACTGATTTTAGTACGCTTGGTGGGTTAACCCTGGCTTCTAACCTTGGTGTAACAGGGCTTTCTACAATTACGAATGAGACAGATGCAGCTAGTGTTCAGATAGCTATTCTTCAGGGGGATCGAGATACTCCAACAGATAATGATACAGCATATATAACTTTAAGATTATCTGATTCAGTCGGAAACCAGGATGAGCAGGCACGGATAAGTTGGTCAGCAACTACAGTGGCTGATGGAGCAACCCAGGACGGTGACCTTATATTATCTGCCCTAGTTAATGGTTCACTAACTGAGTTTTTCAGGCTGGATGGTAGTGCTAGTCATATACTGCTAGCTACAACCTTAAACTGGAATGGAATAAGTGCTACTGGCACATTAGCTGATGCTGGTATTGTTACGACAATAGATATTAATGGGGGCACAGTTGATGGGGCCATTATAGGAGCTGCGGCGGCGGCAGCGGCTACCGTGACTGCCCTGGTAGCTACTAGTCTTGATCTGAACGGAGCATTGGATTTAGATGTGGCGGGGTTAAGTGCAACAATTACCAACACCACTGATGCCGCCAGTGTACAGATAGCAATTTTAGAGGGAGACCGGGCCACGCCTACCGATGCTGATACTGCATATTTAACCCTACGTCTTTCTGATTCAGTCGGAAACCAAGACGAGCAGGCCCGTATAACCTGGGTTGCTACTACTGTTGCTGATGGTGCTACCCAGGATGGAGACCTGATTCTGTCCGCTCTGGTCAATGGCTCTCTTACTGAAATGCTACGGCTGGATGGCAGCGCCAGCCAAGTAGATTTTGCGGTAGAAGCGGTCTTTCCAGATAACATCAATACCACGTTTGGGACTGGGGAAGATGCCGCCATTTATTATGATGGCACTCACCTGAAGATACAGCCCAGGGATGTTGGCAGCGGTAACGTCCACGTTAATGACGATTGTCTGGTATGGATAGGCACTACCGGGAGATCTTTAGATGGCACCTTTACAACTACTGATGCCACCGTCGGTATTGTAGTTAACCAGGGAGCGGCGGATAATCCGGTGCTGGTGTTCAAATCCTCTGACGTAGCTCACGGAATAACTAATTCCGGCGGAGTGGAAACTGATACATGGGCTATCCTATTAAAAGCTGGTGGTACAGCAGGTGGATACGAACTTCGAGGCTTTTCTGAAGCAACTCTCGGGGCTCGTATAGCTGGTATTGGGCTA